>Ga0209409_1002235_pt1 | contig 14731 bp, 13 predicted proteins | sample AD_JPNMR1_MetaG_FD_184424 | JGI IMG/M metagenome (GOLD analysis project Ga0209409, IMG submission 184424) | Active sludge microbial communities of municipal wastewater-treating anaerobic digesters from Japan - AD_JPNMR1_MetaG (SPAdes) (version 2) | ecosystem: Engineered > Bioreactor > Anaerobic...
TGGTAGATGAAGAAATTGAAAAAAGGAAAGAAAGATACGAGTTATACAAAGAATTTTTGCGTGATGTACCTGTCAGGTTTCAAAAGATGAACCCAAAATTAACGAAGTACAATTACATATACATGCCGGTTGTTTTTGAAACAAATGAGATGAGAGAAAGAGTCTACAAAGTGTTGTTCGAAAATGGATACAACACAAGAAGGTATTTCTATCCATCATTGAACAGTGTATTTTCCAAGGAAAGTTGTCCTGTCTCCGAAGATATTTCCTCAAAGATATTGCATCTTCCACTTTATGGTGATCTCGAACTCGAGCATATCGAACGAATTTGTTCCATAATAAAGAATATTTTGGAGGGATAAGCTATGCAGACTTCATTTTATGCAGAAGAGGAATTGAATGAAATTGGCTTCGCAAGAATAGGAAAAAACGCCCTCATCAGTCGTAAAGCTTCAATTTATTCTCCGGAGCTTATTGAAATTGGAAATAACGTCAGGATAGATGATTTTTGTATATTATCTGGGAAGATAAAAATCGGAAATTACGTTCATATAGCAGCAGGGTGTTACTTGTTTGCCGGTGATGCTGGTATCGAACTAAATGATTTTTCAGGACTTTCAAGTCGTGTAACGATTTATGCAGTGACTGACGACTTTTCAGGAGATTTTCTGACGAATCCAACTGTTCCTGAAGAATATAGACACGTTATCAAAGAGAAAGTTGTCCTTGAAAAACACGTACTTATAGGTAGTGGATCAACTATTCTGCCTGGAGTGTTCATAGATGAAGGAACAGCCATCGGAGCTATGACTTTGATTTCGAGGAACATAGGAAGTTGGAAAGTAGTGATGGGTATTCCTGCAAGGATCGTAAGTGAAAGAAATCGGAAGATTCTTGAGATTGAGGAAGAATTCATGAAAAATCTGTTCAGCAATGCTACGCAGTCATTGTAGGAAAGAAGGGTTGATAATGGAAGAAAAAATAATCGAAATAGCTGCAAGTATCTTTGAAATGGATCCGAGAAAACTAACTATCGAGAATAGCAGGGATGAGATAGAGAAGTGGGATTCACTGGCTCACGTGATGCTGATTGCCGAGATTGAAGAACAATTCGGAGTCTCCATTCCTTTTGAAGAAACTGGGGATATCCATCAACTCAAAGATTTTCTCAGGTATGTTGTGAAGTAATGCGCGGATTTTGTTCTCATATACGTGGAGGTGCTAAACCATGAAAATTGGTGTTTATTCTAATGTGAACTTAGATGGGCTGTGTAGGAAAGTGAGCAGTACGTTTGAGGATGTGCAAAAGGGCGAAGGATATGGGGATTGGTACTTTTCATTGATGAGGGATGGTATAAAAGAAGACGTGGCCTTCATCATTTTGGATGGCTTTGAGTTGTTCAGGAACGTTTCTGATGTTGATTCTGAATTTAGAAATTATATAGACATTATCGAGAAGATAGTATCAGAGAACAAAACAAAGAAAGTCTTTGTTTCCACTATAGATATTTGGGAAGATAAGATTCATTCTGTGAAGGATTTTGACATATCGAGCATGGAAATGGAATACAAATGGACGAAAGAATTGGAAAGACTCAATAGCCAGAATGATAATTTCTTCATTTTTGATTTGAAGGTGATGATTACATCAGTAGGTAGGAAGAATTTCTATTCGAAAAAGCTTTGGTATTTGGGTGGTATCAAGTATACAAACAGTGCTGAGAATCTTATCGCGGAAGAGATAATTCGAATAGTTAATACGATGGAAAAAGCAAGAAAGAAGTGCATAGTATTGGACCTCGACAATACGCTGTGGGGTGGAGTGATGGCGGATGTGGGGGTAGAGAATATAGAACTATCAGAATTCAAAGAAGGTGCAAGGTACAAAGACTTTCAAAAGAGGTTGAAGGAATTGAAGGAGCTAGGAGTTTTGTTGGCAATATGTTCCAAGAATGAGGAGGGCTACGTTGACGAGGTATTTGAAAAGAACAAGGAAATGGTTTTGAAGAGTGAGGATTTCGTTGCAAAGAAGATAAACTGGCAGCCGAAATCGAAGAACATTTCGGATATAGCTGAAGAACTGAATATAGGGTTAGATTCGATAGTATTTATTGATGATAGTCCAGTTGAAAGGGAAGAAGTCAGAACCAACTTGCCAGAAGTGATCGTTCCGGAATTTCCAAGAGACACATCCCAGTTGGGAGACTTCATAATGGATGTGTACAAAGAGTATTTCTATACATTGGCCCAAACCGAGGAAGACAAGAAAAAGACGAAGATGTATTTCGACAATGTGAAGAGAGAGGAAGAAAAGAAGAAAAGTGCATCACTTGATGAATTCTTGGAGAAATTGGATATGAAGATACATCTATGGAGGATGAAGCCAGAGAATTTAAAAAGAGCAACACAACTTGTGCAGAAAACTAACCAATTCAATTTGACGACAAAACGTTACACGGAAGAACAGTTGGTAGATTTGATGAATGATCCAAGCTGTGACATCTTTTTAGCTAGAGTGGAAGACAAATTTGGTGATAATGGAACGGTGTTTTTGCTGATTGAGAAGAAAGAGGGGCCAAAAGTAGTTATAGATTCGATGATAATGAGTTGCAGGGTGATGGGTAGATTCATAGAAGACAGGATAATATCGTATCTGGAAGATAAATGGTTTGAGGATGGGTTCGAAGAGATAGAGGGAATGTATATAAAGACAGACAGGAACAAACCAGTTGAAGATCTATTTGAGAGACTGGGATACGATGTTGTTTACAAGGATGAAAATAAAAAGGTTTACAGGTTAACGAAGGAGAGAAAACAGAAGAGAAAAGAAATAGGAGAACTGATTTTAGAATGAAGGTACATCATTTTGGATATGCGCATATTCACCCCATGAAGCATTTGGATGAAAAGTAAGAGAGTGATAAAATTCATCTTAGAGGGGTGAGACGTATGTACAACAGAAAAATGTATGAACCTGAATTCAAACTCAATGTTGTCAAGGAGTATCTCAACGATGATAAGTCCCAAGCTCAGATTTGTGAGGAATATTCAGTCTCTCCAAGTATGTTCTTCAGATGGTTGAAGAAGTACAAAGAGTCTGGATACGATGATTCAGTATTTAATGTTAAGAAAGGAAGGCCAGAGACGATCATCTCAGATTACTCGAAGATACCGCCATTCATCTTTGAATCGGCAGGTATTCGCAAAGATGATCCAACAAACCAAAATGATACGTTAGCATTGAAGAGGAAGTTGGATTACTACGAGAAGATATTGCTCGAGAAGGAGATACAATTGAGGATAGCATTAGACCAAATAGAGTTATTAAAAAAAACGAACAACAAAAAAGGGAATCAAGGGAAGTAAAAGCGACGTACGTTGGAGAACTATTGATAAGTCTGAAATACAAGAAGATTGGTGTGTGCCAGAGATATCTATTGAAATACTTTGGAATAAGTTCGAGCACATTTTACTCAACGATACGAATGTCCTTTTCGAACGGATGGATGAAGAAAAAGGTTAAGAAAAGGTGCAAAGGATACTCAATGAAAACGACAGGAGAACCGATCAGTGACGAAGAGATTGAGAAGATTTTAGTTTCGATATATGAGAATAAAAATTGTAATGAACCAGAATACTACATCAAAGCGCTTGGAGACAAGAAACTATCGAAAGTGCTGAGGAAAAGATACGGAATAATAGTGAATCACAAGAAGATATACAGGATGAGGAAAGAGCTTGGACTGTTGCGGAGGTACAAGAAACACACAAAACATGCAAAGAAAAGGCCAAAGAACCATGAAGTAAGTGAGCGAAACAAATACTGGGAAGCAGACATCAAATTCATACCGACAGAAAAAGACGGATACGTACCGATGATAGATGTAATAGACGTGAGAGACAGAGCAATAGTTGGGACACATTTGGGACAGAAGAGCAAATCGAAGAACTTCATAGAATGCATAGACAGAGCGATAAAATACAGGGAAGCAGATACAAAGGAACTAACGATAAGGACAGACAATGGACCACAATTCAAATCAAAAGCGACAGAAGCATACATTTCTTCTTTTATCAAAAGATAAGGCCACACAGATCATTAGGATACAAGACACCGAACGAATATGATGAGTATTCAAGAGGAATAGGATGTGAAAAAGGGGCAATAAACAGAGTTGTGATTGTGAAAAAATGAGACTTTCTTAATTATTCTCCAAAATCAGGGGGTTTAACCGTGAAGATGAAGTAATATATCCGAAAAATCTGTATGGTTATGGAAGAGCTGGAGAGAATGTTACTAAAGCATTATTCGGGGAGTTTCAGTTACAGGGGATTAAGGTATTTACTACCTGTATATCATACCCATCTTTGGAAGGTGAAAGGCAAATTTATGAATAACAACCCATTGTTGAGTGTTGCAGATGTAAGAAGTTATATAGAGAATTACCTTAAACAATTGTTTGCTGAACCAATAGCAATCGTGACAAACAACGGAAAATACTTGTTAAATAATGCTATTAGCTTTCCGATCTATGATTTCTGGAATAAGGATGATCAAGAATTGCTAAATGATTTTGAGAACTACTCTTTTAGGGGAGACTACATAGGAACCATCTTCTTCTTTCTCTCAGGATACTGGGAATATACACACAATAACATCAAAGATGAATATGGGCGGTTTCCATCAACAGAAAGTTTCAGCTGTAAAAAAGGCATTTTGGAAGAGCCTGTTGTCGACATACTGGTTGAGAGGATAAGGGAAGAACTTGGATTTACTTACAAGGACAATAAGCCTAAAGCTTTCATAACCCATGATATAGACCATCTGTGGCTGCCTACTGGACTGGGATTTTGGAGGTCACTAGGTGTTGATATACTGAAAAGGAAAGACGTCAAATTAGCATATGACAGGATCAAGAAGAGTTTTACGAAAGATAATCCATGGTCTGTTTACAATCTCATTGAAATGCACAAAAAGGATGGAACTAGAGGTACTTTCTTCTTTATGCCAAGGAAACAGCCAAAGGTTCGTTGGGCTGGATATGATGTTATCGAAAACAAGGAGTATTTGCAGAATTTGAGTAATGAAATAAAGTCGATTAATGGCAGAATAGGGATTCATTATGATATAAATTATTTGAAAGATAATAGAATGAAAGACAATATAGACAGGCTAAGCAGTGTGTTTGATACAAAGATCGAATATGGAAGGGCACATTATTTGGTGTTTGATATAACGAGAAGTTTCGATATATACGAAAAGTCTGGAATAAACTTTGATTCAACTTGTTCATTTTCTGATGCAGTGGGATTCAGGTTTGGTACTTCAAAGCCCTTTAGGCCGTATAATTTTGTTGAAAATAAAGAGTATAATGTAGTTGAAATTCCTTTGATAGTTATGGATGATAGCTTGCAGAGTTCAAGATATGTTAATTTGACACTAGATGAGAAGCTTGAAAAGATTAAGCAAATAATAGACAAGGTGGGAAAATATAATGGAACATTCACATTTCTCTGGCACAATTCATCCTTTTATGTTACAGAATGGAGAGGCTGGAAATGGTTATACGATGAGGCGATAAAATACCTCAAAGAAAACAATTTTGAGTTTATATGAGATTGGAGAGAAGTTAATGCCGGTGGAGTTTCTACAAGAACCCTCGAGAAATGAATGGAATTCTTTTGTTGATAGGTCTCCTCAAGGGAGCATTTTTTGTTATTATGAGTGGTTGGAATTTAGTACTGGTAATGATTTCAGAATACTTGTATATACAGAAAATGGCAAAATAGTAGCAGGAATGCCATTACCATTTTTTTCAAAGCGAAGAATAAAATTGCCCAAATTGACACAAAAGATGGGCGTTTTATTTGAAGATTTGTCAAATCTAAAATATGCAAGCAAATTGGAAAAGGAAAAGAAGATAATTTACGAGTTTGTTGATGTTCTGAGACAGGAGAAAAAGTCATACAATATAGCTTTTGATTGGCATTTTGACAACTGGCTCCCATTTTATTGGAAAGGGTTTGAACAAACAACATGGTATACGTATGTAATTGACTTTAGCGCGAAGAATTTGGATTCTATATGGCAAGATATGGATGAACGCACGAGAAATTCAATTCGAAAGGCACAAAAGATTCCATTGAATGTCTGTGAGACAAGAGATTTAAGACACCTTTATATGCTTGATAAAATAACTTTTGATAGACAAAGGAGAAAAATGCCATATTCTTATGAATATGTAGAGAAACTTTACAAGACTTTCAAAGATAATATCCAAATGCTTGAAGCTATAGATGGTAATGGAAATGTTCATGCTATAAATTTATATATATCAGACAAGAAGTCTGTTTACTATCTTATGAGTGGTGCTAATCCTGATTTGAGAAATTCCGGTGCACAGAATCTTATTCAGTGGGAAGCAATCAAACATTACTATGATAAAGTCAGATACTTTGACTTTGAAGGTTCGATAATAGAAAACATAGAAGCAAACTTTAGAAAATTCGGTGGTGAACAAAAGCCATATTTTTACATATATGACAATACCATAGTAAATGCATTAAGAAGAATTTTAAAAACGATAGTAAAATAATGATACGACATTAAGAAGACCAAATATTTGGAGGTATAATTATGACAAATAAGGTTGTAAATTTCTTTAAAAAAATGGTAGAAGTTCTTTTCTCATTTCAATCATTGCAAAAAGGCAAGATACTTATAATCGATGAAGTACCTTATAGTGGTTCGAACAGTTACAGCTTTTACAGATTTTTAAAAGGAAGTAATGAATCACTTAAAGTTGAACTATTGAGGACAGATCCAAAGAAAAAAGTTAAGAGCTATTTGAAAAGAATTTACAAGATAAAGGGGTCACAAATAGTAATAACAAGCCATGGTTTGCCATGCCTTTTGAAGAGAAAGAATCAAGTAATGATACAATTTTGGCATGGAATACCACTCAAGGCTATGGGTCTTATGGATAGATCTCTGACAACCAATTCAAAGAAGGATACAATTAAACTTTGGAATAAGACAGATGTTCTCATTTCCAGTTCTAAAACGTACAACACTTTAATGAACGCGTGCGTTGGGATTTATAAGGATTGCTATGTTATAACAGGATTTCCCAGGAACGACTATTTATTTGCCGGTGGTAAACTAGACAAGTTGCTTTCAAAATTTGGACAAAGGATAGATGGAAGAAAGGTAGTATTATTCTCTCCTACTTTTAGGAAAGGTTATTTGAATCGCACTGAAGGAGTCACTAGAGACAAAAACATATTTGGATTTGAAAATTTTGACTCCGTAAAGTTTAACGAGTTTCTAAACAAAGAGGGAATTTTGTTCATTGCAAAGCTACATCCAATCGAAGAGGAGTTTTACAAAGAAATCTATAAAAACGATAACTTTAGAAATTTCTTACTCTTAACAAGCGACATTCTAAGTGAAAATGACATAGATTTGTATGAAATTTTGCCAGATGTAGACTTAATGATAAGCGATTATTCTAGCATATATTTTGATTTCCTATTACTTGATAGACCGATTATGTTCTTAGCACCAGATCTTAAAGAGTATGAAAATATACGAGGTTTCCTATTAAATCCATATGATTTTTGGACGCCAGGCCCTAAAGTATCAACTCAGTTTCAACTTGAAAATTATATCACTCAGATGCTTTCAGGCGAAGATGTTTATTCAAATGAAAGAAAAAAAATACGGGAGATTCTTTTTGAATATCAAGGAGGAAATTCATCAGAAAGAGTGTTTAATCAAGTGATCAAGAGATACTTAAAATCTTACGTTCAAGGAGGGAGCAGATGAAAACAGTAATTACCTATGGTACATTTGATCTCTTTCATATTGGTCATCTAAGACTGTTACAGAGAGCCAAGTCTTTGGGGGACAGATTAATAGTTGCTGTTTCAACAGACGATTTCAATTCGATAAAAGGTAAAAAATCAATTATACCTTTTGAACAAAGAGCTGAAATTGTTAGCAACGTTAAATGTGTAGATTTAGTCATTCCAGAGACATCATGGGAACAAAAACTCGAAGATATTAAGAAATACAGAGTTGACATATTTGTTATGGGTGATGATTGGAAAGGAAAGTTTGACAATCTAAAAGAATATTGCCAAGTAATCTATTTGCCAAGAACCGAAGGAATATCATCATCTCAGATAAGGGAGACATTGAGTCACATTTCTAAGTTATCAACGACTGATTTGAAAAAGGCTTTAGAAATCTTGTCAAATATTGATTTCTCGTCAATAAAGGAAGCCTTAGACATACTTAATGAATTAAAAAACACTCTTTATTAATAATTGGTTTATTGTAAAATGAGAAACAACTAATTTGGTAAGTGCTGTAAAACAAAAAAGGGAGCGCAACTTCATGAAACGTATATTATATATAGACTTAGTCACAACTATAGGTCATAGAAAATTTAATCAGTCAGCTATTAAAGCCTTGAGGAGAAGTTTTGAAATTCTGACGATATCTAGAGAAAAAGCCCTAGGTGATGCTCCAGACATAGTTATACCAGATCGCTTCTTCAACTTTTCTAATCGTCTTGATCTTAGGGTCAAAGAACTAGAAAAAATAGATTGGGTCATAGAGAATACAAAACAATTTACGAATTTTGATCTAGTACTTTTTTCGTCATACGAAACTATATCTTTCTCAATTAAATCAAGGCAAATAGTTAAATTATGGAAAAATGTTGCAGTTTTTGACCACAACAATATTGATGAAATCGAGAAATCGATTATAAAGAAATTATTCTTTAGCAGCATTGATCATAAAATATCACACTTGGTTTTTGAAGAATATTTTAGGAATTATTTGGTCAAAGATGTTAGGATAAAGAATAGGGTTGTTGTTCTTCCGCATCCCGTTGAGGACAAAAATAAACCTTTCCAACCATCAAAAACTAACATTACCGTTTTTGTACCATCAAACAAGCATGATTATGAATACATAAAGAAAATCATAGCAACTTCGCCTTCAGACATTTGTTTTTTTGTAAAATCAGATAAGATTTTGCCTGGTAATAACGTAAAGACAATGCAACTTCTTGAAAACGATGAATATGAAAATGCTTTTGCAAATTGTGATCTAATTTTGTTACCTTTAACTACCGAATACAATTATCGGATCAGCAACATTATTTTTGAGTGTTTTTCATATTCTAAGCCATGTTTTACCTTTAGAAATAAGTTAAGCGAATTTTTGAGCCAAGTATATCCAAACGTTATACACATAATTGATAGAAACATATATATGAATGAAATTCTACAAAAATATCACGCAATCAATGAGGATGCTTTTTTAATGGAACGAAGAACATTCTTAAATTCGCATTCAGAGGAAGCATTCTTAAAAGGAATAGTAAATCTATTTGGAGATATTAGTTCACAAGACTCTATTTTATAAGAAGAACAAAATTATTTCTCACTTATTCTCGAAAGGAAAGGTTGCTATGGACGTTGTTTTTATTATACTTAATTGGAATAAAGCACAGCTCACGATACAAGCCGTAAAAAGCGTCGAATTAACAGAAAACTGCAATTTTGCTATTATAGTTATCGATAACGGCTCAGAAAAAGATGAGAGAGTGCAGCTTATAAAATTTGCTGAAGAGAATGAATGGAAGATTCTAAACGAGGGTGACAACTTCGAAGGTTTCTATGATCGGATCTTACTGTTAACTAATGACAACTATGGTTATGCAAAAGGCAATAACCTTGGATTGAAGTTAGCCTCATCATTAAATTTTACTTGGGCAATTGTTATGAACAATGATGTAATATTGGAAAAACCCGTTACAAGCACTCTTTTGAAATTGAGTAGTTTAGATAAAAGAATAGCACTGATTGGTCCAAAGATCATTGGTATTGATGGGAAAAAACAAGGCCCTTTTAGGAAACCCGGTTTACTTGACCGTGTTTTCTGCCCTCTTTTCTATCCAGTATGTTATCCAATCAAGAAAATCATGGAATATTTGAAATTAAAAAGGGATATTTCGAGACCGTACAACAAAATAATATATCCATACAGGTTAATGGGGTGTTTCTTGTTACTTAATCTCAATGCACTGGAAGAAGTTGGTTGGTTTGATGAGAACACTTTCTTGTACGGTGAGGAGTTGATATTGTCAGAGAAACTGATAAATCATGGATATAGAATTGCATACACAGAAGAAGTTTACGTTAAACATATTCATGAAGCAACAACGTCACAACTTGGTGAGAAGAGAGCTTTGATGCAACTAAACTCGGAACTGTATTATTTCGAAAAATACAGGGGATATGGGAGAATAAGATTACTTCTCATAAAGTTTGGATTCTTTTATAGTTACCTTTTTCTTGTCCCAATACTAGAGCTTTTCAAGAAGGCACTGAAATTCATATTTCGACGCAAATAAATCATTCTGTTCTTTGGAAAAGTCTATCTTTTTTCTTCCCACCTGATGAAATTTTTAATTCTATTAGATGCTCCAGATTTTTAACCAACTGGTTTCTGTTTTCTTCAATACTTACATGTTGAATGTATTTTCTAACATTTTGACTGTATAGTTCATAGTTGTTAGCTATCTTCAGTAACCCATTATAAAAGTCTTCATCAGCTTCTCCAATTCCATATTTTTGGCACATTTCAATGAGTGGAGGATTTTCTGTCGTTATAACTGGCTTTCCACAGAAAAGGAATTCGTAGATTTTTCCAGGAGCACAGAATTTGTTGTTAAGATCGTTGCTATGGTAATTGACAACGCCAATATCACAATTAGTGATGAAATATGCTAATTCCTCGGTTGAAAGCTTTTCATCCACGAAACAAACATTCATTATATGTTCTTTTTCAACAATATTTTCAAGAACATGTTTGGCTTTTTCTGAACCACCTCCAACAATAAACAAGAAAAAGTCATCTAGTTTCTTCATTACTCTTACTAATCTGTCTGTTCCTCTTTCTATATCATATCCGCCTGTAGAAATAATCTTTGTTTTTTCCCCTGCATTCTGTAATATGTGCGAATACTTATCAATTGTTTCTTTACTAACATTGTTGCATTCTAATTTCCAAATATTTTCAAAAACAAGTGGTTTGCTTTCTAATTGATAATACTCCTTCATAAATTGGGCTCTGAACTCGTTTGCCGCAATGACTATGTCAGCCTTCTTTATCATTCTTTTGTCAAGAAGTGCAAATATTTTCTTGAAAAATCCCTTTCTTTCTTTTACTGTATACAGCTCTCTACAATCCAATATGGTAATCTTAGGATCCCGTGTATTAGACAGAAAAAGACCTATTGGAGATACGAAAAAATTGTCCAAGAAAAGTATATCAATATTTTTTACTTCTTGCAGAGTTTTCTTTACTAACTTTAGGAATCTTAAGTAAGTTCGGGGCTTTAATAATTCAGCGTTTGAATCAACTAATAATTTAAAGTGATTCTTTAACCCTGGAAAATGATACTTTTCCTTAGCACAAGACACAAGTATTACGTTACCAATTTCCTTAGCAACATTCAGTAACTCTCTTGTTCTGCCATCATTCTCTGGTATTACATATGATAGATAGAGTATTTCCATTGGGATAACCTCCTGAAAAAGTTTTGATATTTTCTACTTATAATTAACCTTGTTCTTTTCAATTAACATTTTTTCTAGTAATTTTGAGCGGATTTCAAAATAAATTGAATTGCTTGAATCTCATATTTGCATCTCTTTACTCTTTCAAGTATATGCGAAACATGCTATAAAAGATTGAATAACCTTTACACTCGAAGCTTTAAAAATTCTCATAGTTAAGATATCCGTAGATAATGCTAAACCTAAATTTTTACTCTTACGCTAGATCACTCTTCAAGAATTGATTTTACCACTCTCCCACTTTTTTTCCAAGTACTTGAATTAGGAACTATTAAACGTCAATAAAAAATACTTGATTGTTAGGTATCTCCATGTTTTTGAAATGATATCATATCCATGATCCTCTCCAAAATGGAATATGTAGAAATGGGAGTAGATGGCATATTCACCCCATGAAGGATTTGGATGAAAAGTACGATAAATAAAGAGGAAACAAAGTATGTGGCGACTACAAGGCAAAAATGAAGAGGTAAAAAACATTTGTTTTGGAGTTTCCTATTTCGTTTTTCGCAAATGTCAGAATCATGATATATACTTATTCTTTGATCATTTCCTTTTTTCAATTCTCCTAGCAATTATTTCAAAAATTCGGTGTATAATTAGTCAATACTGCGACGATGGGAAAATGTAGTTTTGATTTTGGCAGTAGTGTTGTTCAAATGTTCGTGCGTTTGTTGCAGGGAGTTGCTTGAATAGATTTGAAACAGACTTTTTGATTCCCTGATTTGAGGTGGAATGTTGAGGATAAGTGCAACTTTTTGCGCCATTTTGCTTTTGTTGGTGTGTGCAGTTGGTGTTGGAAGGGATTTGCTCGATATATTGGGTACGAAGGAATTGAGAGTAGGGATCAGGAATATTTCAAGTGAGGTGGTGTATTTTCCGAAAAATGAGAATAGGCCTGGTTTTTGTTTTGAGCTTGCGAAGGATTTTGCAGATTATCTGCATGTTAAAATGAAGATTGTGGAATTCGATAATTTGTATAGTTATTTTGATGATGGTGTATTTGATAAAGTTGATATTATAGCCGATGTTTTGACTATAACCGATGCACGTAAGAAGGTAATGAATTTGGTTCCCTTTATTGAAAATGGTGAGATCTTGTTTGGTAGGATTGGTGAGAGTGTCTCAAAGCTTGGGGATCTGAAAGGTAAACGGGTATTGGTGCTTGAAGATTTTGTGTTTTTCAATCTTCTGAAAACAGAACTTGATAATGCTAAAATTGGTTATGTAGTCAATAGGGTTTATCCAAAAGATAATGATTTGAAATATTTGAACGATAATTATACGAAGGTAAGTAAGAATGTTGTGGAGATTTTGCTTGTTTCAAAAGACTTTGAATATTACGATTATTTTGATTATGTGCAGGTAATACAGAAGAATGTTGATGTAGGGATTATAGATACTTTTTCATTTGCACAAAAGTATTTCAATACATTATTTTTGAAGCAGAATATTGTACCTTTGATGTTGTTGCGCAAAGAGGTTGGATATCTGGGTTTTGGTTTTTCAAAGAGTTCTCCACTCCTTGCGAAGGAGTTTGAACGATTTTTAACTTATGCAAAGAGTTCTGGAATATTCAATACACTTTTCAAAAAGTACATGACGATATATTATAGCGATTATCTTAATGCAATAGAAAAGTGAAAATTGAGAAGAGATGAGATGAAATGACGATAAGAAGAAAGATATTTAGAACGTTGATAATTACGAATGCAATCATTCTGACGTTAACTGTAGCAGTGGCAATGTTTAGCACGTTAAATCGTACCGTTAGGTATGAATCAGAAAAGCTCAATATATTAAGTAGAGGTTTTGAGTCGTTTCTAGGCGGTTCGATCAATGGGATAAGTAAATCACTAGCAGCTGTTAAAGATAGTAATGATATACAATTTTTATTCCAAAGTGATGCTTATTTGAAGAGCTTATCGGAAGCGTCAATCAAGAATTCGCTCAGAGATGTTATGTCAAATTACAAAGAGATCGAGAGTATCGAGATCACAAGTAGTTCATCTAATGTACTCTCCCAAGGGAGTTCGGTAGTCTTCCAAGCTTATGAAGGCAAAGTTTATACGCAAAATAATGATTCGTATCTGATGCTCAAAATCGATGTGAACTCGCAAGTAAATTTGGTTGTGACTATCAGTTTGGATAGGATATTCAAAAGCTTCATCGAAGAGAATAATTTTGATAGATATTCACAACTACTGTTCTACGAGGGTAATGATTTATACTATGTGGACTTGCAAGGTAATTCTTCAAAGTTAGTAGGAAACGATACGAACAAACTTCTTTTGTCAAACGAGGGGAATGTAGATGATTTAAGCTTTTACATAGCCAAACCAAAGAACTATGTATTTGATGATATTAACGAATACATCTTCTTGATGGTCATGTTCTTCTTACTGGTTATACTCATCACAAATCTTGTTTCTCAGTACTTGTCAAAAGAGATTTCTTCATCTATTACGAAGGTTGCAAAGTTACTTTCTGATCTCCCTGGAGAGCATTTTGAGAAGATTGATGTGGAAGATGGCTTCGAAGATGAAATAAAGACTTTTGTAAAGACCTTCAACGATGTAAGCGAGGAGTTAGATTACAATACAAAGAATATGGAAAAAATCATCTCTGATAAGACGGAGAAGATAGAACAACAAAATGAGCAATTGAAACACATGTCAATAACAGATGAATTGACTGGCCTCTCGAATAGAAGGTCGTTCGACGAGCAGTTTTCAAAGGATTTCTCGCTTGCCTATAGGGAGAAGTTGTACTTTAACTTTGCGATAGTAGACATAGACCACTTCAAATTGGTGAATGACAAGTATGGTCATCAGATAGGTGATAAGTGTTTGCAGCTATTGGCAGTTGCATTCAGGAAGACATTCAACCGTAGTTCCGATAAGATATTCAGGTATGGTGGTGAAGAATTCATCATATATTCGATTTCAAAAGATAAAGAGAAATTCTACGATATCTTGGAAATTCTACGCGACAATGTTGAGAAGGCAAATATGGAAGTGAATGGCGTAAATGTGAAGATAACGATAAGCATAGGGGCTATCTCACTCAT
>Ga0209409_1002245_pt1 | contig 14683 bp, 19 predicted proteins | sample AD_JPNMR1_MetaG_FD_184424 | JGI IMG/M metagenome (GOLD analysis project Ga0209409, IMG submission 184424) | Active sludge microbial communities of municipal wastewater-treating anaerobic digesters from Japan - AD_JPNMR1_MetaG (SPAdes) (version 2) | ecosystem: Engineered > Bioreactor > Anaerobic...
CTTTTCAATGAGATCAGTGTCCCTGGTTTAAATTTTCTTCTCCGAAGAAAGGAGGTGATCCAGCCGCACCTTCCGGTACGGCTGCCTTGTTACGACTTCGCCCTCCTTGCCGGTTTCGCCCTGGATGCCTTTGGGACATCTTCAGGCGCCCCCGACTCAGCTGGCGTGACGGGCGGTGTGTACAAGGCCCGAGAACGTATTCACCGCGGCGTGGCTGATCCGCGATTACTACCGATTCCAGCTTCATGCAGGCGAGTTGCAGCCTGCAATCTGAACTGGGGCCAACTTTTTGAGATTTGCTCCGCCTCGCGGCTTGGCATCCCTCTGTATCGGCCATTGTAGCACGTGTGTGGCCCTGGACATAAGGGGCGTGATGACTTGACGTCATCCCCGCCTTCCTCCGTGTTAACCACGGCAGTCCCTGCAGAGTGCTGCTTTGAAAAGCGAGTAACTGCAGGTAAGGGTTGCGCTCGTTCCGGGACTTAACCCAACACCTCACGGCACGAGCTGACGACAGCCATGCACCACCTGTGCCGGCTTCCTGACAAAGTCAGGATCCTTTCCCTTTCGGGTCTGTACTACCGGCATGTCAAGCCCAGGTAAGGTTCTTCGCGTACCATCGAATTAAACCACATGCTCCACCGGTTGTGCGGGCCCCCGTCAATTCCTTTGGGTTTCAACCTTGCGGTCGTAGTCCCCAGGTGGGATGCTTAACGCGTTTGCTTCGGCACCGACCCGATAAACGGACCGACACCCAGCATCCATCGTTTACGGCGTGGACTACCGGGGTATCTAATCCCGATCGCTCCCCACGCTTTCGTGTTTCAGTGTCAGTACCGGAATAGAAAGCCGCCTTCGCCACTGGTGTTCCTGCCGATATCTACGCATTTCACCGCTACACCGGCAGTTCCGCTTTCCTCGTCCGGACTCCAGTCAAGTAGTTTCGTACCCAATTCTCTGGTTGAGCCAGAGGATTTCAGGCACGACACACCTGACCACCTACACACCCTTTACACCCAATAAATCCGGGTAACGCTTGCCCCTCCCGTCTTACCGCGGCTGCTGGCACGGGATTAGCCGGGGCTTCCTTCAGTGGTACCGTCACACTACCAGAAATGGTAGCTTTCTTCCCACTTGACAGGGTTTTACAGGCCGAAGCCCTTCATCACCCACGCGGTGTCGCTGGATCACCCTTGCGGGCATTGTCCAAGATTCCTCACTGCTGCCTCCCGTAGGAGTCGGGGCTGTGTCTCAATCCCCGTGTGGCTGGCCGTCCTCTCAGACCAGCTACCTGTCATAGCCTTGGTGGGCTTTTACCCCGCCAACTAGCTGATAGGACCCAGGCCCATCTTCAGGTGTTCTATCTTTTGGATAGAACTTTGCACGGAAAAAGGAGTTTTTCCGTGATTATCCAGTATTAGCCCGCCTTTCGGCAGGTTATCCTGGTCCTGAAGGTAGGTTACCCAGGTGTTACTCACCCATCCGCCGCTTTCCCCCGGGAAATTCTGCTTGCGCAAAATTCCCCGAGTTCGTCGCCCGACTTGCATGTGTTAGGCACACCGCCAGCGTTCACCCTGAGCTAGGATCAAACCCTCAAAAAGGAATTTTTTGAGTTTACACAACCAGGGTTTCACTGATCCAAATTTTCAAAGATCTACTTTGGGTATATAAATAATACCCGATTTTAATATCTCTGTCAATACCTCCCCATTACTTTGCTGGTGCTTCAGCTGGTGCTTCAGCTGGTGCTTCAGCTGGTACTTCTCCACCAGGTGGAGGCGGTGGTGTTGGACCACCTTCCATCGGTGTTGGAGGAGGAGGCGGTGCTTTCTTCGGCATCGCCTGCTTGATGATAAAGAACAGCGCCACCAAGATGATGATGATCAGGATAGCGACTGCCGCTGGATTACTTTTTTTCTGCTCAGCCATTTTCTTTTTCACCCCCTTTCAAACTCTTTACCTGTGATGTTATTTTTATGCCCTATGGCATAAATTGGAATATAGTTAATCATCTTTTTTATTTTTGTCAAGTCCCAGTTTATTATGATGTAAAATACACTGAAGTTTTCGTTTTGGTACGTGATGAACGCTATTTTCATCACGCCAGTATTTCAAACTTCCTTTTTCATCCTCAGCAATTGCTTGTTCTGCAGGATATCCAAGGGCAATCACATATTCGATACTGTAATCCGCAGGAATGCCGAGTATTTTAGAAAGTTTTTCTCTCTGAACAGAACCAATCCAGCAACTGCCAATACCTTTGTCTGTTGCAGCAAGAAGAATGTTTTCAATGGCTGCCCCAAAATCTGCTTCGGGTGTAAATGCTTTGACTTTTTTATTATGAAGAACCACTATGTAAGCAACAGGTTTTTCGCCTTCTTTTGGTTGGCCCTCTGGTCCAAGATACGCAGCCCAGGCAAGTGTGGAAAAAACTGGTTCGAGCAAATTTTTATCATCTATTACAAGAAATTCCCAGGGTTGAAGATTACCGCCACTTGGAGCAAACCTTGCCGCTTCGATCAGTTCTTTCAGAATATCAAACGGAATTGGCTTTTGCTGAAATCTCCTTATTGTTCTGCGCTTCTTTATGGCTTCCATTACATCCATCCAGCACCTCCGATAATTCAAAAACTATGGAGTTGTTGTACCCTTTCTGATAATAAACCAGGCAAGTATCACAAAAACGATCGCTGCACATATAAGGACGATAGAAAACAGGATACCCTGCCTGTCCTTTAAGATGGACCCTTTCAACATTGTACGGTCAGAAGACCTCTGAAGTTCCTTGAGGTCAAGATGTATCTGGTTCAAAAGAAAGCAGAGAAAAGATATGCCACAGATCAAAACAGTCATTGCATAAATCTGAAGCCGTGTCAGTTCCATATTACTCCCTTTTTATGGGAAATATTTGCCACTGACATTATACCCCGAACGGCTGGAAAAAATCAACACAATAATATTAAAACATTTAGATAGACAGGCCATCATTAAAATTTATTGTTCTTCCTGACACTTAGTTTACACTTTGTTCTTGGGACATAGTTTACACTTTTTTTCATATTTTGTTCAAATTATTTTAAAAGCAAATGGGTCATCAGTTGGTGCAAGTTTCCCACTTTCTTCATCAAAGAACCCTAAAGTATACCTCATAAAGTCAATCTGCTATATGCCACTATCAACTTCTGTTAATCCTACAGGTTGATTAGCGAATGCCTTGCCTATGTGTATCTTGTGTCTATTCAGACACATCCTGCCACAATTGGTTATCAAAAGAATTTTGTCATATCCAGGATAAGTCACATCCGGTAATCCTGTATATTTCCTCATAGTCCCTATATATCAGCAGGTCGCTTCATTCCAATAGCTTGATGTGGACGTTGATAATTAAACTCTTCTCTGAAATTATCAAACTTCTCTTGCTGTTGAAGTAAATTACCAACGGATTTATCAGTAGCCTCAAGTTTAAGTGTGCAATGCATCCTTTTATGCCAACCATTATCCTGAGAATTGCCAGGTTTGATCCGCTCAAGTTTAATCCCTAATCTTATCACAGCTTCGTTAAATTCCAAATTGAATTCCCACTGGCAAAAGGTGAACCATTATCACTCCTTATCGCTTCAGGAAGTCCATATCCCTGAAATGCTTCTTCAAAAACAGCAAAACAAGGACCACTTTCTGTACTGCTCAATGCTTTACATCTTATAATATATCGGCTGATAAAATCTGATATCGTTATAGGAAAACAATATGTCCCATTTCCAACCCTAAACTGCCCCTTGAAATCTGTGCACCATAAATCATTCGGCTCTTGAGGTATTCCCTATATCTGTTCCATATCTTATGCCCTGTCACCCAGGATATCCCAAATTCCCTGCATAAATACACCATCGTCTCCCCAGATAGAAGACGTCCGACAAACTTCATCCGCTCATCCATAATATTCCTCCCCATCCATGGCATACTAACATCCTTTTCAAAAAATTAGTATACCAGAATGTGTAAACTATGTGCTCAGAATATTGTGTAAAGGATGTGATCGGAATATACCTGTTATCTGGGGGACTAGGATTTGAACCTAGACACTCAGATCCAGAGTCTGATGTCCTACCATTAGACGATCCCCCATGTGGAATTTTCTTAGAAAGAATTCCTATTTCTTAATTGCTGAAACAAGCAGCGCACCGAGTTCCCTTAACTTGATTTTATCAGATGGTGATGGACGATTTTTGATGAGTAATGGTTCAGCAACTTTCTTGAATTTAAACCACTTGCACATTGATTCTAAACTATCTACTGCTTTGCCTCCACCACCATGCGTTACAAACATCACACAGGGCTTGCCTGTTACTTTGCCCTGGCTGGGATAAAAAGTTCTATCAAAAAAATCCTTCAATCCACCTGCCATATAGCTGAAATAATCAGGGCTACCTATTACAATGCCATCACATTCAATGAGGTCTTTTTCTGTGGCTTCTGTGCCGATTTTCACGATTACATTGGCTTCTTGCTGGCGACATCCTTCTGCTACTTCTTCTGCTGCGACCTTTGTATTTCCGCCAAGCGAGTAATATACAATAAGAATTTTAACCATCTTTTTAACGATTCCGCAGTTTTACTTTGAAATCATTTCTTCCAGATCTTGTGACTTCGACATGCCCTTCTCTGGCGAGCCATCCTAAACTCATAAGAGCAAGATCCTTTGGTTTGTCAATGGCTTTTACCATTTTGAGAAACGAAACCTCGCCATATTTGTCAAGATAGTTCCATATGTCTCCTGCTGTGAATCCAATTTCTGTTATCATCTTGCCCCCTGGTTTTCTGAAAGAGTGTCTCTATTAACATTATACCCTGATTCGTGTTTTTTGTGAAGACTTCCACATAATGGACATCTTGAAATGTCAGAACCCGAACTATCCACATAAATATGGAAACACATAGGACATTGCCATAGATAATTTTCTTTTCTTATAGGGGAAGCTGGTTTTTTTCTTGTTTCAGTGAAGAGCCACAGGAAAAGAATCAAAAGACTTAAAAACAAGTATCCGGTGATTGCAAGAGTGAGTTCTATTTTTATCATTGTAATCTAAATTTCATTGTTACTATTGCCCAAACATCAATATCTTTATCAATTTCTGTAAACTTCCATTTTTTTAATGCCTCTTCAGCGATGGCATCAAGTTTTCTATATCCAGTTGTTTCAATAATTTCTGTTGAAAAAACATGACCATGCTTGTTTACCCATATTTTTATCTTCACATTTGCTTCTATATTTTGTTTTTCAGCCCATGCAGGATATTCAGGTATGACTTTTGAAACGATGGCTCTATTTCCGCCAGGACCTGTGATTTCAAAGTTTTCTCCTGTAATTTTTCCTTGAAATGCCTGAGGGCTTTGTTCCGAATTTATAGTGACTGGGGTGTAGGTTCCTGTTGCTATGATTCTGGGAATTGGAAGTTCCCACTGGACATTTTCCTGTTTTTCAATGGTCATCAAAGGTGTTTTGGGTATGCCTATTGTAATGTCTTTTTCAAGACGGCCAACTTCAATTTTTGGTATAGTGATTTTTTGATCTGGGATTTGTTTTGTAACAGGCAATTGCGGACTAACTCTTACTTTTGGCATATTTGTTGTTGTTGATTGAGGTTGTTGATAAAGAAAAACTATTTGATACTTTGGCCTTTTAGCCTTTGGTGGAAGAACAAAGCTAAAGATTGGTAGTATCATTATATGTGCGGCAAGGCACAATATGAATATTTTTAAAAGATTTCTATCATTAGATTGCATCATTGTTCTGAAACAGGTATTGTGGCTATGGCAATTTTTGATATGCCGGATGTTCTTGCGATGTCCATAACATTGACAATTTTCCCATGAGGAGTTTTTATATCTCCCTTGATTACGACAATAAAATGTTCTTTGTTTTTAAGAGACCTCAATAAAATTGCAAGTTGTTCTGGTGAAACCTGTTTTTCTCCCAGAAAAATGATACCCTCTGCTGAAACATTGATAAAAATTTCTTTTTCTTCTATTTTATCTGTTGAAACAGCTGAAGGTAGATTTATTTTTATCCCTGGTTGCATAATGAAACTGGAAGTTAACATAAAATAAATCAATTGCTGTAGCACAACATCAATCAATGGCGCCATGTTAATCTGGCCTTTGAAGATTTCATAGCGTCTTGGAAATCTCACTTAATCTCCTCCTCTTCAGAATGTAAAAAAATCAAAATATCCATCATTCTTGATGTGGCGCGCTCCATATCATTGATCAGCCCATTTACACGAGAAACAAGATAGTTGTACCCGAGATATGCCGGTATGCTTACGACCAGACCAGCAACAGTTGTGATCAGTGCTTCCCAGATGCCTCTTGCAAGGTCTCCTGGATTTACCAGTCCTGCCTTGGCTTCAATCACCATAAATGCTTTTATCAAACCCGTGACAGTTCCAAGCAGTCCCAGAAGCGGCGCTATTGTCGCAATCGTGGCAAGAACCCCGAGATATTTTTCAAGATACGGAATGATGTGATTTGCTTCGTCCTGAATATTTTCCCTTATAATTTCCGGTGGTCTATCGGATTTTATCAGTGCTGTATGAACAAGCTGAGAAACCGGGCCTGGTGTTGATTCACATATTTCAATGGCTTCCCTAATTTTTCTCTTTTTCAATTTTTCTTCTATACGGCTGATGAATTTCTCAGCGTCTGTTTCAGACCTTTTTAATGCAATAAGCCGTTCAATAATCACAGCCAGAGTCAATGCTCCACAGATGATAATTGGTATCATTAGATAACCACCACGTACTGTAAATTGCCATAAGCTCATATTGGGCTCCCTGATAAACTATATAATAAATTTACCACCTTGTTTGAAATCCTGCAATGACATTAAATGGTCTTCCTTTATATCCCGGCGCTTCCCTGTATTGCGTACCAAAGATATTGTAAAACTGACAGAACAGTCTTGTACTGGTGTTTATTTCATAAGATAAAAGTACTGAAAACAAGGTATATCCATCGAGTTCAGTAGTATCAAAATACCTCCTACCTGTATAACTGACCATGACTTCTGGTGTAAATCTACCAGCATTAATACCGGCTTTGATATAACCTGTATTTTCTGGGAAACCGGATTTCTTTTTTTCTCGATTAAAAAGCGTGTAACCTACTTCAATGTGGAACATATCTGATTTCTTTGAGATCCCAATATCAAGTGTGTTGACAGTATTATTTTTCAAAACACATGGCTCATAGAGTTTGTCGTTATCAATATCCTTCCACTGATAAGAGATTTTTTCATAGTTAATTTCTCCTTTGATTTTCGTATCTATGTTTTTTGTTGAGTATGAAATTTCACAGTAAATGGAATAATTTTCTTCAGGTTCCAAAAAGGATTTTTTCATATCAAGATAGGACTCTTGCCCTATTTGTTTCCAGAGATTCGGAAAGTCAAAATTACTTACAATACCAGTACGAAATTTTATATCCTGTTTTTCGAAATTTGCTATTATAAAGGGTAATATCCTTGTCTGGTCTCCTATGGCTTTCAACGCAAGTTCTCCCTGGAAATTTTTATTTTTGTAGATGCCAGTAATTTTATAAATTTCATTTTCTTTACCAGCAAAGCTATCGTATCCAATTGCTCCGCCAACGGCAAAATTGTTCCAGAATTTTCTGACTTCAAATAATCCATTCGATTCTTCGACTCTTGACAACGTATTTCGAAACCCGCCAAGATTCCACTGAAACTCATCATTCTTAAAAGAAAAATTGATATCAGCAAGCACGGTGTGTTTTTTTCTGTCAGCATAAGGCAGTTCTTTCAGACAGTTCCAGTAATCAAAATCTACTGAAAATTTTTCAACAGGAAATACCTGAAAAGAACTTTCTATTACATTTTTTTTATCATGACTTCTAAAAGAATCGTCGTTCATCATAGATAATCGCATATTCCATTCTGGATAGGAAAACTGCAAACTTGAAAACAAAAATCCAAATTTTCCTCCAAATGTAGAAAACTCATTTAAAGCATGTTCGAGAACAATCTTTTCTTTTTTATGGTCAGGAACTTTCCTGATTTTCAGATATTGTTGAGGAACTTTCGGGATTTCCGGAAATTTTATTTGAATATCATGATGATATATAAAAATCGGTGTTTTGTAAATGTTTCTATCTTTTCCAGTAACAATGGTTTCTGGAATTTCAATATTCTGCGCTAATGCTGAAATTGTTGAAAAAAAAATGAAGAACAAGCCTGTACACAGGTATTTCATTTGCTTAACTGGTTATATTTTGATATAGAATCCCGTGCCTTTTGTGCCCATATACTTTTAGGAAAAGAGGCAAGAAGTTTAACGTAGTACATCTGTGCATCTTTTACATTTGATTTTGCCAGATTAATTTCAATAAGTAGATACAATGCTTCTGCAGCAAACACGCTTTTTTTGTCAATTTGTTTAAGCATCTGTTCACTCTGTTGATAATTTCCTGTCAGGTATAAAACCTTCGCATTTAAAAATAATGTTTCAGAATTCTTTTGGAAATCCAATTTTTTCAAATATCTGGCAGCTTCTTCTGTTGCTCCTGTATTCAGTATTTCATTAAGAAATATAATACCTTCTGTGAGAATGAAATTGTCTTCTGGATATTTTTCCCAGATTTTGTTAAAAATTTGTTTCGTCATTATCCTGTCGTTTTTTTCCTTATAGAAATTATAAAGAATTTTAAGAACTGAGAGAGAAAATGGATAATCAGGGTTTTGTTTCAGCAGTGATTCCCATATTTCTATAGCTTGTTCAGTTTGATTGTTGTTGTAAAACGCTGAACCAAGAGCATAGAGAACATCTTCATCATTTTTGAGTTCCAGATATTCAGAAAAAAACGTTATTGCTTTTGAGTAGTTACCCTGATTAAAATAAAGATGACCAAGTTCCAACTTTGTGGTCATGATTGTTTCTTTATCCTTTGCAGTTTCTATAATTTTGTTATACCATGAAATCGCTTCGTCCTTTTTATCTTCAAGCACAGCAATTTTACCAAGTTCCCAGCAGGAACGAGTCATAATTTCATCGTTTGCGGTTGTTTTCACAAGAGCAGTAAGGATTTTTTTCGCCTCCTTATATTTCATGTTTTTTTTGTGTATAAGAGCAGTGTGAAATTTCGCCCATTCTGCCTGACTTGATTTTGGAAATCTGATTATTACCTTGTCGTAGTATTTTTGACTTTCAGAGTAATTTTTTAAATTGAAAAAACAATCTCCAATTTTCAGAAGAATTTCTGGTTCGAGATTGCGGTTCCTAAAATAGGGTAGGGTAGAAAGAAATTCCTGTAAAGATTTTTCAAAATCATTTTCTTTGTAATAAATCAATGCCTGATAATATTGAATTTCTGAGACAATGGTGGTTTCTGGAAGTACTTGCTCCATTTGCTGTAGAATGGTTTTTGCCGATTCATCGTTGTTTGATTGTATCAGACGGCCTACTTCATCCAGCAACATATATCCGAGATTTTTTTCAATGTCAGTTTGTCTTCCATAATTTGCTATTCCCTGAGAATATGTTTTCCATGCCTCAGCAGGCATATTTAGAAGCATCTGTAGATTTATTGTATATTTCCAGGCATCTTTCATATACGGTGAATCAGGAAAGTCCTTTTTGAATTGTTCAAATTTAGCCAGTGATTCTTCATACTTTTTTAGTTTGAGAAGATTGATTCCATAAAGGAATAAGGCATAATCATTTTTTTTTGATTCAGGATTGCCAAAATATTTGTCAAGAAATTCTATCGATATTTCATAAAGGGATTCATTGAAGGCAATTACAGCACAGGTAAAAAAATCATCCTGGTCTGCAATACTTTGAGTGAAGCCACTAGTTGCCAGACAACAAAGCAGAGTCAGACAAATCCAGCTTTTTATTCTCACGATGTAAGGGAAAGGGGGGTGCATTGCACCCCCCTGGGTGATATTTGGCTTACAGTTTTACCACGTTTGTGGCCTGGAGCCCTTTCTTACCCTGAACTACCTCAAACTCAACGGTGGCACCTTCTTCAAGGGTCTTGTATCCATCGCCCACGATTGCCGTGTAATGGACAAAGACGTCCTCACCGTTTTCTCGTTCAACAAAGCCGTATCCCTTGGCATTGTTGAACCACTTCACCTTCCCTTTCTCCTTCGCCATGCTTTCCTCCTTTTATCTCCGCAAAATTCTTTAGCCGGTATTTCGGCTGTACGGAGATTTTATTCTGAATTATACGGTCTAAACACGATTAACCTATTTTGTTGAACTTGAGGATTTGCCTTGAGGATGAAACTCCAAGCTCATGGAACATCCTGATAGCGTTGCCAGACAAATCAACATCATTATACAAATAACCTTGATCAAACTTCTCTTCATAGCATATATATTATTAACACAATAAAAATCCGTGTCAAGTGCCCTGATTTTTAACCCTTCAGACCCATATATTTTTCCGGGTCTTTTTCAAACTTTGACTTACAGCGCGGAGAACAAAAATAAAATTGTTTCCCGTCTTTTTCCACAATATTTTTTGTTGGATGCTTTAACCATGCTCGGCATACTACATCTTTAATAATTTTTTTCATTTCTTGCTCCTTTTTTTATTATATCACCATTTTCAATAAATGCAAGTTATCGATTTTTTATTTCTGAAATTCGTTCAACAAGTGTTAGCATTTTATCAATTTCAATCTGATGGCTTCGTAGGCTAGGTTGAATTCCTGCTTTTTGAACAACAGAAGCTGCGATTTTTTTGTCAAGTTTAAATGAATTACTCACAACATTTAATATAGTTTTCCTTCTTTGCATGTACAGTTTGGGAAGAATCTTCCAGAATGCTTCTAAATTTTTTATGTCAATAGTGGGTTTTTCTCTGGACAATATTTTCATTACCACTGAATTGATTTCAGGTTCAGGATAGAAGACAGAACCCCTGACTTTATAGCAGATGGAACAATTTGTTAGAAGAGAAAATAGCACTGCCATAAGTCCAAAATTTTTGTCACCAGGTTTGGCGATGATTCTAATTGCAACCTCTTCTGGAATCATCACCACAGCAAGTTGCCAGTAATCTCTGATTTCCAGAAATTTGAAAAGAATTGGAGATGCCACATAGTAAGGAAGATTCCCAATGATTTTGATTTTGTTTTCAAACTTGCGAAAAAAGCCCTCGTCCAGTTCAAGAAAATCTTTTTCTTCAATAAAAACATTCGGAAGATTTGAAACCATGTTAAGGAGAATTTTAACCAGTTTTCTATCTTTTTCGAAGCCATAGACAAATTTTGCTTTTTCTGCAATCGTTCCAGTTAGTGCTCCCAATCCTGGACCTATTTCAACAACGATATCATTTTTTGTGATACCAGCAAATGAAATAATTTTATCACGAATATTTCTATCTATAAGAAAATTCTGCCCGAGTTGTTTTTTCGGAAAAATTTTGTGTGACGCAAGGATTTGCTGGAGTTGCTTAATTGTTAACAGTGTATCCATATTTTCTTTTTGCCATTAAAACTGCAATTTTTATTGCTTCTTTCATTGAAGAGGCATCGGCTATATTTTTCCAGGCAATGTCAAAGGCGGTCCCATGTCCAGGGCTGGTTCTTATCCATCCAGAATTATTGACAGTGATATTGACAAGTTTTTCAGAAAAAAAACTTTTTAAGACCACTAATGCCTGGTCGTGATACAGTGACACAATCAGGTCAAATAAATGGTCTTTAATAGCAAACTTAAAAATCGAGTCAGAAGGGAAAGGACCAGAAACAAGAAAACCATCTCTGGTTAGTTTTTCAATGGCTGGCGTAATAATAATTTTTTCTTCATCGCCAAAATTACCGGCTTCACCAGCATGGGGATTGAGTCCGCAAAATCCAATGCGAATATTTTTGATTCCAAAAAACTTTGATACAAAATTTGCTGTTGTGCGAGTAGATAAAAAAAGATGTTCCACGTTTAAATAGTTCCAGATGTTTTTGAGTGGAATATGGGTTGTCGCAAGAAGCACACGTAATGTATCAGCAATCATCAGCATATAGGTTTGTTCTCCAGAGAACGCAGACAGCGCTTCAGTATGTCCTGTGTAAGTGATTCCAGCAAGATGCCAGGACGCTTTTGAAATAGGTGCAGTAACAAGACAATCTCCGTCATTTTTTTGAAGCATATGCCATGCTGTTTGTAAATATTTAAAAGATGCTTCACCTGTAATCCTGTCATTTATTCCTACAGGGAAATCTGGACGTTTTATAATTTTTGTGTCAATGAAGCTGATGCGATCCTTATAAATTGTTTCATTCCGCCTGACAAGTTTTCTCTCCGGACAGAACTTTATTGCTTCCAGTAGAACTGATTCATCTCCCACCAGTATTGGAACAAAATCAAAATTTTCATCAAGAAGGTGGTTAACTGCTTTTATTGATATTTCAGGTCCGATTCCTGCTGGGTCGCCGATGGATATTAATACTCTTATCATTGTTCAGGAAACACTGAAAGTTTTTTGGCAATATCCTGGTCAAAAATTTTCACAGGGATTGTTTTGGTAAGCTGGTTGATGTATTCAGAATATTTTTTACTTGTTTTTTGCTGGTATAATTCCCTATACGCCATCCTGTATCGTTCTTCTGGAGAATTATCTCGTTTTCCTGCAAGCACATATACTATAAATTTATCTCCACTTTTTATTGCCACAGGTTTGCCCTGTCCGGCATTCTGGATTTGAGAAAGCACCGAAGGGTCAATACGGCTGGTTTCTATCCACCCAGTGGATTCCATTTCTGTCATTATCTCATTTTTCTCTTTAAGTTTTGTTATAAAATTTTCTGCCGATGAAACACTATCAAAACTTTTTTTCAAAAGAAGAACCTGCTGCTGTTGAGGCATTTCGGCCATTTTTTTCATTACTTCAAAAGGAGACACAGAGACACCACTTTGAATTTTAGCGACAAGCTTTTCTACCCTGATCTGGTCTGCAACAATTTCCTTATACTGATTGACAGTGAGACCGTTGTCTTTAATAAATTTCAAGAAATCAAGTCCCTTTTTCTGCCATTGCTCAAGGATTAAATTAAATCTTGCGTCAACTTCTTCTTCTGCCACCTGTATGTTTTCTTTTTTTGCCTGAACGATGAGCAAATTTTCCTCGATTAGCTGGGAAAGAGCTTCTAAATACGAAATACCTCGCACCTGAGCTCTTTCCACTACATCATTATTCCAGATAATTCTGTTTCCAACAAGAGCGATGCTTTTGTCTCCTGCTCCAAACGCAGCTTCGGTAAGGCAGCACAGCAGAAAAAAAATAAAATATTTTTTCATCAAAGATTTTTCAGTTTATCATTGAATCTGATAATTTTTGACTCATTTTTAATCTGGTTGACATATGTATTGAGCAGTTGACTTCTTTTTTGATTTATTAGAATTTGTCTAATTGTTGGAGTCGCTTCTTCAAGCGTCTGGAGGTGCGAAGGTTGTTTTTCTCCTATCTTGATAATGTGATATCCCTGGTCAGTTCTTATCACCTTTTCCAGAACCTGATTCGGTTTCATGGAAAAAAGAATTTCTTCAAGTTCTGGCATCAGTTGTCCCCTTGATATCATACCAAGGTCTCCGCCTTTGTCTTTTGATTGACTGATTGACTCAGTTTTCGCTATTTCAGAAAAATCTTCACCGCTGGATAATCTGTTCAGAATATTTCTTGCTTCTTCTTCTGTGGAGACAACGATTTCATAAAGATGAACTCGTTCTGGTATAAGGAAATCTTTCAGATTATTATTATAGTAGTTTTTTATTTCATCCTGTGAGATTTGTGCTTTGCTCAATACCTGGTCAGTGAGAAACTCTTTAATTAAAAGGTCTTTTTTATATTCTTCAACGGCTTTTTTGATTCTTTTTTTGTAATTGCCTTCAAATTTTTTTGCTTTCTGCATCAGCAATTTTTCTCCAATGAAATCTTCAAGGGCCTGCTGTGGAGCTTGTTTGACATATTCCTGATAGAACTCAGGATATGTCGATATTTTTTGTTTTAAGTCAGATAAAGTAATGATTTCTCCATTTACAATTGCCACTGCATTTTTTTTCAGATATGTTCTGTAACCATAGTATGCGCCAATTATTACGACCACAATCACTGCCACAACAGAGATCAATTTTTTCCTTTTCTTTCTGTCGACAAAGAAGCTTTTGATTTTTGGCAAATAATTCTTAAACCAATTTCTTATTTTTTCTTTAATTTTCACAATTGTCTCCTTTCCAGTATTTTATTTCGTGTTCTATCGTAAATCACACGATATCTGGTTTCTGCCTTAATTTCTTTTGCTGTTATTATACCATTGTTATCTAAATCAAGCACCTTTTGAGATACCACAATGATTTTGAAAACATTGGCTCTTACTGTGATGAGATTTGCTATTGTTGAAATAACCATTTCCTTTTCATCTTCTGTGTCTATCCATCGGTTTTTATTATCATCAATGAAATTGTTGCCATATTTTGTCATCTGTTTGTTCAAAGGGTCATTTAATTTGCCAACAATATCAGAAACATCTTTAAACGGTCGAGCCATCACAATTTCTCTTGCAATATCTGTGTCAACAAGCGGAAGACATTGAAGAACCAAAGAGTTCGCAGTATTGATATTAATTCTGCCATAAACAGGGTCCTCTGGTTTTTCAGCAACT
>Ga0209409_1002250_pt1 | contig 14665 bp, 15 predicted proteins | sample AD_JPNMR1_MetaG_FD_184424 | JGI IMG/M metagenome (GOLD analysis project Ga0209409, IMG submission 184424) | Active sludge microbial communities of municipal wastewater-treating anaerobic digesters from Japan - AD_JPNMR1_MetaG (SPAdes) (version 2) | ecosystem: Engineered > Bioreactor > Anaerobic...
ATCAAATACAACTACAACAGTAATATCTATGGTATTCATTGCAATGAATTTGAATAAAATAATCCGCAATATTTATTTTGTTTTTATTAGATTTTGCTTATTTTTGTCTAATTTTAGACTATTTTACATATCTACTTTTAATCAAAAATACTTTTTCAGGAAAACCTAAATAGATATACTTACCCGAAGATAAATAAAAAGAGGTTGAGTAATAATAAATTTTTTATAAGATTTTTATAATAAATTTATCTAATAATAGGTCTCAAAGCCTATTACTTGATAGCAACTGTTATATATAGCCTTATAAAATGGCGTTGTATTACCGTGGAAGTGGGACAATTCTCTGCTCTTCCACCATTTTTTAATTTTTGTTATTTTTAAGAATAACCTCAATGTTATTATTCCACATTTTTTCTCAAATCCAATCATCCCCATTCTCTCATATTCCTCAATAAATATCTCAAGAATTGTCCTTATTAATTTTGCCATGCTGAAAAAATTTAAATCAGCATGGATTTTTTTCAAAAATCTATATTCCTCTTTTGGAATATAAAAATGAATAGATGCATCTGCCTCTATTCTTTCATAACTGTTATCATCCTCATTACCAAAACAGTATCTTTTCTTCACTCTATCAGCAAACTTTTGTAATACATAACAAATAAGTTTAGAAAGAGAAATATTCTCTTTTTTGGCTATCTTTGAAAGTTTTTCCTTCATAGTAGAAGTAACTACAAAATGTAGTTCGTGATTATTGTTGCGATTTAAATTTTTTTTATTCATAACAAATCCTCCTGATTTTATAAAAATTATTTTCTATATATTAATCACAAAATTTTTAAGAAAATCCTTTACAAAATTTAAGAAAAAAATAAGAATTTTTTCTAAAAATAAAGTTAAACTTTTCATAAAGTAAGTAGTAAAAATATATGACAGAATTAAAAAATTATATTATAAAGATTTAAAAAATGGAGAAAATAATACATCAATGAGAATTTTATTTTTACTCTCGATTTTTACTGCCATAGTAATTGGTTTACTCTTCCCGGTGAACAATTCTTTTAATTTTTTAATCCCTATTTTTTTAGGAACAATAATACTTTCAAATATGATAGATATAAATTTTAGAATAAGAGACTTTTTTAGAAAAGAGATAATAGTTTTTTCTATCATAAATTATCTGATATTACCATTGATTGTATTTTTAATAATATTAAAAATAGATCCCTTATTAAAAGCTGGCTTATTATTAATAGCCATTACACCAGCGGCAATTGGATCTTCAATTATTGTAAAATTAATAAATGGTGATGTAAAATTATCAATCTCTCTAACAGTGCTTTCCAATCTTATGGCTATTTTTTCCTACCCTTTTTTATTAAAAATTTATCTCAATGGGACAAATGTCGCAATTCCGGTTTTTAAAATATTATTAAATGTGATCATAGTAATAATAGTTCCTTTTTTTTTATCGATTTTATTAAGAAGAATAGAAATAATAAAGAAGATATCACATAATAGCAATAGATATCTTAATTTCTTAGTATCTTTAATAATATACATATCTATATCACAATCCTCGAAAATTTTAAAAGAATATGAAATAAAAAAATTACTTTTTATAATTATATTTACTATAATTATTGCTTTTATATACTTTTTAACTGGATTTTTATTGAGTAGAAAAATGGATATTAAAAAAGCTTTTAGTTCTTCACTCGGGCAGAAAAATACAGGTCTATGTATATGGATTGCTATTTCAAATTTTCCACCAATAGTCGCTTTACCAGCAACTATTTATATAATAATCCATCACTTAATAAATGCCTTTTTTATTCTGATTTTCAAGGAAAATAAATAAATTATTTATACCTTTTTATCCCTCTAAACCTAAAATCATCTATAACTTCATTTACATATTTTAAGACCTTTTCTACACTTTGTTTATGAGTAAGATTTTTAAAATATTCATAAAACCAAGAGTCTGACTTTAAAGTTACCTGTTTTATATCCAATTTTTTATCTGGGTTGGGGATACTTTCCATTTGAATAACATCATTTAATGTTTTGGCTATATCATTTAAAAGAAATGCGGTCTCCTGTAAAATATATCTATGCTCATAGTCAAGCTTTTTTAGATCCGTTGGTTTTCTCTTTAAAGCATCAACATATCTTTTGGCAATAGGGAAATCCCCGGTATAATCATAATTTGCAAGTAACTTATGATAATACTCCTGTATGGCATCACTCTCATTGGAAAATCTTTTTTCTTTATATATTATTACCAATGCATGCCAGTAGTGATTTATCAAATCTCTTACTGCCCCCAACAACCTCTCTATCTCTTCATCAGTATCATTTCCCAAATGTATTCGAGGATATTTTGCTATTTTTTTAAGATTTTCATTATATACTTTATCTGCAAAATTTTCTTTTGGAATATTATTACTCTTTTGACTTTTAGCTATATTTTCCAGTTCTTTTTTTGCTTCTTCTTTTTTATAAAGTTCTTCAACAGCCTCAATTTCTGCTAATAAAAATACTGAGATATTCATTCTATTTTTTAATGCTCTCATGTATCTCTCTTCAAAGGCATCTATTAATGATCGACCTTTATTAAATTTTCTTATTATCTCCTCATATTTTGATTTTATTTTATTTACTGCAAGCCTTATCTCTTTATCATTTAATTCTTTCATAAAAATATCCATAATAAGTTATTTTTTTTATTATCGAATGTTGATTATTAAATCATTAAATTTTATTATAATTTTTTATTTTTTACCGAAATTATCATATAAAACAATTTAGTTTACAAAATACAATTTATTTTTTAAGGAGAAAAAATGTCAAAAAAGATATTAACTATCTTAATTTTTTTAAATATTTTATTTTTAGTAGCAGGAGAGGATGTAACATTAACAAAGATTGAAGCAACTTCCGTAAAAGGTAATGCCTATTTTCCTCTATTTGTCGGTGCAAAATGGACATGGTCACTCGAAATGTTTGGTTCTAAAAATCTTTTTAGCTGGGAAATTATAGAAGCTTATGAGATAACAGATTTAAAAAATAATTTAGATAGAGTGATTGGTTTTAAGACTATTTGTAAAGAGATAGAAAGTGAATGGTTTTTTATTGAAAAAGATGGTTATATTTCTTTCTATGAAAAAGGTGATAATGGCTATGATATTCAGAAAATAATACCCCTCAATCCTAAAATAGGTGATAGATGGAATGAAAATTTCAGAATAAATACTATTTCTACTATTACTGATGAGTTTATCAAAATTGATACAGAGACTGAAGATAAAAAAACAATTGGCTATAAGATATTCAGAAAAGATATTGGATTATTCGATCTTTACGAAATTGAAAAGAAAGATAATGATACAATTTATACAAAATGGACATTGAATGAATATAAGAAATATAATGAAAATGAAAAGAAAGATATTGTTATTAACGAGAATAAGCAAGATACTACTACTGATAATACAATTGTAACAGAAAATAAAATATCAGAGGACAAAGATATAATTGAGAACATCGATGAGTATGAAAGTAAAGAATCAAAAAAGATCGATTATTCAAGCGATTATTCAAAATATTTTATTAAAGAATTAAATAAAAATAAGAGTTATATTCAAATTGGCTCGTTTAGTATTATAGATAATGCCATAAAAATTTTAGAAAATGCTACTTCTTATAATTATAACATATTTATATATTTTGATAAAGATGGATATTATAAAGTATTAATCGAAATAGAAAAAGAAGAGGATAAAAATATTCAATTTATTAGAAAAAACATAGAAGAGAAGGCATTCTTTAAACAAAGAAAAAGATAAATTTTAAAAGGTAATCTTTTATTGATAAATTATATAATCAAAATTATCAAATCCTATCGACATTTAAAGTTTGCCTTAGTTGAGATTTTATTTTTAGGCAATTAAAATGGCAGAATTATCCTTATACTATTTTGTTTGAGAAAAAATTATAATAGTGTTATTTCTTTATTTGCTAAAATTTTTAACAAATTTTACTAATAATAGGTCTCAAAACCTATTACTTGATAGCAATTATTATAGATCGCCTTGTAGAAGGGTTTAGTATTACCTTCAAAGTGCGACAATTCTCTTTTCTTTTTCCACCTCTTTATCTTTGTAAGTTTCAACCATAATCTTAATGTAACAAGGCTACACTTCTTCTCAACACCTAAAAGCCCCATTTTATCATACTCTTCCAAAAATAGTGCGACAATTCTTCTCAAGAGGACGGCCATGCTGAAAAAATTAAGATCCGCATGGATCTTTTTTAAAAACCTATAATCCTCTTTTGATAGATATACCCTAATTTTATCAGTAGCATCAATTCTTTCATAAGTATTACCATCCTCAGCGCCAAAACAGTATCTCTTTTTTATCCTGTTACAAAACAATTGAAGAATATACACAACAAGTTTTGATAAAGATAAATTTAATTTCTCTGCTAATTTTACAAGCCTTTTTTTCATTTCTGATTTTACTACAAAGTGAAACTCATGTTTAGCATTGTAGTTTGTTAAATTAATATTATTCATAATAATCCTCCATAAAATAGTTTTTATTAATTAATCACAAAATTTCTTAGAAAATTCTTTACAAAATTTAAGAAAAAAATAAAAAAAATTTTGTATTAAAGATAAAATACCCCCCATACGTTTTTATTTTTAGAATTTTTAATTGAAAAAGATATACATTTATGATATAAATAAAAAGTCTTTATGTCATTTTTGTAATTTTATAAAAATATTTTTTTGGGGAGTTAAAATTGGAAAAACATCAGACAAAAGAATTGGTTTTTTCTTTAGTATTAATTTTAATTGGAATACTCTTCTGGGTAATTAAAACAAAATATTTCACATATTTCTTTTTAGCACAGGATCATTTTCTAAATAAATTTGGATATGAAATTATTGGCACAATTTTAATATTAATAGGTATTATTATTATTAAAAGAATTTATCCTTTTGTATATTCACTCATTGCAGAAGTTCTGGCTTATATTATATTAGCATTTAATATACTAGAATTCATTTTTCATGATTTTCAAATTTTTAAAGAGATAGCCGCATATCTACCTTTTATTATGTCTCTTGAATTATTTTTTGTCTCAAAAATACTTGAAACTGGTTTAAGATATTTTGGTAATATAGAATTATCAAAAAAATGGAAATATTTTGCAGTGATAATATTTTTTGGCTTTTCAATACCATATTATTTTTTTACATCACTAACTCTCTGTGGTTTAATAAAATATGAAGGTTTTAAATGGACAACAAAAATCATAGGTTTATTTATACCATTTTTAATCGTGGTAATATTTTTCTTTTCATATTACTTATATTATCTTATTAAATCCTTAAGATTTCTCTTGAAGATAAATAAAGAAAAAAAGGAATAGTTATGCCAATACATATTGAAGCAGAAGAAAAGGATATAGCGAAGATAGTTCTTCTACCAGGAGACCCTAAAAGAGCAGAGTATATTGCAAAAAATTTTTTAAAGGATTCTTTTTGCTATAATGATAATAGATTAATGCTCGGTTTTACAGGAAGATATAATGACAAATTAATATCTATTCAATCTACTGGAATGGGGGCACCGTCAATCTCTATTATAATTGAAGAACTCGTGATGTTAAAAGCAAAGACTCTAATAAGAATAGGGACATGTGGTTCTCTTAACGACTCTGTTACTCTTAAAGATCTTATTATAGCGACAGGAGCAAATTCTACTCATAATCTATTCAGAGAATTTAATAATTCTGTTTTGTCGGCTATCCCAGATTTTAGACTTACTTATAGTTTAATTGAAAAGGCAAAAGAATATAATTTTAACACTCATTATGGAATGGTATTAAGCTCTGAGTTTTTTTATGAAAACTCATTGGATCTTTATAAAAAATTTTCTGAATATAATACTCTTGGAGTTGAGATGGAGACATATCCCCTCTTTGTTCTGGGGAATAAACATAAAATAAAGACAGCCTCTGTGTTGACTGTGTCTGATATTGTTTATACTCAAAAAAGAGCAAGTAAAAAGGATATTCAAAATGGAGTTGATAATATGATAAGGCTTGTTTTAGATTTAGCTGTTAAAGAGTATCCCTATTTGGCAGAGGATTAAAAGATGATAAAAATATCCCCAATCACAGAGAGAAGAATAAAAAGATTCTTAAAGATAAAAAGAGCATGGATTTCATTATTAATACTTACTGTTTTTTACATAATATCTCTTTTTAGCGAGCTACTCGTCAATGATAAGCCACTTATAATAAAATACAATAATAAAATATATCTTTTTGCAGCATACAGATTTTATTCTGATAAGACTTTTGGTGGTAAATATGATACTGAAGCAGACTATAAGAAATTAAAAGATTCACAGCAATTTAAAAATAATAAAGATAATTTTATGATCTTTCCTATTATACCTTATGGACCTTATAAAGATGATCTTGAGAATTTAAAAGGATATCCCCCTACTCCTCCAGATTTTAAACACATATTAGGCACAGATGATAGGGGGCGTGATGTTTTTGCAAGACTTCTTTATGGCTTCAGGGTATCAATGACATTCTCAATTCTATTATTAATCTTTGAAATATTAATTGGTGTTATAGTAGGCGGAATTCAGGGTTATCTGGGAGGTATAGTGGATATCACCCTTCAAAGAATAATAGAAATTTTATCCAGCCTACCTTTTTTATATATTGTTATATTATTAGGCCATACTATTGGCAAAGGTTTTATAATGCTTATTGTTGTGATATCTATTTTTAATTGGATTGGCCTTTCTTACTATATTAGAGCAGAATTTTTAAGGATAAAACAATTTCAATTTGTTGAGGCAGCAAAGTCAATGGGCTCTTCCCACGTTAGAATACTCTTTTCAGAAATACTCCCAAATGCTTTAACTCCTATAATCTCATTTACACCATTTTCATTGATTGCTGGGATATCCATTCTTTCTTCTCTTGATTTTCTTGGTTTTGGGTTACCAGCGCCAACACCAAGTTGGGGAGAATTAATAAGGCAGGGGACAGAAAATTTAAATTGCTACTGGCTTTCTGTCTTTCCTTTTGTTGCTCTATTTTTAACACTCCTTTTAACAGCATTTGTTGGAGAAGGTATACGAGAAGCAATGGATCCAAAAGAGTATAGTAAATATGAATAACTTAGACAATTGTCGTAAAATTAATGGTTGCTTACCTGTATTTTTTGATAATAAATTTTTCAATTAAATTTTTTAAGAATAGATAGTCTTCATTGTTTAGTTTTTTTTCTCTTTTAAATGTTTTTATATATTTATTATCAATATATTCTATTAGATATTTTAAAAAATTCTCAATTTGTGATTTTGTTATTGAATGAATTTTATTTTTTTTATGATTTGAGATAATATTTTCTAAATCTGGCCAAATTTTTTCTCTTAATTCTGCAAATAGATCTTTTAGTCTTATTTTCTTTTTTAACTGATATTCCTTAAATTCATGATCAACTGTATCTCTAACCACCTTAATAATACTCTCTTTCATCTTATCTGTTAAATGAAAATTTATATATCTATCAAGCATATCTTCTACAATAAGATTTTTTAATCTCTCTTTATCCTCATCTTTTCTATATAGACTCAAATCAAAATAGACTATAACTTCATTCACTTTTTTTTCTATTTGAGAAAGGATTTCAATATCGAAGATTTGTTCTTCTGATATTAAATCTTTTTCTTCTATTATTTCAAGTTCTTCTAAATTATAAAATTCTTCTTTAACTTCTATCTCTTCATCTATCTTTTCATTTTCTCTTTTTATAAAATTTAATATCTCTTTTTCATATTCTAAAAATGCCGGCTCTATTATATCTTTTGCTGGTCCATCAAGATAAATTTTTTCGTCTGGATCAAATAATTCATAATGTCTTTTTATCCTTCTTTTTAAATCTTCTTCTATTGGATGCATATTTGCCTCTTGTATTCATTATCGTCTACTTAATACTAAAAATTTTACATTTGTTAAAAAACAAAAAAATCTTGCTTTAATCTTGAAAATCACCCAATAATTGCACCTCTTTTTCAAGTTTATATCCTTTTCTTTCATATACACTGTTTTCAATAAATTTTATTAATTCAAAAACATCATTAGCTTTTGCATTTTTATAATTTATAATAAAATTTGCATGTTTTTCGTAAACTTTTGCCCCTCCTATTTTAACTCCTTTTAAACCGAGATCTTCGATAATTTTACCACTCGGAATACCTATACTATAATCATTTTTAAAGATACAGCCAGCAGAGGGATACAAGAATTGTCCTTTTTTTATTCTGTCTTTTTTATTTTTATTTGCCTCTTTTAATATCTTAAAAAACTTAGATTTTTCTAATTTTAATATCACTTTATATATGAATAGATCTCTATTATCCATAAAATATGTCTTTTTATAGGCATAAAAGATCTCTTTTTTATTCAATTGAATAATATTTCCAGTTTTATCAATTGCAATCACACTTTCTACAATATCAGAAAATTCTTTGCCATAACAGCGAGCATTCATAAATACAGCTCCCCCAATTGAGCCAGGAAGCCCATTACTAAATTCAAGACCTGATAAAAAGTTAAATAAGGCTATCCTGTTTAGTTTTGTTAGAGTAATTCCAGATTCTGTTTCTATGCAATTATTTTTTACTTTATATTTATTTAATCTATGAGTAAAAATGATTAAACCGTTATAACCTTTATCTGAGATTAATAAATTTGCTCCGCCACCAATTATAAAGTAAGGTAAATTATTTTCCTGTGCAAAGAGAAATGCTAATTTTATCTCCTCTGGATTGCTGGGAAAACAGGAGTATTTTGCCCTTCCACCTATTTTAAAAGTGGTATATTTTGCTAAACTTAGATCTTTTATAATCTTTAAATTTTTATACAACAGGTAATTCAATCTTTATCCTTCTTATTCTATTTTTTAAATCATTTGTGATATTAAGACTACCGCCTATATTTTGTAAATATGCTTTTATATCATTTAAAGAAAATATCGAATCTTTTAAAATTTCTTCATTATGTAAAGCAATTAAATTTAGATTATCAATAACTAAAAATGAATTATCGTTTATCTCAATTGCAATAAACTTTTTTTCATTAATATCTTTTGTTTTTGTCATTATTTCAATTCTTTTTTCTTTTGCTAATGAGTATCTAAAATTAAAGATAGACTCCTCTATAAAATGTAAAATACATTGAACAACCTTTAATGATTCAAGATGAGTATTTGGAATCTCTGTGTATTCGGTCTTAACCTCTATCCCTTTCTTTTCAAGAGTATCTTTTAAGATTTTTAATATATCCTCTATGATTTCATTTATATTTATTCCTTTTTCTGAAGAATATTCACTCAACAAAACTTCATTTATTTGAATGATCTCCTCAAGATTTATTATTTTATCTTTAAAGTTATTGATAAAATCAATAAATTTTTCCTTTTGTTTTTCAGTATCATGCGATTCAAGCAAAAACTGCTCTTTCCATATAAAAAGTTCTGCCAATAATTGATCAATATAGTTATCAACTCTATTTAACATTGAGGATAAAATATTAAGCATCCCAGCCCTGAAAGATTTGTCTATTACAATATCCATATATCTTTTATTTTCTATTACTAAATTTCTATTCTCTATTGCTCTCATTATTCTTTTTTTTAAATCATCCTGATTTACTATTGGCTTAACAATTACATCATATACATTAGAATAAACTTTTTCATAATAATCATTGCTGTTAAACATATCTTTTGTTAATATAGCTATCCTTGGGATATCTGGATAAAATTCTGTAAAATATTTTAGAAGTTCATAGGGCTTTGCTACATCAAAGGTAAGATCAATAATCACAAGATCAATATCAGTATTTGACATTATTTCTTTTGAGGTATCTTTATCTAATACAACTTTTAATTTATATCCTATCTCTCCAAATACAATAGAAAAGAGCGATAATAATTCTACGTCATTGTTTATTAATAATATATTCTTTTCTCTCATATTCTTCCTTAATTTAAAGTAGTTTTATTAGAAAACTGAAATAGATGATTTTATTATATTTTTTTTAATCATAAATTTCAAGATTTTATTTTAAAATTAGGAAAAAATAAAATTCTTATATATTTTATTTAAATTGAGATAAAAATTTTTAAAATAAAACCTAAAGAATATTTTAAATCAAACCGAAAATAAAATTGTTATGGTTAATAATTTTTAAATTATCTTAATTTAAATGGGGCTGCGGTGTTCATGTTCAGCCTCTTTTTTTTATTATGAGCATAAGGGATATTGGAATTTTAAGCAGTTAAAATTGCAGATTTTTCCTTAGTTTAATTTTGTTTTAGAGAAAGATTATAATTGTGTTATTTATTTTTTGCTAAAATTTCTAATAAATCTTACTAATAATAGGTCTCAAAGCCTATTACTTGGTAGCAATCGTTGTAGATTGCCTTATAAAAGGGCGTGGTGTTGCCTTTAAAATGGGACAATTCTCTACTCTTCCACCACCTCTTTACCCCTGTTACTTTCAACCATAACCTCAATGTCATAAGACTGCACTTCTTCTCAAATCCAAGCATCCCCATTTTCTCATATTCTTCAATGAAAACTTCAAGAATTGTCCTAATCAATTTTGCCATGCTGAAAAAATTAAGATCAGCATGGATTTTCTTTAAGAATCTATAATCCTCCTTTGGTAAATAGAAATGAATGGATGCATCTGCGTTTATTCTTTCATAGACATTCTCATCCTCGGGGCCAAAACAGTATCTATTTTTGATCCTGTCAGAGAATTTTTGTAATATGTAACAGATCAATTTTGACAGAGAAATATTCTCTATCTTTGCTATTTTTGCAAGTTTTTTCTTCATAGTAGAAGTAACTACAAAATGTAGTTCCTGATCTTTTTTGTAATTTAATTTTGTATTCATAATAAATCCTCCATAAAAAATATTCTATATATTAATCACAAAATTTTTGAGAAAATCCTTTACAAGTTTTAGAAAAAAAATTAGTTTTTTTGAAAAAAATTGAAGTGAGGGACAGACCTATGATTTCTTTATAATTAAAGTGAGGGACAGACCTAAACTTATCATGATGTGAAACCAATTTTCAATAGATACAGGATAACTTACAAATTAAAATTTTGTATATTAAAATAAGCAAGATTGAAACTTCTCAAAAAACTTAATACATACTCATTTCATCTATAAAAAAAGATATGATTATAAAGATCCCTCTTTAATCATAAAATTTTAAAGAGGGATCTTGGTTAATATTATAAAGACCTAAAACCATTCTCCAAATCTTCAAGAATATCATCAATATTTTCAATCCCTATTGAGAGTCTTACAAGTTCTGGTTGAAGTCCAGCTTCAATCTGTTGTTTTTCTGTTAGTTGAGAATGTGTGGTACTTGCTGGATGAATAACCAATGATTTTGCGTCTCCTACATTAGCAAGTAGAGAAAAGAGTTTCAAACTCTCGATAAATTTTTTTCCAGCCTTCATTCCTCCCTTTATACCAAAAACAACCATTCCACCAAATCCTTTTTTAAGATACTTACTTGCAACCATATAAGATGGATCACTTTGAAGTCCGGGGTATCTAACCCATTCTACCTTTGGATGATTCTGCAAATATTGAGCTACCTTTAAAGCATTTTCACAATGCCTTTCCATTCTTAAAGCAAGGGTTTCAATCCCCTGTAAAATCTGCCATGCATTATCAGGTGAAAGACATGCCCCAAGATTTCTTAATGGTATCAGTCTCATTCTCAAAATAAATGCTATATCATTCATATCCCCAAGATCATAAGCAAATCTCAAATTATGATAACTCTTTTCTGGTTCAGTATAAAGTCTAAATTTTGGATTCTTCCAGTTAAAATTTCCAGCATCAACGACAATTCCACCAATTACTGTTCCATGACCTCCTATCCATTTTGTCAATGAATGAATAACAATATTTGCCCCATATTCAATTGGCCTTAATAAATAAGGGGTAGTAAATGTTGAATCTACAATAAGAGGTATCTCATTTTCCTTTGCTATTTGCCCTATTTTTTCAAAATCAACAACATCAAGACCAGGATTCCCGATTGTTTCTATAAATATTGCCTTTGTCTTATTATTGATTGCCTTTTTAAAATTTTCTGGATTTTTTGGATCAACAAAATTACATTTTATCCCAAATTGTGGTAGAATATCGTTAAACATTGTATATGTTCCGCCATATAGGTTGTTTGCAGAAATAAACTCATCCCCATTTTCTAAAATATTTATTATTGAATAGAATATTGCCGATGTTCCACTCGAAATAGCAAGAGCAGCTTTACCTTTTTCGAGTGCTGCAATTCTTTGTTCCAAAACATCATTTGTAGGATTATTCAATCTTGTATAAATATATCCTGATTCTTTTAATTCAAAAAGATTTGCAGCATGCTCTGCATTTTTAAATAGATAACTTGCTGTTCTATATACTGGATTTGCTCTTGATAGAGTATCACTATCTACTCTATTTCCAGCATGTAGTGCTAATGTTTCAAATTTCATACTTACCTCCAAAAAATATATAAAAAATTAAATTTATGCCTCTTCAAATAACCATGTAGAAAGATATCTTTCTCCAGTATCCGGGATTATTGTTACTATGATTTTACCAGATTCTCTTTTTGCTACCTCAAGACTTGCCCAGACATTTGCACCAGCAGAAATTCCACAGAAAATTCCTTCCTCTTTTGCAAGCCTTCTTGAAATTTCACCTGCATCCTCATCCTTTACCTGAATTATCTCATCGATTATTTCTCTATTAAGTACCTCTGGAATAAACCCGGCTCCAATTCCCTGAATCTTATGAGGAGAAGGTTTTCCACCAGAAAGAACTGGCGATTTTTCTGGCTCAACCGCAATTACCTTAATATTCTTTCTCTTTTTGATAACTTCACCAACCCCGGTTATTGTCCCACCAGTTCCAACACCAGCAACAAATATATCTATTGTCCCATCTGTATCATTCCAGATCTCTTCTGCAGTTGTATTTCTATGTATCTCTGGATTTGCCGGATTTGAGAATTGCTGCAATATGATTGAATTGGGTATCACCTTATTAAGTTCTTCTGCTTTTTCCACAGCACCTCGCATCCCTTTTGGTCCTTCTGTTAAGACAATTTCTGCTCCAAGTGCTTTTAATAACTTTCTTCTTTCTATACTCATTGTTTCTGGCATTGTAAGAACAAGTTTGTATCCTCTTTGAGCACAGATATATGCAAGACCAATTCCAGTATTTCCAGAAGTAGGTTCAATTACCACTGTCTCTTTTGTTAAAACCCCCTTTTTCTCTGCATCCTCAATCATTGCAAAGGCAATCCTATCCTTAACACTTGATAATGGATTAAAAAATTCCAGTTTAGCAAGAATAGTTGATTTTAATCCTTTTGTCAATGAATTTAGCCTAACTAAAGGTGTTCTACCTATTAGTTCTGTAATATTGTTTGCAATTTTCATAAAAACCTCCATTTATATATAAAACATATTATCTGCTTCTTTTTCCTGCATTTTTACAAGATCTAAAAGGGTATACTTTGAAAGTGTATTTTTTATAGAAAGGCTAACCTCTTCCCAGATTTTTTTTGTTATACAGTATAGAATTTTTTCACACTTTCTATTATTAAAACTACAATTAACAATTTGAAGATCACCTTCTAAAATTTCAACAAGGTCTTTAAGATTAAAATTTTCTGGTGGCTTTGTTAAAAAAAAACCTCCTTGAGAGCCTCTTACAGAGTCAATAATTTTATTATTTTTTAAAATTATTGAAATCTGCCCAAGATATTTTTCTGAAACATCCTCTTTTTTTGAGATTTCACTTATTTGCAACGCCCCTTTATTATAATTTTTTGCAAGGTCTATTAACATTCTAATACCATATCTTGTTCTGGTAGAAAGTTTCATAATTCCTCCTAATACTATAGAAATAGTAGTATATATTTATAATTTTGTCAAGTATTTTTTTCAAAAAAATAAAAAAAATGCGTGCGATTTTATTTTTTAGACAGATAAAAAGATAGAATTATACCATCGTTAATTTCGTTTAAGAAAAGATTGTAATAGTGTTATTTATTTTTCGAGTAGAATTTAAAATAAATTCAGTCAATAATAAGTTTCAAACCCTATTACTTGATAACAATCGTTGTAGATTGCTTTATAAAATGAGGTGGTATTGCCTTCGAAGTAGGACAATTCTCTACTCTTCCACCATCTCTTTATCTCTGTCAGTTTCAACCATAACCTCAATGTCACAAGACTGCATTTTTTCTCAAATTCAAGCATACCCATTTTCTCATATTCTTCAATAAATACCTGAAGAATAAATCTCAACAATTTTGCCATGCTGAAAAAATTCAAGTCAGCATGGATTTTCAAAAATGCCTCATATAATTATTAATTCCCAAAAAAATAAAAATAAATAGAAATAAAACTTATAGTTATAATAAAATTGTCGCATAAATTTATTTAAAGATAAAAATATCCTAAAATACAATTATTTTTTCAATAAACATTTGAGAGTTTTAAATATTATTTATCTATT
>Ga0209409_1002251_pt1 | contig 14655 bp, 13 predicted proteins | sample AD_JPNMR1_MetaG_FD_184424 | JGI IMG/M metagenome (GOLD analysis project Ga0209409, IMG submission 184424) | Active sludge microbial communities of municipal wastewater-treating anaerobic digesters from Japan - AD_JPNMR1_MetaG (SPAdes) (version 2) | ecosystem: Engineered > Bioreactor > Anaerobic...
ATTTGCGACTTAAAATCAAATCACTCTGCGAGCGCTATGGCATCAACTACGTGGAACAGGAAGAAAGCTACACTTCACAAGCAGATTTCTTTGCAAATGATACCCTTCCTGTTTACAACGCAGATAATCCACAAGAATACAACTTTAGAGGCAAGCGCATATCTAGGGGTCAATACAGAACATATCAAGGTACAATTATAAACGCTGATTGCAACGGTGCACTGAACATACTTCGCAAAAGTAACCTGGTGGACTTAAGAGTCCTACAGGCTAGAGGCTGCTTAGACCAGCCTGAAAGAATAAGGGTCGTTTGACCAAACTTCTTTCGAAATCCCCCACCTCTATAGGTGGTGGGATGGTTTAATGCCTTCCTACCAATTTTGCCGTAGTGAGAAGGGTTTGTTTCCATTACTACATTATTCTTGGCAAGCTGTTCAACACACCGAGTTATCGTACTTGCAGATAACAATGTCTCTTTAACTAGATTCACTCTTTCTATAGATCTATTATGAAAAATTGCCCTTAATATCAAAGAATAATTGTTTTCTTTCATCGTTGAATGAAGGATCTTCTTCAATCTAAAAGCCTCCAAAATGTCATTGGGTAAATATTCTAAAACGCCGATTAACTTGCTCTGCTTCTGGTTTTGATATCAAAAACAACGGCCGCTATCAATACTGCACCCCTGATTATGTACTGTAGGGAAATGCCGACTCCGACTAGATTCATCCCGTTGATTAAAGAAGCCATCACAAGAGCACCAATCAAAGAGTTCATGACCTTTCCAACTCCACCAGCCGCTGAAACACCACCAACATACGCTGCCGCTATAGAATCCAGTTCGAAGAGATTACCTGCATCCGGTGTTGCTGACTGAAGCCTTGACGTATATAGTATGCCAGATATAGCAGTAAGAAGACCCATAGAACCGAAGACAAAAAGTGTTATTTTCTTAACATCTATACCACTTAATTGTGCTGCATCTGGATTTCCACCTACCGCATAAATGTGCCTTCCAAGAGCTGTTGTTAGTATGTGATAAACAAAAGTTATTGTGTGAGTGGATGCAAAACTTAAAAGTATGTGTAACTCGTTTCATAATATACCATGTGAGGGTATCAAATTCGAAGTCTTCAATTTCCTCTTAATTTTCTTTCAGAAAGAAACAAATGGGTTTTTTTGAAGAACCTAGCATTATCGCAAAAACTCTTCGTTTTTCTTACAAATTTAGTTTTAGTACCTAAAGACTTTCTGAAGCATGGGGTGTCTACGAAAAAGATACAGTTCGGTGTATAATTATTTGAGGAACATGTTTATCTGGATCGTACATTTTGGAGGGATGGATATGAAGGTTGACCTACTATTTGCAGAGATTGGTTCAACAACAACAGTTTTAACTGCATTTCAGATGGGGGGGATAGGTAAACCAAAGATGGTCGCTCAATCGGAACATTGGACAACCATCAATGAAGGCGATGTTACAATAGGTATTGACAATGCATTGAGAAAAATGCAGGAGAAGATCGGTGAAGAAATACGTTGGGAAAAATTTGCTGCCACGAGTAGCGCAGCCGGCGGTTTGAAGATGACAGTTCATGGACTAGTTTACGATATGACTGTACGCGCAGCGAGGGAAGCGGCCCTTGGTGCAGGGGCTGTTATAAAATATATAACTGCTGGAAAGATGGACGACTTTCATTTGAGAAAGATTGCCTCGTTGCAACCCAAGTTGATACTACTTGCTGGTGGTGTAGATTATGGTGAGTCTGAGACAGTCATTCACAATGCTAAATTACTTGCAAAGTTGGAGTTTGATGTACCCATAATCTACGCTGGAAATACAGCTGCTGCGGAACAGGTCGAATATATACTTTCCAATGCTGGAAAAAAGGTCTATATTACTGAAAATGTCTATCCACGCATAGATTATCTGAACGTTGAACCTACGAGAAACATAATAAAGGAGGTTTTTGCAGAACATATAGTAAAGGCTCCAGGCATGGAAAAAATAAAAAGTGTTGTTAACTACAACATTATTCCTACACCAGCTGCCGTTATGAGTACAACAGAACTCATCTACGAATATTATGGCGATTGTTTGACCATAGATATAGGTGGTGCTACAACGGACGTTGATTCTGTAACTGAAGGGACTCCTGAGATTCAAGAGATGCTTGTATCTCCCGAACCATTTGCTAAAAGGACAGTGGAAGGTGATCTTGGATTGTTCGTGAACGTTCATAACGTCATCGAAATGATGGGAAAAGACACCCTAAGGAAAGAGTTTGATGATTATGACGAATTGATGGCACGTATAAGCCCGTACCCTCAATTGGAGAGGGACGAGTATTTCATAAGTAAGGTCGCAACTTTTTGTATCCAGCAAGGTATAAGACGACATGCTGGGAGTAAGAAACATCTTTACACACCAACTGGACGAAAGACCATAGCAGAGGGTAAGGATTTAACAGCTGTTAAGTACATCTTTGGTACGGGTGGATTCTTATCTCGCTCAAAATTTGCCAAAGGTCCTTTAGAAACCGTTAGGAACTTGTCTAAACTTCATCCTATGGAGTTATTACCGTCTGAGAATATCAAGTTTTTCCGGGATAAACACTACATATTTGCTGCTATTGGCTTGATGGCAAGTGAGATAGATAGACAGCTAGCTAAGGAATTACTAAAAACGGACATCGAGGAATATTAGTCAACTACCCACGGCCTATAGAGGCGGGGGCTTGTAGAAATGCAAGCTCGGTTGATTAGCCTATGTCATTAGTTTTTGCTAATGATTAGTTATAGCAGAATATATAGTCACCTTGGGATGCTCCACAAGTCCCATGCTCTGAGGGTAATAGTTAAACAACTCTGAGGGGTAGGAGAAGTGCTATTACCATTAAACCTGCTATAACATTGGCGATGTGGACCTACAGGCTTCGGCCTGACTTACCTTGATGGAGGTTTTAATGTGGTACATGTATCATTCCCCACTTACAGAAGTGGGATTCTTCTTGCAGGAAAAATGATAAAAGGCAAAAGAATTAAACTGTTGGAGGTTAATAAAATGGGAATGGAAGAGAGAGTACTCGTTATCAAATCAGATGATGTAGATAGATTATGTGGTGGAAAAACGGGAGTTGTAAATGTCCCTATTACGTCTCTTTTTAAGGTATTGACAGGAGGATATTTCGTGGAAAGAAAGATTGCGGAATATGATGAATCAATACGTCAAGTCATTCCTTACATAGTTTTGAAAGAAAATGATGAGTATATATTTTTCAAACGTACAACTCATCAAACAGAGAAGAGGTTACATAATCTCATTACCTTGGGTGTTGGTGGACATCTAAACGATGAAGATTCAAATGACCCACTCGAAGCCTTCCAGAAGGGTCTGTGGAGGGAATTGCGAGAGGAAGTGAATGCAGATGTCAGTGATTTGGAATACGTTGGTTTGATAAATGAAATGGAGAATCCTGTTAGTCGTGTCCACATTGGCGTATTGTACATAGCACATGTCAAATATCATGGCATAGTTGAAGCAGAGAACTTCATAGAATTTCGTTCAAAAAGGTTGGAACCATATATAGAGGAGATGGAAGGATGGGCAAAGATGGCCGCGTTGTACTTAGAACCTATGCAAAAGTGAATCTTTGCTTAGACGTGCTCTGCAAAAGGTCTGATGGTTTTCATGAGATTGATTCCCTCTTTCAGAATATCTCTTTGTACGATGAACTGGACATTCGTTTTCGTGAAGGCAGTGGTAGATTATTCATTGAATGCAGTGTGCAGATGGAAAATAACATAATAAACAAGGTGTGGCAGTATGTTAAGGAAGGACTTACTAGCGACTTTATGGACATAATGGACATAGACGTCAACATCGATAAAAAGATTCCAACAGGTGCAGGTCTGGGTGGGGGCAGTAGTAACGCCGCAGGATTTATATACTTTCTAAAATACATGGACTTTCTTGACGAAGATAAGGCACTTAAAATTGCTCAAATGATAGGTAGTGATGTACCTTTCTTCTTATATGGCGGGACTGCTATAGTCACGGGAAGAGGTGAAATTGTAAAACCCGTTAAGCCATTAACTGACTATAGTTTGGATCTTTATTGTCCAGACTTTTCCATCTCAACGAAGGAAGCATATTCAAAATTGAAACCAGAGTATTTTGGTAAAGCACCTCTCAAGGCGGAAGAATTGTATCATGCTTATCTAAAAAGGGATTTTGAAACAATCCACAGGGCTACGTACAATGTCTTCGAGCATGTTATACCAGAAAGACTTAAGAAAGATATAGAAAGGCTTAGAACTCTTTCACCATCGGCATTAACAGGGTCTGGTAGTGCCTATTTCACTTTAAGAAAAGAGGGTAAGTACGAATTTGTCGAAAAGGGGGTTGAAGTTTATGGCATTGAAGGAAGTTAAAATAGAAGAATTGCTCATCGATAAGACAATTATACCAAACATTGATTCAACAAGTGATGTTGCTAAAACAAGATCTTTTATAGGGCGAGAAAAGGCTATTAGTTCTTTGTTATTTGGTTTAGAAATGGAACGAGAAGGATACAACATATTTGTTGTTGGTCCGTCAGGCATTGGGCGTAAGACGTTTGCGAAGCATTTTGTTACCGAGTATTCCCAAAAAAAGCCTGTCCCTCCCGACGTTGCTTACGTGATGGATTTCGAGAATCCTTCAAAGGCAAGAGCGATTTTTCTACCAGCTGGAAAGGGTATGGATTTCAAAAAGGATATGGAAAAATTGGTTGATAATCTATCAGAACGTATTTCCAAGGTATTTGAAGGTGAAGAATACAAGAGTAGAAGGAAAGAAATAGATGATGAATTTCAGGTAGAACAGGAAAGATACACGAATGATTTGATAGAGAAAGCAAAGAACCTTGGATTCTTGATAAAAATTACAGCAACGGGCATAAACTACTATCCCATCAAGAATGGGAAGGTCTTATCGGAAGGCGAATACGAACAACTAAGTGATGAAGAAAAAGCAAAATACAAGGAGAATTCTAAGAAGGTAGAGTTGCTCGTAGATGCGATGTTAGAGAATCTTAGGAAACTAGAGACGAATTACAAAGAACGGATAAAGGACTTGAATCGTTATGCACTCCTTTTCGCTACAGAAGAATTCTTCTCAGCCATAGAAGACAAGTATACATTCAGTGATGTTAAAGAGTTCATTCACAAGGTCAAAGAAGATGTTATACAAAAAGTTGGAAGTGCAAAGAAATTGCAGGATCTTGAATTGTATTTCAAAAGGGCGTACAGTATCAATCTTATAGTTGACAATTCAGGTGCTAACGGTGCGCCAGTCCTCTTTGAAGATACGCCGACCTATCACAATCTATTTGGTAAGATAGAATATCTAGAACGGGAAGGTATGTTATACACCGATTTCAGCATGATTCGGCCGGGTAGCATACACAAAGCCAACGGTGGCTATTTGATCATCGATGCAACTGAATTGCTTGTACATTCTTTCGTTTGGGATAGACTGAAAAAAATGCTCTTTTCCAAACAGATAGTGGTAGAGAATTTAGATACAGCGTACGGTTATTCCACTATAGCATCACTCAAAACTGATCCGATACCGCTGAAATTAAAGGTTGTGCTAGTTGGGACACCCGAAGTATACGAGATCTTGCATGAATATGATCCAGACTTTGAGAAACTTTTCAAAGTAAAAGTTGAGCTTGACTGGGAACTTGATGCAAATGTAAATAACGTCAATGATATCATTTCTTTCATAGCTGGGTATTCAAAAGAAGAAGATCTGTTACCTATAAGGAAGGATGCACTTGAGAGAATTGTCTGGTATTCAACAAGGCTTTCTGGTGACAGGACGAAATTGTCTATGAGACTTGGCGCTGTCATCGACTTACTTGAAGAGTCGAATTTCTTTGCAGACAAAAGGGATGCTAAATTTATAGAGGCGATAGACGTGAGTAAAGCTCTATATGAAAGAGAAGAAAGGATGAAACTTATTGTCGAAAAATATGATGAAATGTTCAGAAAAGGAGATCTATTTATAGATGTTTCTGGCAAAGTTGTTGGCCAAGTCAATGGTCTCACTGTCGTGAATTTTGGAGACTATGAATTTGGGCTTCCGGTTAGAATCACAGCAAAAACATATCTTGGTAGCCCTGGTATATTAGATATACAACGTGAAGCAGATCTTAGTGGTCAGATACATAGCAAGGCTGTTATGATTTTAACGGGTTATTTAGGCAGTAAATATGCGAGGAAGATACCGTTCTCTATAGGTGTTTCGATTTCCTTCGAGCAGGTCTATGGATACGTTGAAGGTGACAGCGCTTCAATGGCAGAAGTGCTTGCAATAGTTTCCGCTATTTCAAGAATCCCTCTCAAGCAGGGTATAGCAGTTACGGGATCTATAAATCAGCATGGCCATGTACAGCCTGTAGGAGGAGTCACGGAAAAAGTTGAAGGTTTTTTCAGATTATGTAAAGTCAAAGGTCTTACAGGTGAACAAGGTGTTGTCATACCTAGATCGAATGTTCGGAATCTGATATTGAGAGATGAAATAACTGATGCAATTCAGCAAGGTATGTTTCATATATGGACGGTAGATGAAGTAGATGAAGCAATAGAACTCATGACCGATAGAAAAGCCGGTAAGATGAATGATGACTACAACTATCCGAGAGGAAGTGTAAATTATCATGTTGCTCAAGCACTGAAACATGCACATGAACTTGCAGAAGGAAGAGAAAAATCTAAGAGGCAGAAAAAACAGCGAAAAGAGAATAGGTTGTTGGATTTATGAACCCTGTAGGTGTAAGAAATGGAAAAAGTAGGTAGTATATCGAAGCACTACCAAGGAATCGAGACTTATAGACCAAATTGATGGAATATGTTATAATTTTCAGTATGTTTTGGATATTTCTCTTGAAAAGGGAGGAGATCGTTTTGAAAAAGATAGCTATTGTTACTAGTGGTGGAGATGCGCCTGGAATGAACGCAGCGATAAGGGCGGTTGTAAGATACGGTATCAAAAAGGGACTTGAAGTCTATGGTATTAAGAGAGGATATGCAGGATTGCTAGACGAAGACATCGAACAGATGACTTTTGCGTCTGTTGGCGGAATAATGGAAAGAGGTGGGACAATACTCAGATCCAGTAGATGCCCCGAATTTGTGAGAAAAGAGACCCGAGCTGAAGCTGCAGAAGTTCTCAGAAGGAATGGTATCGATGGACTTGTTGTAATTGGTGGGGAAGGAAGTTTGAATGGTGCAATGTTTCTTGGTCAAGAACAGAAGATTCCCGTAGTAGGAATCCCTGGAACAATTGATAATGACATATCCATGACCGATATGAGTCTTGGAGTCGATACATGTTTAAACACCGTTGTGGATGCCATTCAAAAGCTCAAGGACACCGCAACGTCGCATGAAAGGGCATTCATAATCGAAGTCATGGGTAGAACTTCAGGATACATAGCAACTGTCAGTGGTCTGGTTACTGGCGCAGAGGCTATCATCGTACCAGAACTACCAGTCAACTACGAAGAACTTGGAAACAAACTACTTGAGGAAAGAGAAAGAGGAAAAATAAACTGTATCGTTGTTGTAGCAGAAGGTGCGGCAAGCGCATATACAGTTGCGAGGCATTTGGAATATAGAATCGGTTACGAAACAAGAATCACGATATTAGGACACATCCAAAGAGGTGGTTCACCAACTTCGTTTGACAGATTACTTGCATCAAGAATGGGTGTAGCCGCAGTTGATGCGTTGCTCAGAGGTGAAACCAGTGTCTTGACTGCCCTCAACGGAGGAAAGATTGTTACAGTTGAGCTAGATGAGGTATTGAAGGAAAAAAAGAAACTTGACATGGAACTCCTTAACTTGGCAGGGCTACTCTCCTAAGAGAATAGAAGTTCCGGCAAAAAGGGAGATGAGAGGTATGATAATCAAAAATGGGTTGGTTTGGAATGGAAGGAGTTTTGAAAAACGAACGCTATACGTAGAAAATGGGAAATTCATTGAATACACGGATCAAGGGCCTGTGGTAGATGCCACAGGTCTATTTGTAATGCCCGGATTTGTCGATTCACATGCACATGTAATTGGAACAGGTCTGAAATTACTGACATATGACCTGGAAAAAGTCGAGCTGCAAAACGTTTTATCTGAAAAGGATAGTGGAGATTTCATAATCGCACGTGGTTGGGAAAACCTACCGAAAAATGAGCTATTAAGTATCGCAAATTCCTTTGAGAAACCTGTTTTTCTTATCAGAAAGTGTGGGCATGTCGCTTGGGTAAACGACTATCTCAAAAAATCCCTAAATCTACCAGACAACCTTATTTACGAAGGACAGATAGAACATGTTTGGGGAGAATTTGGTAGTGACTTGTATGAAAAGGCGTTTGATGAAGGACAAATGGAATTCCTTAGGCATGGGGTTACTCAAGTTCATTCCGATGATCTGCATGGAATAGACTTTGGAGGGCTAAAAGAACTACTGAAAAGGAGCAAGATAAGGATATTTGAAAAACTGAACACATGCGAGCCTTGGCTCTATGAATTTGGGGATGTCGGCCTTTCAAAGATAGGTAGTATAAAACTGTTTGCCGATGGATCTTTAGGTGCCCAAACTGCATATATGTACGACTCATACCAAGGATCTAATGAAACAGGAATGTATACATTACCAGACAATTTTGATGATATAGTAAAATTTGCTGAGTCAAAAGGTATCCAGCTATCTATACACGTTATAGGAGATAAGGCACTGCATGAAGTTCTTGAGAGATTTGACAAGAACGAAGTACACTCAAGACATAGATTGATACATCTCCAATTTATTAGAAAGAATGATTTTGACAGGCTTAGAAATTACCATCTTGCCGTTCAGCCTCACTTTTACTTTGAAGATATTCCACTGCTTGATACAATTAGTTATGAGATGGGGTATCCGTTTTTGGAAATGTATAAAAGAGGTTACAGCGTTGCATTCTCAACAGATTCACCAGTATCACCTGCTGATCCAAAGTACGTGATTGAAAATGCTATGAACATGGGATTTACAAAGCATCAGTCACTAAATCTCTACAGTGAAAGTGGTTCAAAAATGGCAGGTATCAAGAGCGGGAAAATAGCGGAAGGATATCTTGCCGATTTCTGTCTGTACACTGGGAGTGTTGTTGAAAATGATCCAATAAAGGTATATATAAATGGTGAGGAGGTAACATATTTGGTATGAACGATAATTTATTCTCTCGACCGGATGATGACTATTTTTTCGATGTAATCGTAGTAGGCGGAGGTCATGCGGGAATAGAGGCAGCACTATCTACGGCAAGACTTGGTTTCAAGACATTGTTACTTACTGGAAATCCAGATAACGTGGCTTGGGCATCATGCAATCCTGCAATTGGAGGTTCTGCAAAGGGAGTTGTTGTTAGAGAAATCGATGCACTCGGCGGTGAAATGGCAAAGACTACAGATGAGACAATGACGAACATAAGGATGTTGAACACAAGCAAAGGTCCAGCTGTGCAAGCACTACGTGCTCAAATAGATAAATACGATTACTCACGTACTATGAAGAGGAAATTAGAAAACCAAGAAAACTTGTTACTTAGGTACGGATTGGTAAAGGATATTATCGTTGAAAATAGAAAAGTAAAAGGGGTTGTCGATACGCTTGGAATAGATTATTATGCCAGTGCTGTGATATTGACAACAGGTACATTTTTGAGGGGGAAGATATTCGTAGGTAGGAATACAATGGAAGCAGGAAGAATGGGAGATTTTTCTTCACAGGGCCTGAGTAGTTCACTTATCAATTGTGGGTTTACGATAGGCAGGTTCAAAACAGGTACACCAGCTCGGGTTTTGAAGAGAGGCATCAATTTTTCAAAGATGAGAAGACAGGACACAGATGATGAACCGTGGGCATTTTCATATTTCGACGAGCCAAAGATACTTGCGAAAGATTATCCATGCTGGCTGACACATACAACTCCCGAGACACACAAGGTAATCAGAGATTATCTAGCGTATTCGCCTTTATATGGAGAAGTAAAACTCATACAAAGTAAAGGACCAAGGTATTGTCCTTCCATAGAAGACAAGGTCGTGAAATTCGAAAGAAATAGTCATCAGGTTTTCGTCGAACCAGAGGGCAAAGATACACAAGAATACTATCTGAACGGACTTTCCACAAGTCTGCCATATGCTGCCCAAATAGAATTTCTAAGAACGATACCAGGACTTGAAAATGTTGTTGTTTCAAGACCTGCATACGCAGTCGAGTATGACTACATCGATCCAATGCAACTCTATCCAACATTGGAATCCAAGATAGTGGAGAATCTTTTCTTTGCTGGTCAAATAAATGGAACGAGTGGTTACGAGGAAGCTGCTGCTCAAGGACTAATAGCTGGTATAAATGCATCGCTCAAAATAAGGGGTGAGGAACCGTTTGTTCCCAAAAGGTCTGAAAGTTATATAGGCGTGATGATAGATGACCTCGTAACAAAAGGTGTGGATGAGCCTTACAGGTTGTTATCATCTAGGGCAGAATATAGATTGATGCTTAGACATGACAATGCACATTTACGGCTTTCTAAATATGGTTACAGAATAGGTTTGATTCCACACTGGTTCTATGACAAGGTAGTTTCTCTAGAAAACGCTATCACTCATCAACTTGAAAGGTTGGAGCAAGTAAAAATACCTGCCTCGGATCAAGTAAACGATATTCTCACGTCACTTGGTACATCACCAATTTCTGAAGGAACGAGACTTGCAAAATTGATTAGAAGGCCTGAGATCAAATACAAGGATCTGAAGATCTTGGATCCTGAACCTATCGAAGATCATGAGGTTGTAGAGCAATTAGAGGTGCAATTGAAATATGAAGGTTACATAAAAAATATGCTTGACCAAATAAAAGTCTTTGAAGAGTACGAAAGTTTACCTTTAGTTAACATAAAATTTACGCAAGTGCCAAATTTATCGACCGAAGCGCGCGAAAAGCTTGAAAAAATCAAGCCTTTTTCGATTGGACAAGCGATGAGGATATCTGGAGTAACACCTGCAGATATTTTGGCTCTTTTGACTTTTCTCAACAAAAAGTAGCATTATACCACACCTTTGGCAGTTTTGCTATATGCTGCAGACTTGATTTTGACAACGAGACGATTTGTGGTAAAATAAAAAAAGAATTTTTTGTAACGAACAGAATAAGGGGTGTATAGAGTGCGGAAAATAATAGCATTTGCGATTATCGTGATAGTTGGGATTACATTTGCGTTCTATATTGACTACAAAGTCCAGGCAGGCGATACCCTTTATGATCTGTCAAAGAACTTCAACATTCCTATACCTGTTCTGATGGACTGGAACCCCAGCATCTCCCCATCCAATCTGAAGATAGGGCAGACCTTAAAGATACCGTTGGTATCTGGAATAATGTATAAGCCTTCAAAGGCCCTGACTTTGTCAGCACTTGCAAAGTATTTCTTCATTGATCCGGAAGAGATCACATCTGTTAATCTGTCGATTGGTTCAAATATTCCTGCAAATAAAGAAGTCTTCGTACCCGTTGGGAAGGTAAACACATCTTTCACTCAGTTGGCGGACTTCGTTTGGCCAGCCTATGGTTCGATTACATCTGAGTTTGGTTGGCGGCTGCATCCGATATACAACAAGAATATGTTTCACAGTGGTATAGATATCGGCGTTCCTCTAAGCACCCCCGTCTTTGCAGCACGAGGAGGTACGGTAAAATACGCAGGTTGGCAGAGCGGGTACGGAAACGTGATAATCATAGACCATGGCGGGTATCAGACATACTATGCCCACCTTTCTAAGATCAATGTGTACATTGGTTTGAGGGTTGAGAAAGGTGATTTTATTGCGCGCAGTGGCAACACTGGTACATCTACAGGTCCGCATCTACATTTTGAGGTTAGGAAAAACGACGAGCCAAATGATCCGGTTGCCTATCTTCCACGCACCAATACGTACGTTATGAGGAGGGTTTTCTCTGAATAGTTCTTTCACAGAATGGATCTTCACCTTAAGTGAAGACAAAATAGAGTTTATCGATGAGATACTTTATGGAGAATATGATTATTACATTATGGATAGCAGCGAGGGAAAATACCTCGCTGTTGTTTCATCTGTTGGCAATGACTTAAGCTATGTAAGGGATCAATTGATGGTTCTTGGTTTGGAGTTCGTTGGAATAAGAGAGACAAGTCCTGAAGATTGGTTGAAAAATATAATTAGTGAGCCTTTTGAGATGACAGAAGGAGTAGTTATAGATCCAACTGAGCATGACCTAAAAGTACCTGAAGGAGATATCGTGCTAAAAATTCCACAAGGGCTTGCATTTGGTACAGGACTTCATCAGACTACAAAGATGTCGGCTTCTTATTTGAAGAAATATTTGAAGCCTGGGATGGATGTACTAGACGTCGGTTGTGGAAGTGGAATACTCGCTATTTTGGCTAAAAAACTTGGAGCAAATCGTGTCTTAGCGGTAGATAACGATCCACTTGCCATAGAAGTAGCAAACGAAAATGCGCTCAGAAACGAGGCTGATATAGAAATAAGGTTCTCAGACCTGTTTTTAAATGTTGATGGAAAATATGACATAATAGTATCGAATATAGTAGCTGAAGTTCTTATCGAAATGTTGAAACAAGCAAGAAACCATCTTAAAGAAGATGGGATTTTAATAATTTCAGGGATCATATTGCCAAGAGTATCACTTTTTGATCAATATAATGTTATCGAGAAAACGGTGATGGATGAATGGAACACATTAGTGATAAAGATCTGAATGTTGTGGCAAGGCAACTTGATACAAATGTTGGTAATGCAGTAAGTGTTGTAAAATGTTGTTCTTTCGGTTTTCCTGTTACAATCTTAAGCTATCCTTTAAAAAATGGGGCTCCCTTTCCTACAATTCACTACCTCACATGTCCGCACCTGATTAAAGAGATTTCACGTTTAGAAGAAAAGGGAATGATTGCCGTTTTTGAGACTATTATTCAAATGGATGAAAAATTCCGAAAAAGAGTTGAAAATGCCCATAGAATTGTCATCGAGAAAAGGCTGGGGATTTTGGAGCATTCCGACAAAAAGTGGCGAGACGTACTATCAGAAGTGGGTACCGGTGGTATTAGAGACTTTACAAAGGTGAAATGTCTTCATCTCCACGTTGCAGATTTTCTTGCAGGGGTAGATAATCCAATTGGAAAGAATGTTGTAGAAATGATCCAAAAAAGGGAATGTAACAACAATTATTGCTTTTATCACTGCAACTCGTAATGCTTTATGGAAATTTCGCAAAATGTTGTATTATATCATATGAACCTGAATTACCTTTTGTTTTCTGATACGACTATCTGTGTCAGAAAGGTTTTGTTTTTGTTCTCTAATTGATGTAGCATTAATATAGCTGTTGCATGGGGGGATAATATGTCTGGTTCAAACATATTTCTGTTCTTTGATTTTCAAAACCAACCTGTAGATGTTCAACTTGTCTATAATGAAGTATGCAAGTACGGTAGGATAATCGGTGGTAAGGCATACGGCTCTTGGTCAAAACACAAAATGGAGGCTTTTATTCTATACAATTATGGGATTGAACTTGCAGAGATTCCAGAAGCAGAGCTCCTACCAAACAAAAAGGGCAACGATATTAGACTTGCTGTAGATTGTGTTGAAATAGCTTTACACAACAATCCGATTGATATCTTTTTCCTTGTAACTGGAGATGCAGATTTTACGGCTTTAGTTCACAAGTTAAAATCGTATGGTAAAAACATAATGGCACTTGCGCGGACAAAATCAACAAGCTATGAATTAATTTCAGCCGTCGATTTATTCATACCGTATGAAGATATAGTGAAAAACGAAAGGTTAATTGACCCAATTGATCGTCTTTCAGAAGAAGTTGAGGTATTTTTGAAACGTTCCGGAAAGAACTTCACACTCGAGAATATATCTCGATTCTTAAGCTCTTTCAACATAAATCCTGCAAAATACGGTGTTTCCTCTTTACGTGAGCTTTCCGATATCATATACGAAAGGAAAGTGCAAAAACCAGAAAGGATAAAGGACATAAAGCTACTCTTTCTCCGTAATGTTATTTTTGGTGATTTAAATGAGGCAAACTTGGGTGAATTCTCTAAAAAAATGATATTGTACAGAGCGACTTGAAAATGGCAATAGACATACTTGTACGCGATGGAGTTATCGAATTAAATGATGGCTATTACAATGTGAAACGCTCAAAGGCATTTTTCTTAACGCTACTCGAGAAATATCCGATTGAATATACGCACATTTCAGAATTCATAGAGAAATCTTACAAAGCATTCTCAGCTAACAGAGTGAAATCTCTGAACCAACTTCTGCAGAGTGAGTTCAAACTTCCAATTTCAGAATTCAAAAGTTACGTTGAAGCGCTCAAGCGCAGTGGATGCTTTAAAGGGTTGGATGATAGTGACTACATTTCATATTCTACACCAGCAAAGATCGTCTGCAGTTTGGAAGAACTGAAAGTATCTACTCTAAGCTATTTTGTAAAAAGGGTTCTTTCTCAGACTTTTGTTTTTAAAGAAGAAATGGAATTACTGAAGG
>Ga0209409_1002252_pt1 | contig 14651 bp, 15 predicted proteins | sample AD_JPNMR1_MetaG_FD_184424 | JGI IMG/M metagenome (GOLD analysis project Ga0209409, IMG submission 184424) | Active sludge microbial communities of municipal wastewater-treating anaerobic digesters from Japan - AD_JPNMR1_MetaG (SPAdes) (version 2) | ecosystem: Engineered > Bioreactor > Anaerobic...
GTAGCGTTTTTTTATTCTATTTGCATAAAGTTGCAAAATATAGACAATAATCCCGGAAAGAGATAAATTTAATTTTCTTGCAATATTCTCAAGTTTTTCTTTTATAGTAGAGTTTATAATAAAATGTAACTCATGTTCTGCCTTATAATTTGATAAATTTATATTCATAAAAATCCTCCTTGCTTATAAAAATTATTTTCTATATATTAATCACAAAATTTTTGAGAAAATTCTTTACAAGTTTTGAGAGAAAAATTCGTTTTTTTGAAAAAAATTAAACTGAGGGACAGACCTATAAATTCTTTTATGATTTAAAGAGGGACAGACTTATAATTTTTTTATAATTTTAAAAAATAGAGACAGACTTAACATTATTACAAATTAAAATTTTGTTAGTATAAATTATCCTCTCTGTTTATTGAAAGAGATATTCATTAGGTAGAAGTAAAATATCTCCTGTATGTATGACAAATATTCTTATTTTTTGTATACAGATATCCCCATATCTTCTATTATAAGATTATCGTTATATTACAAAAATACACATAATATTTTTATCATAAAAAATCAGACATTTCTAAATACTAAAAAACCTATAGGGGAATATTAATAACATAACTATTATTATATAAAATCAAGCATCCTTTTTTTACTTTTAAAGATTATTCTCTATTATCTCTTTAAAAAAATTATAATCTCTTTTTCCATCTATCTCAAATTTTATCTCTTTATCTTTAATTATAAATGTCTTAGGAATACCAGTAATTTCATTTCCTTTAAAATTAGGCTTAACACCGTAAACAATAGGATAAGAAACATTTAAAAAAAGTGCTATTTTTTTTATTAAATCCAGTTGTTCTTTAGAATCAACCGAAGCCCCTATGATTAAGATATTTTTATCTTTATATTCATTATATAATTTTGCAAAGTCTTTCATCTCCTCTTTACATGGAGAGCAAAAAGTAGCCCAGTAATTTAAGATTATAAGATTATAATTACCATTCTCATAAAATTCTTCCACATTTCTATCTGTAAAATCATACAATTGTAACATTTCTTCTTTATCTTTATAAGTATCACCACTCTCTTTTTTGCAATTAAAAATTAAGAATAGTATAAAAATTATTAAATATAACCTTTTCATTTTACTTCTCCAGTTTAAAAATCTTAAATGATGTGTCAGAAATGTTATTTATAACTATCTCTTTTTTATTATCTTCTGTAATAATTTTAGTATAATCATCTTTTTCCCCCAATATAAGAGACAATTTTCTATTTACAAGATTCAGATTCATTGTCGAGAAATTAAGTTTAACATCTGCTTTCTCTTCTTTAAAATTTATTACAATCAGAATATATTCATCTTCATAGTATCTTAAAAAAGCGAGTACTTTTGGATCAGAACAATCAACTCTTTTATAATAACCAACTCTTAATGCCTTATAAGATTTTTTTAAATCTATCAATTTTTTATACCAGTTAAAAATAGAGTCCTTATCTCTCTTTTGTTCCTCTACCATCTCCCATTTAAATGGTGTTCTGAATCTCATATCCCCTTTTATACCTTCTGCATCCGTCATTCCTATTTCATTTCCAAAATATACAAATGGGCTACCTTTCGCAAAAATATTTAATCCAAAGGCAAGTATAGCATTTTTCTTGTTATTTTTATATTCTGACATTGGTCTTGATGCAGCATTATCATGATTTGATAAAAATGTTGCTGGTTGAGCATTTTCTGGATAGATTGAATGAATAAACTCCATATAGTTACTGAAATTGTTTAATTTTACACTTGATTTAAAGCCATACTTTACAATATCTACTATAGAGTAAACATAGGGGAAATCAAAGCACATATGAAATTCATCATAACCATCTCCATAATATGGGACAATTTTATTTGCGTCTGTCCACGCTTCAGCAACCATCATTTTAGAAGTCTCGAATTGATCATATTTATCAAGAATATCTTTTCTTAATCTTTTAAAAAATAAATGGGTCTCTGGTCTGTCAGCAGCCTCCTGTGGCCCATCCTCAATAATATATCTTGCAGCATCTATTCGTATGCCGTCAAATCCTTTATTTAACCAGTAAACAAGAACATTAGCCATTGCTTCTCTTACTTCTGGATTTCTTAAATTTAAGTCTGGCATACTTCTACTAAAAGCCCCATAATAAAAAGAATCACCTTCTTTATGCCATACTGTTGTCCATTTCCCACCGCTCTCCCATGGTTTACCCCATTTCTTCTTTGCATTTTTCTTTTCTGGCATCTTATTCCATATATACCAATTTCTTTTTTTGCCATTTGCTTTTGCATCAAGAAACCATGGATGCATGTTTGAAGTATGATTTACAACATAATCAAAAATAATTCTAATTCCTCTTTTATGGCATTCTTTGATTAATTCCAAAAGATCCTCTTCTGTCCCAAATTTTGGATTTACTTTATAATAATCTATTGTGTCATAGCCATGCATATTGTCGCCTTTATAAAAACAATCAAAAATAGGTGAAAGCCAGATCGCATTTATCCCAAGGTCTTTAAGATAATCGAGTTTTTGTGTAATACCCTTTATATCCCCAATACCATCGCCGTTGCTATCATTAAAAGCCTTAACCCAGATATGATAAAAAATAGCATCTTTATACCAATTTTTATCACTTTTTAATGATAACTCCATATTCGGTTCTACTTTAAAATCTCCAAAATAACTTTTGTTTACATTATTATTTTTTTCAGTAACACTTTTACAGGAGAATAAAATAAGAAACAGACTAACTAAATAAATAATTTTTTTCATAAATTACCTCTTTTATAATTTATTATCTCCTTTTTAAGAAAAGAGTAAAATTAGACTAAAATATAAAAAAACTAATTTAAATACTTATTTAAAAAGATATCTTAATTGTTAATATTTTCATCCCTTTCTTTTATACAGATTATATCTATTTTTCCATCTTTTACACTTACTTTAATCTTATCATTTTTCTTAATTTCACCAGAGATTATTTTAAAACTTATAGGATTTTCAATATAATTCTCAATTACTCTTTTTAAAGGTCTTGCCCCAAATTCTGGAGAATAACCAAGTTCTGCGAGCTTCTCCTTGCTCTGTTTAGTAAATTCAATAAAATATCCACTTTTTTCTACTTTCTCTTTTAACTTTGATAGAAGGAGTTCTGTTATCTCTATAATATGGGATTTTTGAAGAGGATGAAATACAATAAGATCATCTATTCTATTTAAAAACTCTGGCTTAAAAAATTTTTTTGTCTCCTCTAAAATCTTTTCTTTTATTAGTTCATAATTTGTAGTACTATCCTTTTTTTCAGTAAAACCTATTCTTTTATCAAAATCAAATACATGGGAAGAGCCTAGATTTGATGTCCCTATTATTATAGCATTCTTAAAACTTACAACAACTCCCTGACTATCAGTAAGTCTTCCTTCGTCAAAAATTTGTAGTAATATATTAAAAACATCTTCATGTGCTTTTTCTATTTCATCAAGAAGCACTATTGAATAGGGTGATCTTCTTATCTTTTCTGTTAATTGTCCCCCTTCATCATAACCAACATAACCCGGGGGCGAGCCTATCATCTTTGAAACACTATGTTTCTCCATATATTCTGACATATCGAGCCTTATGATTTTGTTCTCATCATCAAAAAGAAATTCAGCAAGTGCCTTTGCAAGTTCTGTCTTTCCGACACCAGTAGGACCTAAGAATAAAAAAGCCCCTATTGGTCTATTTGAGTCTTTTAAACCAGCTCTATTTCTCCTTATAGCATTTGATACTGCTATTATTGCTTCATTCTGACCAACTATCCTTTTGTGAAGTTTCTCTTCCATTGTTTTGAGTTTTTCTGATTCTGTTTCTACTATTTTATTAACTGGAATTCCGGTGATTCTACTTACAACTTCTGCAATATCTTCTTCATTCACTATATTATCATTAAGACTCTTTGATTTAAGCCAGTCCTCCTTTAACCTTGTTAACCTATTTTCAAGTTTATTAATTTTTTGCTGGAGATCAACTACCTCTTCTATTTTATTCTTTACAAAAGCATCTGTCTGCTCTCTCTTTAATAAAACCTTTTCTTTTTCAAGGTTCTGAATGTCTGGTGGAATTGTTATGAGATTAAGATGTTTTCTTGCTCCAGCCTCGTCAATTAGATCTACTGCCTTATCTGGTAAAAATCTATCATTGATGTATCTATGAGACATTCTTGCCGCTGATTCTATAGATTCTTTTGAGTATACAACTTTATGATGTTCTTCGTATTTTGTCTTTAATCCATTAAGAATATTAATAGTCTCTTCAATAGTTGGCTCCTCTATTGTTACGGGCTGAAATCTTCTGGACAAAGTCTTATCTTTCTCTATTGTCTTTTTATAAATATCGATTGAAGTTGTTCCGATTAACTGTATCTGTCCTTTGGCAAGTGCTGGCTTCATAATATCAACTGCCCTAATTGTGCCACCGCCACTTGCATCTATTAATGTCTGAATTTCATCTATGAATGATATTACTTTACCATGAGAATTAATTAGGGCATCCACAAGATTTTTAACCCTTTCTTCAAACTCACCTTTAAATTTTGCCCCAGCAGTAAGTTGGGCAACATCGATCTGGATTATTTTTTTATTCAATAAAGTCTCTGGTACCCTTGAATTTACTATAAGTTGGGCAAGTCCTTCTATTAAAACAGTCTTACCAACACCTGGTTGCCCGATTATTATTGGATTATTCTTGGTTCTTCTTGCAAGTATCTCTATAATTCTTGCTATCTCATCTTCTCTCCCTATAACTGGATCTAATTTACCGAGTTGTGCAAGTTCTGTTAGATTTGTTCCATAGACTTTTAATACATCTTCCTTACTTTCTGAATCCTTAGAGTCCATTGTGATAGAGCCTTTTAGATTTGCAAGGGCTTCTCTACATTCATGATATCTTAAACCGGATTCATAAAGAATTGTGGCTGCTGGTTCTATCGATGAATTAAAAAATGCTAAAAATAGAGTCCCAGTAGATATAAATTTGTCGTTAAATTTCCTTGCCTCATCCAGTGCAATTTCAAATAATTTCTCAACATCAGGGCTTAAAGCAATATTAACAATATCAAGAGGTCCATCATTTTTGGGCTGGACACTGTAAATACTATCCGTGATTTTTTCTATCACTTTCAAAGGGTCTGTTGTTAGTTGCTCAAGAATTTTATATACAATAGAATCATCCTGCTCTATTATACCGAGAAGTATAAATTCTGGAGTAAAGACTGTTTGTTTAAGATTTGCTAATTCCATTGTGCCAATATTAATTGCGTGGATTACTTTTTCAGTACATAATCTTAAATACTTCTGAAACATTTTCACCTCTTTGTCTTCTATAATATTATCTTGATTTTAATATACTGAAAATTTTTGACTTTGTCAAAAAGTAATTAAATTTTTTTGCTACTTTTTCTACCTTATTCTTAATTCTTAAGGTGCAATTTTATTTTTAGGCAACTTTTTTAAATTTTTTTCTAAAAGTTGTAAAGGATTTTCTTAAAAATTTTGTGATTAATATATAGAAATATTTTTATGGAGGATTTTTTATGAATACAAAATTAAATTACAAAAAAGATCATGAACTACATTTTGTAACAACTATGGCAATGAAAGAAAAACTTGCAAAGATTGCCAGAAAAGAGAATCTCTCTATTTCTAAACTTATTTGTTATGTATTACAAAAATTCTCTGATAGGATCAAAAAGAGATATTGTTTTGGTGATGAGGATGAGAACGCCTATGAAAGAATAGACGCAGATGCATCTATTCATTTTTATCTTCCGAAGGAAGATTATAGGTTTTTAAAGAAAATCCATGCTGACTTAAACTTTTTCAGCATGGCAAAATTGTTAAGAAGCATCCTTGAAATTTTCATTGAAGAGTATGAGAAAATGGGGATGCTTGGATTTGAAAAGAAATGCAGTCTTGTGACATTGAGGTTATGGTTGAAATTGACAGAGATAAAGAGGTGGTGGAAGGATAGAGAATTGTCCCACTTTAAAGGAAATACCACCCCATTTTATAAAGCAATCTACAACGATTGCTATCAAGTAGTGGGCTTTGAGACCTATTATTAGTGAAAAATTTATTGAAAATCGCATTAAAAATAAATAAAACTATTATAACTATTCTCTAAAACAAAATTAACCCTTAGGATAAATCTATCTTTTTATCTGCATAAAAATAAAATCACACTCGATTATTAAAATATTTTTTTGACAAAATTCAAAAAATTATTTATATGTAATAATATGAAAAAGATAGTTATAGATGGTTCTAATCTTAAAATAGAAGATGTATATAATGTTGCATATAAAAATTATAAAATTTCTCTATTAGAAGATAAAAAATTCTGGGATAAAATAATAGATAGCAGAAATTTTCTCGAAGATTATATAAAAAAAGGATATCCAATTTATGGGGTTACTACTGGTTTTGGGGACTCCTGCCATAATCAAATAACTCACAAAAAAACAGAACAGTTGCAACAATCATTAATTAATTTTCATGGTATTGGTGTCGGCGAATATTTTACTAAGGAAGAAGCAAAAGCAATTATGCTTGTAAGATTGAATAGTAATTGCAAGGGATATTCTGGATTGAGAGTAGAAACTTTAAGATTAATGGAGAATTTGATCAATAAAGATATAGTTCCTCTTGTTCCTCAAATAGGCTCTGTGGGGGCATCTGGTGATCTTACACCTTTAAGTTATCTGGCAGCAGTTCTTATGGGAGAAAGAAAAGTTTTTTATAATAATGAGATATTACCAACCAATCTGGTTTTTGAGAAAGAGGGGATATCCCCTGTTAAATTACAGGCAAAAGAGGGACTTGCCTTAATGAATGGGACCTCTGTAATGACTGCTATTGCCTCTATTTCTCTTTATCATATAGAAAAATTAGCAAATATTTCTGATTTAATAACTTCAATTACTGTTGAAATAATTAATGGGAATGAGATTCCTTTTAGAAGGAGAGTTTCTGAATTAAAAAATCATAAAGGACAATTAGAGAGTGCCAATTTTATTTTTAATATTGTAAATAATTCAAAAAGAGTTCATAAATATGAAGAGTTACTGGATAAAGTTGGCAGGTTAGAGGATGGGCATTATAAGAAACACAATATAAAGATTCAGGATAGATACTCTGTTAGATGTGCTCCTCAAATTAATGGGGTATTAAGAGATACGATAAATTTTTGTAAGGTCTGGATAGAAAATGAGATAAATTCTGCTAATGATAATCCATTAATAGACAGTGAGAATAGAGTAATCTATAATTGTGGAAATTTTTACGGTGGACATATATCTCTTGCCTGTGATTATTTAAGAATAGCCCTTGCCAATATTTCTGATCTTTCAGATAAGCAGGCAGAACTTATAATCGATGGTAAATTTAATAATCTTACGGAAAATTTAGCTCCTTATTTAGAGCCTCATTCACCTTTAAAAGGGCTTGTGCATGGATTTAAGGCTGCTCAAATATCTATATCGGCATTAAGAAGTGAGATTCAATTTTTAGCAAGTCCAGTAAGTATTCACTCAACACCTACTGAGTCTCTTAATCAGGACAAAGTTTCACTCGGAACGATTTCTGCAAGAAAATTAAAAGAAATGGTAGATCTTTTATATTTGCAGTTTTCTATTCATATTCTTGCTATATTGCAGGCAATTGATTTAATAGGAGTGGATAATTTTAGTAACATAACAATCAAATTTTATCATAAATTAAGAGAATTTACAAAATTTGTAAATGAAGATAGACCTTTAGATGAAGAGGTATCAAAAGTATCTTCTTTTTTAAAAGAAAAAGATTTTAATGAAATTATTGAGAGTTAATAATGAAAAAATATATTCTATTTTTTGTATGTATTAGTTTTTTACTCAATGGCAATGAGAAAGATCTTACAGATGATCTTATAAAAAAATTTAATGAAGAAAAATTGTCTTATATTGTAAAAAAGAGATTTGAGGAAACAAGGCCTCTTGATGTGGTTGACTTTTATTTTTATAAGGGAGAAAATCTTATATCTTTTGAAGAATTTATTAGTCTTACAAACGATCCGTTGTATTATAAGAATCTTGAGAATATAAAGAATACGAAAATTGCTGGTTTTACAACTGCTGGAATATTAGGAGCATGCACTGTCTCTTTTATAATTCCTTCTGCTATTTTGACTACAAATGCTGTCTCATACAATTTAACAGAGCAATTAAAGACAAATTATTTTATGAGTGGCATTGTTTCTGCTGCTTTTGCTGTTTTTTGTGGGGCTGCTTTAATTATAGATCTGGTTGTCACATTCTCATTACTTCATAAATATGAGAATAACGAAAATTTATATAGAATAATTATAGAAAGATATAATAAAAGATTGAAAGAATCTCTTTTAATTATCCCTGATGTTTCGTTAAATAGTGATAGGATAGATCTATTCTTAAATATAAAAATTTAAATGAATAGATATCCCCTTTTATCACCGGATATCCCATTATAGTATGACAAAATTCCCTGTTTTTTAAACAAAAGTACGACAATTGTGATATAATTTTTCATTCTATTACAGACATTATAGTGATATTTTTTATTCCCAAAAATAAAACTCTATTTTAAATTTTTAAATTTTGACAAATTCAAAAATTTTTGCAATGATTATAACAATCTTAACTTTTTATGGAGAAAAGAATGCAAGAAAATGATTCGGTTTTATATGAACTTAAAAATTATGTTGCTTATATTACTCTTAATAAGCCAGAAAAGGGAAATGTTGTTAATAATGAAAATCTTCCTTTAATCTCTCATTATATAGAAAAGGCAAATAGTGATCCAGAATGCAGAATAATTATTCTTCAGGGTAAGAATGGGGTATTTTGCAGAGGAATGGATTTTCTAAACTTAATAAAAAATGCAAAATCTGGTGAAATAAAAAAAGAGTTTACAGATCCTTATAAGTTTGCTGTTAAAGCAATAAGAAATTCCAGTAAACCAGTAATAGGTGCTATTGATGGTGAAGTTCTTGCTGGTGGAATGGGATTATCTCTTGCATGTGATATAGTTATAGCAACAGAAAGATCTACTTTTGGATTATCTGAGGTTCTTTTTGGTATAATTCCAGCATTTGTATTCCCTTTTTTACTTGAAAGGGTCTCTTATAAAAGAGCAAGATATCTTGTTCTTTCTTCAAAAAAGATCTCAGCAACAGAGGCATATTACTTTGGAATTGTGGATGAGGTTGTTAGTGAGGATAAATTTAATAAAGTGATAAAAGATACAATAAAGAGACTTTTGTATAGTTCTCCTGATGCTCTTGCCTTAACCAAGAGATATTCTGATAAATTGACTGATAACAGGATAGATGATGCAATTGAATTTGCTCAGAATCAACTCACAGAACTTTTAAATATAGAAAAGAATGTAAATGTTATCAAATCTTTTATTGAAGGGGAAAAACCAGAATGGGCTGTCAGTCCTAAAAAATCTGATTAAAAGAGGTATATGAATGCCAGTTGGTAGAGTTTTGTGGGGTGTAAAATTAATCTATTATGTTTTTGAACCAGAGAGTAAAAAAGAGTATAAGTGCACGATTAAGGGTAAGGTCATAGAGACAGATTTTAATATCAAGAATAGAAGTGAGGTTAATCCCATTGTAGTTGGCGATCTTGTGGAATTTGAAATTGTTTCTGATAATGAAGGTGTTATAACAAAGAGACTTAAAAGAAAGAGTGAATATAAGAGATTGAAAAATAATGGTAGAGAAATTCAAACTCTTGCTGCAAATATAGATACAATTGTTATAGTTGATTCTATTGAAAATCCACCTTTAAGACCATTTTTTATTGATAGATGCTTATTTACTGCTGATTATATGAAAATAGAGCCTCTAATAGTAATAAATAAAATAGACCTACTAGATGACTCTAGTGAGATAAAAGAGATTTACAGGATGACTAAAGAGGCATATCTGTCACTAGGATATGAAATAATTGAGACATCTATTTTAGAGAAAGACTCAATCGAGATATTAAAATCAAGACTAAAAGATAAAATTTCAAGTTTTACAGGCCGTTCTGGTGTAGGCAAAAGTTCCTTAATTAAGATTATAGATCCATCTTTAAAGGATATAAAGATAGGAGATATAAGTAAAAAGTATAATAGAGGGAGTCATACAACAACTTTTGCAAGAATGTATCCTTTAAATTTTGGTGGAATGATAATAGACACACCAGGCATAAGGGAACTTGCCGTTTACATAGATAAACCTGAGGATGTCTGTAGATATTTTAGGGATTTTAATAAATTTAAAGAGAAATGTAGATATCCGGATTGTCAACATATTGATGAGCCAGAATGTAGTGTTATAGATGCTTTGAAAAAAGGGAAGATTTATGATTTTAGATATGAAAGTTATTTAAGGATCAGAGAGACTGTTCAGAAAGTCGTTGATTCAAGAATTTTTTAGAAAAAAATTAAATTTTTAGTATATTCTTATTGACAATATTTTAAAAATCGTGTATAATAACCGAACTTTTAAGCCTCTATAGCTCAGTTGGTAGAGCACATCCTTGGTAAGGATGAGGTCGCCAGTTCAATCCTGGCTGGAGGCTATACTTCTGGATAGGTGAGTCATTTATATTAGCAGATTGACTCAAAAATATTTTATTATATTTTATTTATAGTAAGAGAGGAATATAAAATGGCAAAAAAAGGTACATCTGTAGAAAAAATTGCTTTACAGTGTTCTGAATGTAATAGAAAAAATTATACAACAAGAAAAAATAGAAAGAATATGCAGGGTAAATTGGAATTAAAGAAATATTGTAAGTGGGATAAAAAACATACTTTGCATAAAGAGGCAAAAATAAAATAATTTTTATATAAAGGGCAGTAGTTCAATGGTAGAACAGCGGTCTCCAAAACCGCCAGCGCGGGTTCGATTCCTGCTTGCCCTGATATTTTTTTATTTTTTGAATAAAGAATAAATAAAGATTGTTGAGGGACTTTTATGAAAAAACCGTTTAATTTTAAGATTTTCAACTTTATAAAAGAATCTTATGCTGAATTGAAAAAGGTTAATTGGCCAACCAGAGAAGATGTTGTTTCGCAGACTATTGTTGTGGTTGTTTCTCTTGTAATAGTTTCTGTTTTATTAACCATAATAGATTTTGTTTCACTTGAATTTATCAGTAAGATTATTACATTGGGCATGTAGGAGCAGAAATGGCAAGAGGATGGTATGTTTTACATGTTTATTCCGGATATGAAAAGAGAGTGGAAGAGGCAATAAATGATCTAATTAAAGAAAAAGTCCTTGAGGGTATTCTTTATCAGATTAAAGTCCCAGTAAAAGATGTTACTGATATAAAAAATGGAAAAAAAAGAACTCAAAAGAAAAAAGTTTTTCCAGGTTATGTGCTCGTTGAAATGGATATTGATAAGCATAGATGGAGAGAGATTTATATAAAAATAAAGAGTATTAGTGGAGTTACTGGATTTGTTGGTGCTGATAGATTAAAGGCTCCTTTCCCTATTTCACCAGAAGAGGCAAAGGTTATGTTGCAATCTGTATCTGATAATAAGTCTGATATGATGGTGAAGCAAAAGTATGATTTTAAGAGTGGGGAGACTGTTAAGATTATTGATGGGCCTTTTAATACTTTTTCTGGTGTTATAGAGGCTGTTGATAAAGAGAGGGGTAAGTTAAAGGTTATGGTCGGTATATTTGGTAGATCGACTCCAGTAGAACTTGATTTTACACAGGTTGAAAAAATTTAATTTTATTATAAATATAATAATTTGTTGAGGGATAGTTAAATGGCAAAGAAGATTAAAGCAATTGTAAAATTACAGGCGCCAGGTGGTCAGGCTAACCCAAGTAAGGGAATTGGTCCTGCTCTTGGTCCTCATGGGGCAAGTGCTGCTGATTTTTGTAAACAATTCAATGATAAAACTAAGAATCAAGAGGGGATGCTTTTACCTGTTATTATTACAATTTATCAGGATAAGTCTTTTAGTTTTGTTATTAAGACTCCACCGGCTTCCTTTCTTATAAAGAAAGAGATAAATTTGGAAAAGGGATCAAGTGTTCCTCATAGGGACAAGGTGGGTAAACTTACAAAAGCACAATTGAAAAAGATAGCCGAGATAAAGCTTCCGGATCTTAATGCTAATGACATTGATGCAGCAATGAAGATTATAGCAGGTACAGCAAGAAGTATGGGAGTTGAAATCGTTGATTGATTTTTTTATTGTAAAGCTATTTTTAGGATTATATAAAAATTAAGTAAGATAGGAGATAAAATTATGGCTAAGCATGGTAAAAAATATTTAGAGGCATTAAAAAAGATAGATCGAAAAGAAATGTATGATCTTGATAAGGGTATAGATTTGTTAAAAGGTATTGCTTCTGCTAAATTTGATGAGACTGTTGAGGTTTCTATAAGATTAAGATTAAAAAAGAGTCATACTGTTAGAGATACTGTTGTTTTACCAAATAATTTTGGTAAAGAGAAAAAAATTCTTGTCTTAACAAAAGCAGATAGAGTTAAAGAGGCTTTAGATGCAGGGGCAGCTTATGCAGGTGATGAAGAATACATTGAGAAGATTAAGAATGGGTGGCTTGATTTTGATGTAGTAATTGCAACTCCAGACATGATGAAGGATGTTGGTAAACTTGGGCCTATTTTAGGTAAAAGAGGTTTAATGCCAAACCTCAAGACTGGAACAGTTACAAATGATATAAAAGGGGCTATTGGAGAACTTAAAAAGGGTAGAGTGGAATTTAGAGCGGATAAAGCAGGCATAGTCCATTTAGGAGTTGGTAAGATTTCTATGTCAAATGATAAATTGAAAGAGAATATAGTGACTCTATTTGAAGAAGTTTTAAGAAAGAAGCCATCTGATCTAAAAGGAGAATATGTTGGTTCTATGTATATATCTTCAACAATGAGTCCTGGTATAAAAATCAATCATAAGTTAATTGGATAAAAAATAAAATTTTAAGGAGAATATATGCCACAACAATATAAAATTGATAAAATTAATTCTTTAACTGAAGTTTTTAATAATAGTAATGGTTATATCTTTACTGATTTTAGAGGATTAACTGTTGATGTCCTTACTGATTTAAGAAGAAAACTAAGAAAATTGAATTCAAAATATATTGTAATTAAAAACAATTATATAAAAATTCTTGCTAAAAATAGAGGTATCGAAGATTTAAAAGATAGTGTTGTTGGTCCAACAGCTGTCGCCTTTATTCAGGGTGATTTTTCTGAGGCAGCAAAGGTTTTGTTAGAAATAAGTAAAAATTCTAATTTAAAAATCAAAGGTGGCTGGGTAGATGGATTATTGTTGGATGTTAATCAGGTAGAGGCTCTCTCAAAGTTACCGAGCAAGACACAACTTATTGCTATGTTAATGTCAGTAATGAATGCTCCTGTTCAGAAATTCGCTTATGCTTGCAATGATGTTATATCTAGATTTGTAAGAGTCGTCAATGCAGTGGCAGAACAGAAAAAGGGCGCTTAATTTATTCTTATGGCAATTATGCAAATATGTTTGTTTTAATTATTTAGTATAAAATAGCAATGTCTTCCAGGTGAAAGCTTGCTATGCATTGCTATTATTTATATATTTAAATTTTAATAAAAGGGAGAAAATATGGCAGCTATTACAAAAGAACAAATTCTTGAAGCTATTGCTAATATGACAGTTATTGAATTATCAGAACTTGTTAAGGCAATGGAAGAAAAATTTGGAGTAAGTGCAGCTCCTGTGGCAGTTGCTGGGGCAGTTCCTGCTGGTGGTGCTCAACAAGGTGGTGCTACTACTAATGCTGTTGAAGAAAAAGATGAGTATTCGGTAGTATTGGTTAATGGTGGTGCAAAGAAGATTGATGTTATCAAGATTGTAAGAGAGATAACTGGTTTAGGCTTGAAAGAGGCTAAGGATATTGTTGATGCTGGGAACAAAGTCTTAAAAGAGGGTGTTTCCAAGAAGGACGCTGAAGAGATTAAAGCAAAATTAGTAGCAGCTGGGGCTACCGTTGAATTAAAGTAAAATATATTGGGGTATTATTATGCCCCAATATTAATTTTATTATTAGTGAGGCAGATCTATTAATTTTAACATTATTATTAAATGTTTAAGTGTTAAATGTATTATTTTCTCTAATATATGCCGGAAATCTTTTTGAGAAAGATTGGTTTCCGGGATATATTTTTTTGACATATATGTTTGATTTGCACCGTGATGGTGTAATTTTTATATAACTCTATATTTAGGAGTAAAATAGTTTATGGAAAATTTAAAAGCAAAAGCACAAAGAAAATTAAAAAATTCACGAGTTTTAATTGGTAAATCCAAAAAACTCGAAGTAGATATGATGCCAAATCTCCTTGAAATTCAACTTAATAGTTATGAGTGGTTTTTACAAAGAGAGAGAAAGTTTAAAAAAGAGCCAGTATTAAAACAGGGATTGGAAGAGATATTTCAGGAGATTTTTCCAATAAAAAGTGCAGATGAAAGAATGTCTCTTGAGTATGTAGAATATATTTTAGATGAGTCTGGTATAAAGTATAATGAATATGAG
>Ga0209409_1002254_pt1 | contig 14649 bp, 21 predicted proteins | sample AD_JPNMR1_MetaG_FD_184424 | JGI IMG/M metagenome (GOLD analysis project Ga0209409, IMG submission 184424) | Active sludge microbial communities of municipal wastewater-treating anaerobic digesters from Japan - AD_JPNMR1_MetaG (SPAdes) (version 2) | ecosystem: Engineered > Bioreactor > Anaerobic...
CGGAGTCAATTCTTTTAGAATTTGTGTTTTTAATACAATACGGTCCCACGCTTCTTTGGTTAAAGGTGCCTTTACTGCGGATAGGTGTTTTTCATAAGATGCAGGAATTTTACTAATTCCTAATAATTTGGTAAATCCTCTTTTTGCAGTTTTACCTTTAATGACATCAATAAGAGAGTTAGCCAAACTTTCTTTTTCCCATTTAGGAGCCGCAATAATAGTTTGAATTAATCCTTCCATTTCTTTTTTGGTAAAAACCGGTATTTTACCAGCAAGCTCAGGATTACGTGAAATAATCTTCTGTAATTCATCAACCAATGCTCCAGACTTCTTTAATGCCTTATCAATATCGCCTTTAACTAATGAAGTTTTTAAATCTGAAAGTAACTTCCTAACATCTTTTGTAAATTCACTCCGCCACATTTTCTGTGTTCCAACCGGCAATTCTTTTGCTGCTCCAACTTTCTTAATAACACCTGTCCAAGCTTCTTCCTCAAGAGGAATTGTCGCTAATGCTTTATGCAGCCCATAAGATGGCTCTAATGCTTCTTCCGCGGCCTTATATGATTTTAATAACTTGGAGCCCTTTAATGCTGCACCTGCAACCTTTGCAGCTGCCGGAATAGCAACAAATTCAGGCGCTTGTACAGCAAGTTCAACTGCCCATTTAGGAAGTTTTCCTGTTAGTTTCTCACCTATGGGCTCACCAACAAATGACCTTATTGGAGCAGTGATAGGAGAAGCGACAACATCAATTCCTTTTAATACTGCTAATAAATGTTTCCATGGCTCATAAAGAGGCGCATGTCTTGCTTCCTTAAGTGAATGTCCAAATTCACGTAATTGACTCGCTCCAATCTGGGGTACTCTTTTTATTCTATAACTTAATGCTTCACCAATTCCTTCTGTTTTAACAGGTGTCGCTCTAATTTTATCAACTAATTCAACAGGATGAGTTCCTCTCTTAAGGTCGTTTTCAATAGCTTTCCTAATTTCAGGCTTCTTAGTTTTGCTATATACATCTTTCAGAATATCAACCGCCTGCCTACCAGAGTTAATACCATCTTCTATAATAAGTTTTTCTTCTGGTGTTATATAAGGTACTTTCGGCATAGGTTAATCTTCCTTTTTTTTGTTAAAAATACCATTCTCCCTCTTCCGTACCAGTTTTTGTTCCTTTCGTTACTGTCGCCCCACCTTGTTTCTTTTCAATTTCATCCATTAATTTCCTTATAACTTCATTTCTCGTATCTTTCCCTTTTAAGCCTATGCGTTCATCCGGCCTCAATTTCCTACCTAAGATTTCTTCTATTTCTTCTTCAGAAGATTTCTTTGATGTTTTACCCTGACTTAAATGTCTAATTCTTGCTTCTCTCTCCCTTATCATGCTCACAACATTTGCGGCTTTAAGCTTAAGTTCTTCTCTTTTGTTCATTGCCTCTGCAAGCTTAACTATGCTATCTTGAATTTTCCCAAGCGCTTTCTCAGCAGTTCTGTATTGGTTTTCATATCTCTTTAGCTCATTATCAATAGCTCTCAATTGTAAATCAGTAAGGGTTCTATCTGTCTCTCCTTTTAGCTGTTCTCGTTCTATCAAAAGTTTAAGTGATTGTATCCTATTTTTCTTTTCCTCAAGACCAACCTGCATTTCCCTTTGCCATTTCTCAAGCCCTTCCTGGAATTTTCTATTATCATCAGCAAGAACAGCTTGGTACATATAATTAAAGAAGTACAGGTTCTCACCATATTGGCCTGGTCGTAACATCGCAATAAGACCAATCACAATAGGAGATAAAGCTTTTACTAAGCCAAGTAAAGGTTCTTTTGGTATGGTCAAATCTTCTTTAGTAGGTGGCTTAGGTACTGGCGACTCTAATTCCTTAGACAATTGTGTCATGATAGTATCAAGATTTTCATTGTGCTTACGTACTTGTTGTTCATAATCCTTTATTATCTGGTCTTCCTTTTTTAGTGATTCCTCAATTTGCGTAGCCGCAGTATTGGTAATTACTTTTAAAGGACCCTCAGCTTCTTTTAAGAATTTCTCCAATTCTGCGAATTCAGGTTTTGCCTCTCCTTCAAGTGTTGTTGGTTCTCCCGGCTTTTTAGTAATAAGACCCAATCTTTTTTCCAATGCCTTGCCTTGCTTTATCTCCGTCTCTTTTTCTTTACTAACCGGTAGAGTTTCGCTCTTAATTATATCTCCACCTCTCCTTTTCATCTCAGCCAATGTTTGCTCTACCGTAGGGCCTAATCGATTTAATTCATTCATAATTTTAATAGCACTTGAAGGTAATTGTGTCGTAGCAGTCCATAGGCTTCCAAGCGTTCCTTCCACCATTTTAGGAATACCTCTCACAGGTCCCCATACTGCCCCAGGGACACTACTGATAAATCCTCCTACAGCAGGTCCTACACTTGCACCAGCCTGGGATAAGGCATCTGCTATACTTTTACCTATTTGGAAAAATGTATTCGGTTTTTCCGGCTGTTTATAATCCATATAAGCCTCCTATATTAAACCCCATTCTTGTACAAACGTCTCATATTCAGGGCTAATTTTCCCTCCCATTAGAATAGAAGATTGTAACCCTTCCTTAATAGCTGATATATATGGCGACATAGCCGAATAAGCCTCTTCCGGCGTAAATCCAAGATTTGTTAGCGCTTCTTTCGTTGAAGTTAAAAATTGTCTTGTCGTTTCAAATGCGCTCTCATATGTAGGTTTATAAATTGCCGCATAAGGAGCCTGTGGATATGCTATATACGCTCCTGCTGTTTTTAGAGAAGGTGCCATCTTACTCGCTGCTTCAGTATAAGGAGTTTTCATCGTCTCATAAGGCCTTGATACTGTTTGATAAATAGATTGAGTTAAACGCTTCTCATATGGATTATAAGATAACGAACCTATCGCAGACATAATAGCATCTCGTAAACGTCCTACCCTTTCCGTAGTTAACTGCTCTATCTGAGACTGCTTCTTCTGCTCCAGAAATTGAATAAACGGAGATATATCTACAGAAGGAGTCTTCTGAAATTCCTGTAACTGCCGATAATAAATAGGTATTTCCGGTGCCTCATACCGTCTTCGTCTAAAACCCATATCATACCTCCTTTGCTTAAATTTCACCGAACATGGAATACTTAGAAGAGTCTATACCCGTGATATACCTTGGTGTAGCCGTTGTCTGTGGTGTCGTAGTGTAAATGCCTAATTTCTCAAGAGTACCAGGTAAACTAAGAACAGATTGAGTAAGTAAACCTGCTCCAACTCCTCTTTGTGCTTGTGCTGTCGTGGCAGCCGGCATTGCCGTCGCATATGATTGCGCATATGCTTGCTGTGCACCGGTTTCTAACTGAGCCTTAGCAAGTAAATCGCTTATATATGACTGCTCTACTCCAGATAGAGATAACGCATCACGTAACTGGGTTCTTAGCATGTCACCAGCAAGGCTTGCATATTTAGCGCTTAGCTCGTTGTATGCTTCTTGGGCAATAGATGAATTCTGTAATCCAGCTGCTGCTAATCTTTGTGATAATGATTTAGACGCATTTTTCCACCATTCATCAAGCTGAGCCTGATAAGCGGGCATAAGCTTACCCTCATTGTAGTATGCAATTGCCTGCTGTATGGTCCCCCTTGCTTGGTCAGATAAAGCCTTGTTAGCTTCTATTGCGGCATTAATCCTATTCAAATCTTCCTGCGGAATTCGCACAACAGGAATATCAATCTTTGGTGCCGCAAGAACTTGATAAGCAGTTAATCCAAGGCTGCCTAAAGCCGCTGCTGCCATTATTTCTGGTGCTCCCATATTACTACCTCCTTTAAATAGATATTTGATAAAATTTATTCATTTTTGCCTTATGGTAAAGAACTTTTTTAGCCCCAAGCTCTTTCCATTTACCTACCGCAAAGTTTTTACTTCTTACTGCATTTACAATGTTTCCACATACTATATCAGGAATAACCACCTCTCCACGTATTTGCTTCCTCAATAAGACAAGATAGTATTCCCTTACTGCATCTTCATATGGCAAGCTCATTATTTTTTCAGCATCATCAGAATTGCAAAAACCGTAAACACATATGCTTATATTATTGCCTTCGGATAAGAAGATATAATTGCCTACTTCCCAGCAAAAAGCATAAAATGGCATCATAAGACTTGGTACACTTACCTTACTATCCTTTGTGAAATGCCTAATATATTCAAATAAGTGGGATATAAGCATATTACTTATCCTCCTTTTAGGATTTCAATTGCTCGCCACATGGTAGCATGAATTGAGTATTCATGCAAAACAAAGCTTTCAATGTCCATATCCCAATTTCCGGAAGGATAATTCCTTGGAAATGTAAATACCGGAAGAGTCAGTTTATTTCCAATCAGGTTCATTAAATCGTAAAAAACCATATGTTGTTTCCAATTTGTATCGAAAAATAAAGCCATCGAATTCTTATCCTTAGGGTCAAATATAGGCAAAGAATAATAAGTGCAGGTAACAGACAGACCATAAGCATTAGCTAAAGAATTTAACCAGCCGGCTATATCCTGATGATCCTGCGCATGTATCTGGTTATAATTCTTAATATCATCTATACTATTTTCAGACAATATCATGGGTATTCTAAATGGCATTATACATACCTCGCTCCTATAGTGCCCTTTATCTTAACACTAATAAACTCAGTATATACCCCATTATCCTGTGACTCCAAAGTAAGATAAAACTGTTTCATCCTTAATCCAGTATATCCAGAGGAATAATTCTTGTACGTGTTTAAGAAAAATCCAGGTGTCTGGGCAAATAAGAATGTACCTTCTGTCTTATAGAATAAGAAAGACCCATAAGAATTATAAAAAAGAAAACTATTTGAAACAAGCCCCATCTGCGGATAACTAAAACGGGTCTGTTTCGATGTCTCATCATAGACAGCACAATCAATAAGATTATTCCCTCTCCCATAAAGATAAATAGTCCGTAGATTGTAATAAAGCTGCTCAAGATTAAAATATGTCTTCGTTTTAATCTTCACGGGATAATAAGTATTTGCATCAAATAACTTAATTATATCAGTACCTTTTGCTCCATAAGTATTATTCTGGCATGTTGATATATGTTCTATATCCGTAGGTAAAGCATACCATTTGCTAAATAGTAAGTTATAACAATAAATTACGTTATTTGATGGATTTATATAGGATTGTGCTAACACAGCAACGTATGGTATACCGTTATAGATGAAGACAGCTATTCCTGAAATACTATTTGTAAGATTTGTTATCGTATCATCTATTTTCTCCGGTACTGTTGCTACAATACTCATCACACCAAGGTTGCTATGGTAAAATATCGTATGCTCATATTTTATTAGCTTCCTAATACCGGTCAGACCATGACCGGAAACTATCTCTGTTAAGTACCATTGTGTTGGGTCATTAGAAATAGTCGTACCTAATAAGGCAAGAATGTTATTATCAGTGAAGATATAAATGCTGTCTTCCTTCGGTATAAGCGCCCTTATTTGGCTAAAACTTCCGATATTAATCGTAATAAAGCCAGCACCGCCACTGGTATCAAAAGGGTTATTAACATTAGTATAATCCGGGTCTGGTACAGTAAAAGTAATTGTGCGGTCTTTGCCGATAAAAATCCGCCCCTTCCAGTAGCAAATAGCATCACCAAACACATTCCGTCCGGACAAATTGTAAATAGTAGAGCCATCAAAGGTTATTAGAAAATCCCTTGTTACTACCCAAACAGCAGAACTACCCTGTAATCCATAATCGCAATTGGAGGCAGTTGTTGAGTAATTAGCAATTGGGACAAATGTTTTATTTAAGAAATAAAGCTTTGCCCCATCAAGAAAACAATGGTATGTATCTGATAACTGAAAAGAAAAATAATCAAGAATAGTAGCTGAATGGGTATATTTCGTTGACGGTTTAGGTACGCTCTCAATAGCACCCGTTAATTTAGGCAAACCTTCAATCCACAGAGATGAATTCTCCGGGATTGAAAAAGGGTCTTGAGAAGTGACCATACCATCCCATGGAGCAATAGAAATCTCAAACTCCTTAGAAATGGTCTTAGATGTCTTAAGGCTACCTTTTTTCTTTGCCATATATCCATCAAACCTTAGCCACTCTCATGCTCTCAATAAATAGCTTCTCAAAATAATCAGCCAATTCATAGTTCTGGTCAAACCGTGCTATCTGAGAAGCAATTAAAATAGCCACGGGTTCTAAATAATTAGTTGTCGTAATATCTGTATCCTCTTCTCCTAAGTTATTTAAGTCATAAGTCTTCAATGGGAACGGTACTCCATAGAGATAAACGTCATAGCTTCTATCAGGACAAGGATAGAAGTAAACCTTATTCGGTGGCAAGAATGTATATTTCCATGGAGGAGCAAAAAAGGTACTCGTTGATAACGCATACCTTCCCAAAGGAATGGGATTTAAGCTATACCTTATAGTGCTATCCCATTGCAAAATGGCACTATATACTTCCAGCAAATTCTCTGAAAGTGTATAGCTTGGCGTCTGTCCAAGCAAAGATAAAACAGTTTCCTTGTATCCTATCTTGGCATACTTAATTACCTTCTGTCTGGCAACATTCAAAAATACAGACAAATCAGCATCAGTTACGTATGTCTCGACAGGATAAAACGCCTTCTTCGCATAGTTAATATAGTCCCTTCCCGTCATTGTCTGTACTCCCTCAAGGGGAGAATTACACTTTTACCGCATCAACGTTAAACTTTACCTTTATAATATAATTGTCCCATACGTCCTTATCAGGTAAGTGATAAAGCTCTAAATTACGTGCCTTTAACCGGGCAATGCACATATTTGCTATTTCTTCATCAACATTAATTTCATAGCCAAAATAAATCTGTGCTGCCCCTTCAGGAATGTTTACAGGTTTCTTGACAGGCAAAGTGTAATCCTTCCCCATGTAAGAGACCTTAAGGTCTCTATCCGACGTGTTCAATGCCAGTAACATATGACCTCCTCCGTTAGGTTATGTCATTACACATTAGAAACAGTTGGCATATTCGTCAGCTTAAAGTTAGCAATAGGTGCATCGCTCCAAAGCTGCCCACCTATAAGAATAAGCGCCAAGTAAGCCAACCGTCCAACAATGGTCATATTGTACCACGGTGTAACTGTAGATACATAACCATCCACGAAGTCAATGCGAACATGACTAAAGTTCACGAAATAAATAGTCGTGCCAGTAATATACGGGTCAGGGAAAATCGGAACGCCCTGCACAACTACTCCCGTAACTTCATACTGCCTCGTATCTTCTAACTTAGCAGTATCTGCCACAACATAACGCTCTATGGTGGTGAAGCTCTCAGCCAGTTTCTGCCACACAGCATAGCTTGTGAATGCACAGTCCGGCATGCCCATAGTCGAACATTCGTTCTGGTACTTAGCCAAAGCTCTCATAACATAAACATAAGCTGAAGGACTATCATTCCATAGAGACGTGGCATGGTAAACCTTAGCATTCCACCAAGTATACGTGCTCCTGCTAAGATTACCAAAATTCGGGTTTGTCGTTCCGTCGTCAATAATATCCTGTATCCCATAGAATTTATCAGTATCTTCAGATCCACCACTGACTCTCGTTCCAGTTATGTTGCTTGTCAACGTGTCCATCAAGCCTATCCATACTAACGATGCCCTCGTCTTCAGGTTGTTAAACAGCATATACGGATTTCCTGCCTCAAATGCCTTCGCTTCAATATCAGTCACATAAAGAGTATCCAAAATCATATTAGCATAGAATGTCGGCATCTTAGTCAAATCAATATCAAGAGAAGCGGGCATACTAAAAGAACCGTCATAAGTAACATACTGTGCATGGCTCACAGGAGAACCAGCAACCGGCTGGCTTATAAACGGAAAACTCATTGGTTTAATTTCCGCATTAGCCAATAGCTTCCTCATAAGAGGAGAAAGCTTACCTAAGTTCTGCCCAACTACATAGCTGGGAATAGCTCTCGAAAGAGAATTTAAAAGGTCATTTGCTCCGGTTTCCACACTGGGAGGATAAATCCCTGTCGGAATACCATAATTCATGAAAGGCGCTGTCATTTTTAATTACCTCCTATTCTTTTTATTTTTTCTAAATTCATTTTTTTATAACCACTCTTACCTTGCTCTCTGCTGCATAGCATTCAAGAAATCTCTCTCAAATGCTGCTGAAGGATTTTTCAAATAATCCTCTGGTGCAACAGTGTCCTTAAATTTCTTCGTAATACCGAGTCGAGGCTCTGCTACCAACGACCGCCTATAATTCTTAGCAGCAATTTCCCATCCTTCAGGGGTCGTAGGAATTAACCCTGTCTTAGAGACAAAATCCCTAAACTTAGGAATTTCATCTCCAGTAATGTCATACTGAGTAAGAACATTCTCAAGCTGTTTTGCATACTGGGCTCTTGCTTCCTTCTCCTTCTCTGCTCTCATCTCTTCTAACTTTACTTCAAGTTTACTAATCTCATCTTTCACATACTTCTCATGAGGCGGATCTTCAATTTCTATGTTCGCTGTCTTCTTCACTATCTTCTTCAACGGGTCACGCAGTTCAGGGTCAGCATAAGCCCTTTTTATCACTTCATCATATTCCTGCTTCTGCTTTAATAAAGCCTCATACTCTGCCCTTAACTTATTGTACTCATTCTGGAGTTCATCAAAATCGAGTTCCATTTAAATCACCTTCCTCTTTTTTTTGTTTGTTTCTTGGCCAAAACGCCTACTACATTTTTATTGAAGCCAATAGTCGGGTTCTGGTCAAGGTCAACCAAAAAATTCTTGTCTCGCTCTAAATCCACATTCACCTGTTCTTTTGCTTTGGTTGTCTTTAGCATTTTACTTCCTCCTTTCTAATTAATTTTTAGAACAGGATAATTTCCATAAAGGAATACATCCCGTTCTATCAATCTCCTTCTTAATAATCCTATACTCTTTTTTCCACCATTTATCAAGCACCATTTTGGGAATTCATCTGCAGCATTCTGATATTCCTCACGATTTAGCTTCTGTCTCAATGTACTCCTCTGTAAAGCTCCACCACCTAAGTTAAATGTAAAGCTAACAAGACTGTCAAACATACCATCCGTAAGAGGAACATTAATCAATCTCAACACAGTTTTCTCATACTTGATTAAATCTCTTTTTAATAACTCCTCTGCTTCTTCTTCATTTACATAGGTTAATGTATCTTTCTCAGTTTCGTTTATTACATGCCCATAACCGATAGTTAAATAACCGGCAGGACAATAATAAGGTTTTCCTCTGTAACCTTCAAACATTTTTATCATCTCAATACCAAGTTCTGTAACATGTCTTATTGCCATTTATTAAAAGCCTTCTGCGCTGACCTTGCACCAAACCAAAAAGCAATTACTGTTGAGAATATCGCCGCATCAAAATCCGTCCATATCTGGGCTTTATCAATTATCATAACCACTTTTACCCACGCATAGAGGGCAAAAAACGAATACGTAATTATAGGTCTCACAAGAGAAGTAGCTAAAGCAATAATAACATCAGCAGGAAGCCATCCGGAATTTTCAGGTTTAGCAAATTCATAAAGGGCTTTACTCTCTTCAATATCTGCCTGCGCACCAATTTCCTCCATCTTCGCTGTATGAAGCTGTGCCTGCGCCTGCATCTGCAGTTCAAGTAACTTTAGCTCATGTTGCTTATCCTGCTTATCCTGGTATAGTTTAAGCAATGTCGGCGCGATACTACTTAAAAATCCAAGTAAAGCTCCTAATAGAGGAATCATATTACCTCCTCGCCCCTCTTCTGCTCCTTCTCTTTTTACGCGTCCTACTATACGCAATAGCAGCCGCTTGGTCTCGTGGATAACCACGATTGATATAATGCCTTATCAAACGGCTACGATAACTATCTTCTGGCTCACCCTGTTTCCTCTGTGGTTCAGGCATTATTCCATCTTCCTTATTGCTTCTTCAATAGAAGTAAGCCTTTCATCAATTCTTTGGAAGTTTCTTCTCGTTTCTTCAACAAAAATAGCAAAGGCTTCTTCTCCCACCTTCTTATTTCCCTTTATCCCATAAAGGATAAGATGACCTGTTACAAATCCTATGACCGCTACAACGATACCACCAAGGAAGTGATAATCCATTTTTCTCTCCTTTTCACACTAAAAGGTTGCGGCATAGAACCATAATCCATTACACCCCAGGTATTCCAGGTGAAGCTCCCGGAGGCATACCAGCCGGCGGCGCACCAGGTGTTCCTGCTGGACCTCCTACAGGAGGCATTCCTTGTGACCCCTGCGCTATCCCACCAAGAAACTGGGCAATGTTAGCCTGTGCCTCTTTTACCTTCTCTGGCGGTACAATCTTCCTCAGTGAACCAATTGCTCTAATAATCGTATCACCTCTATCCGAAGCACTGCCTTCTAAAGACAAAGCCTGGGTAAGTAATTCCAATGCACCGACTATTAAAGTATCCGCTAAACTTCTTATACCTCCTAAATCAGCAGGAGCAGACATCTCTGCCATAGGAGGCTTACCCGGCTGTGCTCCCAACCCACCTACCGGAGGAGGCGGTACATTTACTCCTAATTGTTCCAATATATCAGGCATTTTCTACCTCCTATACAATAGTTGACCACGAAGAGCCATTCGATATAAGCAGCTTCTTGCCATACTGGGCAGTAATGTTAACCGTAGAAGCTCCCTCAATGGTATCTCCAGACGCAGCAGTAACTACTGTATATCCTGCTCCGCTATCTACCTTCTGAATATAAACTACCTTACCTCTCACAGTAGAAGCTTTAGGCAAGGTCACTGCCGCATTGCTACCTCCAGCAGTATGTAGAATACAATTATCATCCTTGCTCATGGTATAAGCACCACTTACTGATTTAGGTGAAAACATTACATATCTTCCAAACTCGGCCATAGTTATTCTCCTTTCTTTTTAATTAAGCAGGTCAAAGGTCATGTACGTTAACTAATTCCTTTAGTTAAGCCCTCTTGGCTTTGCGCGTCCGTCGCGCTGCTCTCTTTTTCCGTGCCATTTTTTAATCTCCTTTATTTTTTGATAAAAGTTAACGCTCACGTCCCCTTGACCTGCTTTTTATTCTCTTCACAGATGATACCCATCTCCTACGCCATTTCGGTTTCTTCCTTGCTCTTCTCGGCCGCATTTTGCAACCCTGCTAACTTCTTAAGTTTTAGATACTCTTTTATATCATCTTTTTTCGGCAATGACAATACATCAATTAAAATCTCTGCTGGTATAAGACCAGCTTCCGCCAAACCTATTAGCATGTCTTGATAATACGTTGCTACAATCGGAGATGAAGTATGCGCATAAACATCTACCCTAAATGGCAATCCTGAAATCAAAGCATATTTTTCAAATATCTTAGTTTTGATAGATGCAAACAGAGTCATCATAGTTTCGATGAAGTACTCCGCTCTTAATGCCTTTTTCTTTAACGGAGCCGAAGCAAACTGGGCAAGAATAGAAGCGTATGAACCTGACCTGACATTAGGCATAGGACGCCCTCCTAATATACCCATTATACCACTCATTTCCTTAAATGAATTCTCCCAGTATTCCAGGGATTTATAAAGCACATCCATTGTTATCTTAGGAATATAGAAATCTATCTTCGCCGTAGGGTCAATAATCTCTATTACTTCTCTGGGCTTATTTAGTTTCTCTCTTATCTCTTGAGCCTCAATTGAGCCTGTTAAACCACTTACAAGCATTGGGGGTTCACTAAGCATTTTTTCATTAAAATTGATTTTTTCTATCTGGTCCTTTAGCCTATCCTGAATAGGATAGAGAAAATGGATTTCAGAAAGACCAAAGAAGTAATTCTCTAATGGATTAGCTATAAAGCCAATAATAGGCTGTTCTTTCGGAATAAACGGATTATTAGATTTAATAATTTTATTCCCAATAAACTGTACCATCAAGTAATCATCAATTGCTTCATCCCACAGCCACATTTCATATAGCTCAACGTACCTACCTGCCGCTTTTGGTATCGGCGGCAAATCTCTATCTATAGCCCATAAATCATCCTGAGCAGGTACTTTCCCTTTTGTTTGAGAATAAACTAATGACATAAACCTTGACTCAGGCCTAATAGGAGCCGATACTTCTGGCATTTCAATAAGAGCATCTGCACCATACCTCTGCATTGCTATATGCTTAGGTATCCTTGTCACATGAAGAATTACCTGATTTTTATCAAGTGATTGATAATCCTCATAGAGAACACATATATCATATGGCGATACTTTCTTTATTTTTATCTCATTATTTGCGGTTATAAAGAATTTACAGAAGTAAGAACCATAGGCAAGAGCCCAGAAGAAAATATCGTAAAGATGAATATCAAGCGCAGCAGAAATAAAATCTTCGTATATTTCTGTTTTTAGTTTTTCTAAAAGGGTAGTCTTATCTTTCGTAATTTTATCTTTTTCTATCTGCGGGATAATATCAAAAATTATGTTATCAGGAAAATAGATAAGAGAAGTAATATCCTCAAGATGCTTAAAGAGAGGATTTTTTAAATTGTTCCTTAATACTTTCTCACCATAGCTATCATAAAGCGCTCTTCTCTCTTCAAGACCGGAAAGGCAATCATTCTTAATCTGACTCAATTCCTGGTCTGAATAAGATATTTTCCTTACTTTTTCATTTTCTTTCTTCTTCTTAGCCATTTATCCCCTATGGAATAATTTTAAATTCTACAGCTAAGCCATTGGCACCATTGCCGCCATTTCTTCCAACAGAACTAGCGCCGCCAGCACCACCATTAACTCGAAGATTGGCAGTGCCCGTCTTGCTTTCATAAACTGCTTGAATAAATCCTCCAGCACCACCTCCACCTCCACCACTACCACCAGCGCCGTTCGTACCATTACATGAAATCAAACCACTTGAGCCCCAAACTATATTTCTTGCTTCAATCCAAATAACTCCTCCACCATTACCGCCATTAGCACCATAGCTACGACCTCCTCCTCCTCCACCACCATACAAATATCTTGCTATCTCAAAATGAATAGGAATTAACAAATTGTCCATGTAATTATAGCCACTTCCACCAGCATTAGTATAACCATCTCCGCCTTTACCTTTAGACCATCCACCTGTATTCCAATATGGAGGAGCCCCACCGCCACCACCACCACCAAAATAACTATCGGAACCAGCAGTGCCTCCTCCGCCACCTCCGCCACCTCTGTCACCTGCACCAGTTCCTCCACCACCACCGCCGCCAAAGGCACCAGCACCACCGCCGTAAGCGACATCACCGCCAGCACCGCCAGCACCGCCACGACCGTCCATTCTTATCGTGCCATTTATCGTTAATGTATCCTTTACGAGAATAACCAATACCTTATCAGCAGAATTGCCTTCAAGATAAACACCGGAATTTACAGTGAGATTGTTATACTGAAGGACTTTTATCCCATTCGTTCCAGCAGATAAGGTGGTATTAGAAGAGATAGTAACATTACCTAACGAACCATCACCAAAGACAGGTGTAGAAAATGAAACAAAGTTAGGATAAGCTGAAGCAGTGCAAGTAATGTCTATTTCATTATCAACGGCATCATCGGAAATGGTAAATGTTATAAAATTTCCTTCGATGAAATTTATCCTTGGTCTACTGCCAATATTAGAACCAGAATTCTTCCTGACAGTTAAAGCCGTAGATACTGCCGTCCATCCAGTGCCATTCCAGATTTTCAGTACATTAGGAGTAGCAGAAGTATCTAACCAAAAACAGTATTTGTCGGTATCAGTAGGAGCACTATTACTTACCCATGTACGAGATAATAGATAAGTGAAGTTATCATCAAGAGCAGAAGCAGGGATAAGATAATTACCCTGGCTATCTTTAGAGTATGCAGTTAAATTAAGAGAAGCAAAACTGTGTGGTAATGGCATATCACACCTTCTTAATGTTACCCTCTAAATCTATAGCTGTTAGTGGTTTAACATTTTTCAACAAATCATTAACCTTATGACTGGCTTCCTTATGGTCTCCAAGCATATTCATTGTGGCTTCTATCCCAGAAAATTCTTCAGGACTTTTTACCTCAAAACTCTTAACACCATGTAAACCGCTTTCCTTTAACCGTTCCTCAAATTCCTTTTTTTGCTGTCTGGACTTTTCTACAATCGCATCGTAATGACTTCGTATGTCAGACATCCTCTGGCCAACGTCATCAATAAACCTCTGATTAATTTGCTTTTTCTTATAATCTTTGATGATAAAAGCCATTTTTACCTCCTATAGTGTTTGTATAACAATACCCCATTCCAGACACAAGCAAAAAGTAAAATAATTGTAGGAATAACAAGAAAAAGCCAATGGGTTAAGTAGGTTATTACAATTAAAAAAATGTTTATAACCAGCTTAACCCAGAACATATTTAACTTTCTTAGGATTGGATTTGACTCCTGATAACCGCTTAAAGACAGTAATTTTTGGGTTAATATGTAATCTGTCCAATTAACAGCAGTTACTAAAATCGAAAAAACATAAAACATAGGAAACCTCCATTACGGCACAAGCACTGCGCGGGCGCCGATGTACCAGTAGTAGTTCGACGGGGCG
>Ga0209409_1002258_pt1 | contig 14633 bp, 15 predicted proteins | sample AD_JPNMR1_MetaG_FD_184424 | JGI IMG/M metagenome (GOLD analysis project Ga0209409, IMG submission 184424) | Active sludge microbial communities of municipal wastewater-treating anaerobic digesters from Japan - AD_JPNMR1_MetaG (SPAdes) (version 2) | ecosystem: Engineered > Bioreactor > Anaerobic...
CAGGAGGTACGGCGTCATAGGGTTGCGTGCGAGGACATAGCCAGGATGGCGTCCGCAGCACGCTGGCAATGATTGAATACATACAGAAGACAAAGGCATTTTTCTTTGGCACTTTCTTTTGTTGCCGCCTGGACAAAAGAAAGTGCAGAAGGAAAGTATTAGACAAAAAACGATAGGCGCCAAGCCGGGGTAAAGGGGCTGGCGTATGAAGTCCCTTTTCCCCTTGTGAAAAGAATAATATGGAGTTGTTGCCGTCTGGACAAAAGAAAGTGCATAAAAAAAATAAATAAAGGCCGTCGCACGGTTTGTCTTAAGACGGCCTCTTATTTTTTTACAATTACGCAACTTCTCTGCATTCCGGATGTGAACTGCAGTGTTCAACAGCTTCTATAGCCTTTTTATAATTTTCTTCAGCCTGCTTCCAGTTAACAATATTCCAGAAAGCCTTGATATAGTCTGCTCTTCTGTTCTGATAACTAAGGTAATAGGCATGCTCCCACACATCAAGTCCAAGCACTGGCAGCAATCCTTCCATGACAGGGCTATCCTGATTGGCAGTAGAATGTACTACCAGTTCTCCAAGCGCATCGACACTGAGCCATGCCCACCCGGAACCAAAACGGTTTAAAGCAGCATTGCTGAATTCATCAATAAATGTTTCAACAGTTCCAAACTTGTTTTTTATTGCTTCCAGTAGCTTCCCACCAGGCAACTCCCCTCTGCCACCTAAGATCTTCCAGAACAATGAGTGGTTGTAATGGCCACCACCATTGTTGCGCACCACTGTTCGTATATCTTCAGGCAGCGTAGCTAAATTTGCCAGTAGATGCTCCAGTGATAGCTCATACAGATGAGGATATTTATCCAGTGCTGCATTGAGCTTGTCAATGTATGTTGCATGGTGTTTGGTGTGGTGAATTTCCATGGTTTTTGCATCAATATAAGGTTCAAGAGCGTTGTATTCATATGGCAATTGTGGTAATGTATATCGTTTCATGGTTTTTCTCCTTTTCAAGATTTGTAGTATTAACTAAATTATTGTAATATACTCATTATTTTTGTTTTCGTCAACAGGTAAAAAACATTTTGGGCGATAGTTACTGTAAAAAAGCCTTTTAACAATTACTCAACTTTTATTAATATATGAATTTTCATGAACTATCGCATAAAAAATATAAAGGCAATACTACTTAAAACTTTTTATACAACGCTAAAAATATATGATGGCCTGTATCATGAAATTTTGAATGAACCTGAAAAGGTTTTGGTAATAGGTGTTATAGTGTACTGGTTAGATTCACATATTTGATTGTGGGCTATTTACTTTTTTTGGTATAACTATATTTTTAGTTTGCAACATTCCAGCCAATAGTAAAAGCAACACACCTGTTCCCAGTATAATTACGCCCCACTGCAATGATGTAGCTTCCTGCATTGAATCTATAAATGTAGCTATGAGATCCTTATAGGGATTATTATATAATTTATCTTCAACCATCTCACGGAGCATGCTAACCTTACTGAATACTTTGTATATTGAAAATACAATAACACAGAGCGATCCAAAAGCAGGAATGACCAACCATCGATATAGTTTGAGCAATGCAAGTATGATAGCAACCAAACCACATGCAATAACTATCTCATCATAATATTTCCCAATCCGTGTATAGTCAACAACACCTAAAAACGGTGCTTTTATGAAAGGAAGAAAAACACCCACCATTAAAACGATTGACCCAATAATTGCAATTATCATTTGATACTGAATGACTAAATTATTGTTCTCATCAAAATAGTAATTATTAATCAGTGTTGTTAAATATTTTATTTTTTTCCGTAACATAACATTAAAAACTTCCTCACCTTAATACTTTTTTATTTTTTATAAAAATATCTTATATATTAATATAGCAATCATGCACCGACAATACATCACAAAGCATATCAAATATGTCTAACGAAGCTTTGTATTTTTACTAGAATACTATACGTTCTACCAGATAATTATATTTAAGGAGCTTAATGCTAGAGGCATACTGTAATTATGAAGAAGAGTATTGCAAGCACAAAATGTTCACTCAATCGATTTGGACAAATAATGCGGCGAAATAACAATATGTAATGACGAGAGTAGCATGTCATAAACAGAGCTAACAGTTGAATAAAAAAGTTAATTGAATAGTAAATAATTTCATATATCTGATAGGATCATACATCAAATTGAACTTGACTCTGAAAAAAATACCTTTTTTTCTTGAAAGATATTATTTATTCTGTCACAATACATTATCAATTTTTTATATTCAATTAAAAGATTAATTACAATGTCAAGCTGTGATATCAACAAACCAAAGAAAGATGTGCGTCTTACTGAGTCTATACGCGGTTCAGGATGAGCGGCAAAGATAGGTCCGGCGGACCTTGCTCAAGTCATGAAAAAGCTGCCCATTGAATACAACAGCGATGTACTGGTGGGCATGCAAACCAGCGATGATGCCGGTGTGTACAGAATCAGCGACGATGTAGCACTTGTCCAGACTGTCGATTTTATTACCCCGATAGTGGATGATCCTTTTGTCTTTGGCCAGATTGCTGCCACCAATAGCATCTCTGATGTTTATGCTATGGGCGCCACACCCATTACTGCCATGAATATTGTGTGCTTTCCCATTACTACATTTGCTATGGATGTACTGGAAAAGATTTTGCAGGGTGGGTTAGACGTAATGAAGAAAACAGGTGTGCAGCTTATTGGCGGACACAGTATTGACGATATTGAGCTTAAATATGGGCTTTCGGTAACTGGCATTACGCATCCCAATACAATTTTTACCAACACAGGATTACAGCCTGATGACGTTATCATTCTTACCAAACCTATTGGCACTGGAACCATTAATACTGCTATAAAAGCTGGCATTGCTGCCAATGAACACATTGAAAGAGCCATACAATCCATGACTACAGTAAATGATTGCCTGTCAGGCTACCCGCATAGAGAGCATATTCATGCAGTTACTGATGTCACCGGCTTTGGCCTTATTGGGCATCTATCTGAAATGTTGGGCACAGGTTCAATTGCCATCCATGTACACGCTAACGATGTGCCACTCATTCCAGGTGCAACCGACTATGCTGCCATGGGGTTACTTCCTGCTGGATTATACCGCAACAGGGATTTTGTAGGTTCACGCTGTTCGGTAGCTTCTGGTGTCAAACGTGATATTGCTGACCTTTTGTTTGACCCACAAACGTCCGGTGGGCTACTCATTGCAACATCTAAACATACAGCACATCAGGTAATTGAGTATATTGCAGCAAAAGCGTTATGCACAGCAATTATTTCAACCTGTTCATTTTCACAGGAAGGTCATATATACATTGAGTAATGTACCGGTAACTATCGCCCATGAAATATTCAGATGATAAACGACAACAGTTACTTTCAAAGGTAATCTGGGATTACAATCTTGATATCAAAGAGATAATTAAAACTATTGACAATGATACCATAACACATAATAAAAAGCAGATATTTGTACGGTGCTTACAGAGACTTCCATGGCATAATGTTGTGGGGATTTTTGGGTTTGATGCAGCCAAGACTTTATTAACCGATGATGTAATTGAGCAAATATGGCCAAAGGAAAGGAGAGAGCATTTTGCAACACTTCAAAAGTTATTACGAGGGGAGCCTTTACCCTCTGCAAGATGGGATTCTGAACTGCGTGAAAAACTTAAATCTACCGTTTTATCTTACCGGTGGTACCGCTTTCAGTAGGTAATGACAATTCCCTCTGTACATAAAAAATCCTTTACAATTATTGCCCATACTTTGCTATAATAAACCACATAGTGTGTAAAAAGGAAGCGGATGAGATCTGGTGGTCTCTGCGGTCTTCAAAACCGTTGGCTGCCTCTAAAAGGCAGTGGCAGGTTCGATTCCTGCCCCTTCCGCATTTTTTTTAAAGGATAACGCAATGTACGAACAGATACCACAGGTACAAAAACTGCTGGAAGAAGATTCTATACGGCAATTTATTGGGGAGATAGGGCATCCGTTTGTTGTTGCCGTTATCCGTGAAACGCTGGAAGAACAAAGAAAACTGATTGCTAAAGGGTCGCCATTTGATTACGGGAAGTGTGTGGAGGCGATAGCTCATAGATGCATGGCTATCCGTATGGAAAAACTGCAACGTGTGATAAATGGCACTGGCATCCTGCTTCACACCAACCTGGGGCGGGCACCACTTGGCAAGGATATATTATCCAGTGTTACCGAAAATTTGAGTGCCTACTGCAACGTAGAATACCACATCCCAACACAAAAACGGGGAAAGCGTGGCGGTTTTGCTGAAAAGCTTATTTGCCTTATTACCGGTGCCGAGGATGCACTCATTGTCAATAATAATGCTGCAAGCGTATTTTTAATACTGCACCATTTTGCCCGTAATAAAGAAGTTATCATTTCGCGTGGCGAGTTAATACAGATTGGCGGTGGGTTCCGCATCCCTGATATCATGAAGCAGGCCGGATGTCATCTTGTTGAGGTTGGCACAACCAATATTACTGACGTTTCTGACTACAAAAATGCAATGACGGAAAACACAGCGCTTATCCTTTCGGCTCATCGATCAAATTTTTACATGAGAGGATTTACTCAAAACCCCACCCTGCAACAGTTAGCCACCTTGAAATCAGACAGGGTGTTACTGGTTAAAGATTTAGGAAGTGGCAACCTTATTTTCAATAATGATGACAATGTAACACAGGCACTTAACTATGCTGATTTAGTGTGTTTTAGCGGCGATAAACTACTTGGTGCATGTCAGGCTGGCATCATTGCAGGCAAAAAGGATTTAATTGCAACATTAAAAAAAGATCCTCTGATGCGAATTGTTCGCGTGGATAAAGTAACCTACTTTATTTTACAGCAGGTATTATTGCATTATGCCAATAACAAGCACGGGGTTATTCCAGCATGGTCATTTATGAAGCAGGATTTACATGCAATAGATAAAAAAATAAAAAAACTTTTCAAAAAACTAAAACATGAGGTTAAACCATACATTCAGCGTATCAACTCAAAAACCGCATTTGGCGGCGGCGCCATGCCCGATAAAGTACTGCCCGATTATGGCATAGCGATTGCTATAGATGGGAAAAAAGCAAGTGACATTGCAACACACATGGTTTCTCAACCTGTTCCTATTATTGGTTATATTCAAAATGATGTATTCACCATAAATTTCAGAACCATACTGGATGATGATATTGGCAATGTTGCTGATGCAATAAATTCTTTACAACCATAGGAAATAACCATGTACGTTATCGGCACTGCAGGCCACGTTGATCACGGCAAGACATCGCTCATCAAGGCACTTACCGGTATAGACGCAGATAGACTGCCGGAAGAAAAACAGCGCCAGATGACCATTGATATTGGTTTTGCCTTTATTAAACTTCCCACTATTGGCACCGTGAGTATTGTTGATGTACCGGGGCACGAACGGTTTATACGAAATATGGTAACCGGTGCGTGGGGCATTGATATTGGGCTATTAGTGATTGCTGCCGATGACGGTTGGATGAAACAAACCGATGACCATGTCAAAGTGCTGTCAATACTGGGGATACCTTCCATTGTTATTGCATTAACCAAGATTGATAAAGTAGCACCTGAGGACATTACCCGGGTACTATCGCACATACACAATAAGCTAATCACAACACCATATAGAAACGCAAACGTTATACCGTGCTCATCAATAACAGGACAAGGTATTGACACATTAAAAGCAGCACTGGAAGATGCCATCCACAGGCTCCCCCAACCTGAAGCTGGCAATAAACCCTATTTACATATTGATAGGGTCTTTACCGTTAAAGGCGTTGGTACGGTAGTAACCGGTACCAGCAAAAATGGTAGCTTTATGGTAAATGATTCTATAACCATTCTGCCACATACCATCACCACACGCATCCGCCAGATACAGAGCCATAATACCCAGCAGGAAAAATCGGATGTTTCACAGCGAACGGCACTGGCACTGGCAGGAGTTGAAAAAGCAACACTACAACGTGGCCACATCATAGTTAAGGAAAACTTTTTCACTGAAACCAGAAGCTGCACTGCCTTGATAACGCATACATTTTCACCAATTAAAAACAATCAGTGGATTGAGGTTTTGATTGGAACTGCTGCCTGTGATGCTCAGTACAGTGTCATTGGTCAGTCAAACACTGTTGTGCGCCTTAAGTTTAAAGAACCAGTTTACTGCTACCCCACTGAGCGATTTGTTGCAACATTTCCAGGAGGATATACCATCATAGCTGGAGGTTATATCCTGAGTACAGATTATAAAGGTGCAATTAAAAAAGACCCTCTACTTCAAAAACTTTCACAAAGCAATGATACAACAGCCAATGCTATCCTGTGTACTCTTATCACCAATCCGTATATGTCAATTGAACATCTAAAAAAAATATTTCCTGATGAAGCCCACGTTGTTGACACAATAGAAAGGCTTAAAAGCAACTCACAAGTCACTATTATTGGCAATTATATTTCCACAACATCACACTATGATACTACGGTAAATATAGTAAAGCAGGAATGTGCATCAGACATAAATGAGCAGGAACTGGCACAAAAGCTTTTGCTGCCATACGACGTTGTGCACCATATAGTGACACATCATGGCTTGATTAAACAGAAAAAAGATGAAATTGGCGATAGTGAACGGGAATTTTTACGCCAGGTTCTACAAAAAGGCATAGAAGGCATTAACCCAAAAGATTTTCCCCGTCACCGGAATATGATTGATAAACTTATTAAAACAGGACATTTAGTGGTTATTGATAAAGAACTGCTATGGCACAGTGATGTGTTCACCCAATACACAAAGCGCATCATGGCTCATTTTGATAGCAATAAAGAGTTAACCATACAGCAGGCAAAAGAAATAACAGGGCTTTCACGCAAATATATGATACCGCTTTTGAATGCCATGGAGCAGAAAAATCTCATAAAGCGATATGGCGATGTTCGTATCAAGGTTTAGCCGTATATAGATTTGCATAATACAATAAAATTGTACATTATTAGTTGACTTTTTTTATGCATATGGAGTACACTTGTAATAAATATACATACTTAAAAAGGGATTGCTATGGCACTTTTTACCCCAAACGTTGACAAACTCAGAGAAAAAAATGACATTAAAGGGTTACTACAATTAACCAAACACCGTAAAGCCGAGGTCCGGCTCAATGCTTTGCTTGCTCTGGTAAAAATACGTGACCAGTCAGTTATTGAGGATTTAAAAAAACTTATCCATGACCCGGACCCACGGGTAAGGACAATAGCAACAATAAAATTTGGCAATATAAAAGACCCTGTTATTATTGAAAATCTGCGTCAGATAATCATATCAGGTTCACAGCGTGATAAGATTGAAGCGCTGAGAGTTTTGAGTGAAATAGGCCCCACCGATGATCTGGAGATATCAAAAATACTGTATTTAGCATTTAAAGACAAAAAGATGATGGTTTCAATTGAAGCCATCCGCACCATGGGCTATCTTAAGGATAAATATGCCATACCGCATTTAGTTGAGGCTCTTGACAGCAAGCATTATCAGATACGCGTTGAAGCAACCCGCGCACTGGGCATGATTGGCGGCGATCAGGCTGTCAGTCCATTAATTGGCTGCCTTGTTGATAACAATGCTGAAGTAAGAAAAACTGCTCACGATGCACTGAAGAAAATTGGAACCGAAAGGGCACTCAAAGCCATTACCGATGCACCGTTTATGCTCCTGGTAAAGCGTATGACCGAAGGAGGTGCCCAGCGCGAGGAAACAGTTAAACAGATTGGCCAGTTTAAAATCAAAGAAGCAGCACCACTGCTTATCAAGGCTTGCAATGACGAATTCAAATCGGTACGCATGTCAGCTGCGCGTTCCATTGGCATATTACGAGAAAAAAGCGCAATTGGCGCTTTAGTCAAGCTTTTAGATGACCCTTACTATGATGTGCGCTTAGAAGCGGTGCGTGCACTTGAAAAGATATTTGACCCGCAGGCGCTTAAAGCCATAGAAAAAGCTATGAGTGATCCCAACAAAAATGTGCGCGATGAAGCCCGCGTGTGTTACTACTCGCTTAAATCCCGCCTGGAGAGGGTACACGACACCGAACAGGTATAGCATTTCATGATTATAGGTTTCAATATTGGCAATACACATACCGTGGTAGGGCTTTATGAGGCAGGCAACCCCCTGCCTGTTTTCATGGACCGCTATCCCACAAAACGGGAGGTTACTGTACAGGAACTATCGGACACCATAACCAGTGCAATAAACAAATATTCTGTAGATGCTGGTGCCATGCAGGGTGCTATTTATTCAAGTGTTGTCCCACAATGTAATGATGCCTATGATGCAGTATGTAAAAAGCTATTTTCTATAAATCCCCACAGGATAACCTACCGTTCACGTATGCCAATAACAATAGTATATGATAACCCGGCCCAATTAGGTGTTGATCGCATTGTCAATGCCGTTGCTGCCCATATTGATTACAACACCGATTGCATTATTGTTGATATTGGGACTGCCATAACATTCTGCCTGCTTGAACATGGTGTATTAAAAGGGGGAATCATAGCACCCGGGGTAAAGGCAGCAATGAAAGGCCTGGCACAGAGCACCGCACAGCTTTTTGAGGTTCCGTTTGAAAAACCAGCTTCTATTATTGCACAAAATACAAAAGATGCCCTTATTTCAGGATTTTTTTACGGATGGATTTCTTTAATTGAAGGGATTATACAAAAAATGGCAGGTGCGATAGCTCATTATACTGTTATCTGCACTGGAGGAATGGCTGAAGTGTTACAACCCTATCTTTCAATCCCTGCAAACATTGACACAACACTTACCATGAGAGGGTTATATTACCTGTACGACATCAACAGGTAAAATGTTGAATACCCCAAAAAACAGTCTATTTATATTAATATTCACAAAGTTATCCACATTATCCACAAACGCAGCAGGCAATGACATTAATTTACTAAATTAATTGGCTATCGATTGAATGTATGTTACTATGTCGCATTGAACTGCATCGAATGCAGTAAATTTATTGAATAAAGCCATGCTAAATGCTGAAAATTCCAGGATTTATGTTGCAACATTTTTTAAAAAAAATTTTTTTTACTTTTTTAATTATTTTTATGTATAGGCTGAAAGTGTATATATTCAAAAATTAATTTCTGTTAAAATTCATTATAATGTGGATAAAAGCTTGAATAAAAATTGCATTATCATAAATAAAAATATGTTGTATTTCCAAACATTGGTTAATGAACGTTCACATATTTTTTATTAGTTTTTCGCAAACAATATCAAACCAGAATAATCCTGGGTATATCATAAAGAAGTCATATTGGCCTATGAAGTTCAATGACCCTTTTTATATATCACCCATTTAAATTTGGTTAGAATTAAAAAAATAATGTCTTTTCTATATCTTGTATCATTACCCCATCCAGTAATCTATACAGAATGATGCAGATTCACGTTTGAAGTGCACCATTGAGTTTTCCCTGTAAAACCTCATACGAAGATTTCCATCCTTTAGATTTTCCTGGACGTGCATGTATCATTATAGTTATACCATCTATTCCCTCATCGCTTACATAAGCAAAACTTTTTTTCTTTTGCAATAAATATTGATATAACCTGTTGGTGTTTTCCACAACACTCCGTTGCCAGGCACAATACGGATCTGCACAATAAATATTACAGTCCAGTATTTCCTCTCATTTTTTGTGATAGGTACATTCTGTCCCAGTATCAAACGGTATGGTTTTTTCAATTTTTCCTGTTAAACTTTAGATCACTATCTCTATCCCACGCATAACGGTGTCTGCAGTCTATGAAACTTTAGAGCCTTCCCCTGCACTTTCTTTTGTCCAGACGGCAACAAAAGAAAGTGCCAAAGAAAAATGCCTTTACCTTGTTGACAAACACATTGGCTATCGGTTGGTGAGCCTGTCGAACCATGGTTGCTGAGTTTATCGAAGCACGCACGCAACATATTACGCCGTACTTCCTGTACGGCTATCATTGCCCCTTACTTTTACGCCTTGATCTGGCTTATGCCTTTGGGTGTGCTTTTTCTTCTGCTTCATACTCATTATACCCATGTGGTGGATTCCGCTTTATTTCTCTGCTTATTGTTGAATGATGCCTCCCTCATCTACACGATATTCCTGTGCTATAAAGCATTTTTTTGATGACAATTCTTTCTCCGCATTGTATATGAGTATAATGCCTCATAGCTCCTTTTTAGTTTTTGTTGTTGAAACATGCATTCTAAGGGATGTGTTTTATATGAGGCTACATGTTTTCTATTTTGAGTTGCACTTTATTCTTGAATTTGCACATTTTATACCACATTATACTGTGGACCACACCCCGAAATAGTACAAAAAACAACATTACTATAAACATTTCTTGACAAATAACCATATTTTAAATTTTATTTTATAGCGCTATTTATCCCTGAACTTTAGATTATTTATATAATCGTAAGTTATTTTTTTTTACTTTGAGTTGTGAAAAAGGCTGTGTTAATAAAATTTTTTTTCACGATAGTGGTTTATTGTATCACAAAAGGTTGCAAAATCGTGTTTGAATGAAATCATTATTGAACACAGCACTTACAAAATTTGTTTAGCAAACGTTGTTTGGAAGTTCTGTCTTCAATACTTTAAAAAGTTTGTTATAATTACATTATAACGTCATCTTTGCGGGGAGAAGTATTTGCATGAACAATTATGAACGCTATACCCGAATATTAGCCCGTTCGGTTGACCATATTTTTAAAAATTTTCTGCATGATCCGGATATTAAAGAAGTATTTGAAAGCCAGTCACAACTCAGTGACCCAAAGGTAACCATTGAACTTGATGGTACCATGAAAGGGGAACTCATTATAAACTTCCCGGAATCCACACTACAACAACTTACAAAAAACTTCTTTGGAAATACCAGGACCAATGTAAAGAAATATTATCCCGACGTTGCGGGTGAAATAGCAAATCTCATTACGGGAACCTTTATCAATCAACTGCAGTTTATAAAGCACAACCTTAAACCATCGCCGCCTGAATATAATGAAGAACAAATACCTTTGAAAACACTGTATGAAAACATAAACCTGTCATTTCAGTCGCGCTTTGGTGGCTTTGATATTGATTTTTATTACAAGGATTTTCTGCATCGCTAATGTCAACAATTGATTTCATTATCGTTGCTGCGTATCTTTTATTCAGCATGTTTATTGCCATCATGTATGCAAAGCGTGCACGCACCAGCACACAGCAGTTTTTCCTTTCTGGTCGAAATCTTCCCTGGTGGATAGCTGGCACTGCCATGGTAGCAACAACCTTTGCAGCCGACACCCCTCTGGCTGTCACCGAGCTTGTACGCAGTGGCGGTATAGCAGGTAACTGGCTGTGGTGGAATATGGTTGCTGCAAATATTGTCACGGTATTCTTCTTTGCAAAACTATGGCGGCGGGCTGGCGTAACCACCGATATTGAGTTTATTGAACTGCGCTACAGTGGCAAAGAGGCATCATTTTTACGTGGCTTTAAAGCAGTGTATCTGGGGTTATTTGCCAACTGCATCATCATGGGATGGGTCAATGTAGCACTGGCGCAGATACTGGCATACATGTTTGGCATTCATCAAACGTATGTGTTTTTTATTGTCATTGCAACCATGATTTTTGTAGGACTGTATGCGGCTGTTGGCGGTTTGTGGGCAGTAGCAGTCACCGATGTTGTGCAATTCATCATTGCCATGGGCGGATGTATTGTGCTTGCCTATGTTGTCATTTCCCACCCACCCGTTAACGGCATTGAAGGCCTTAAACAGCAACTATCGCCACATACGCTTTCATTTATTCCGTTTGGCGATAGCGCTTCGATTCCACTGGCCGCATTTTTACTGTATGTATGCGTTCAGTGGTGGGCATCCTGGTATCCAGGAGCAGAGCCTGGTGGCGGCGGCTATGTTGCACAGCGCATGATGTCCTCAAAAGACGAACAGCATTCACTCAAAGCAACCTTATGGTTTACGATAGCTCATTTCACAGTGCGTCCCTGGCCGTGGATTATTGTTGCCCTTGCAACCATTGTATTGTACCCTGCAGTGCCTGCCGACCAGTCAAAAGCAACGTATATATTTGCCATCCGTGATTTTTTGCCTCACGGGTTAAAGGGGCTACTGGTTGCAGCATTCCTGGCAGCGTACATGTCAACTATCTCCACACACTTAAACTGGGGCAGTTCATATCTGGTTAATGACCTGTACCGACGTTTTATTGCCCCACAAAAAAGTGAACGGCATTATGTGGTTATTGCTCAAGTGTGCACCATAGCCCTGGTGATTATCTCAAGTGCACTTATATTTGTTATTGATTCCATATCTTCAGCATGGGCATTCATCATAGAGTGCGGTGCAGGCATTGGGCCTGTACTCATGCTGCGCTGGTACTGGTGGCGCATCAATGCATGGTCGGAGATTACAGCTATGATTGCTCCCATACCTGCAGTCATCGTATCACGAGTACTGCTGGGTATTGCTTTTCCCTACAATCTTTTAATCATTGTTCCCTTCACAACACTGTGCTGGTTAGCAGTAACATTGTTAACAAATCCTGTTGATAATGACAAACTGCTATCATTTTACAAAACCGTTACACCAGAATTTGGTTTTACGCCGTTACGAAAGGCCATGCAGCACCCTGCAAACAACAAGCTTTTAGTGGTGCGTATAGCGCAGACACTTCTGGGTATTATTGCAACATACTCACTGTTATTTGGCATTGGTGCTTTCATATTGCATAACGATTATGCGTTAACCAGTATTACGGTATTTGCAGTAAGTTTTGCATTAATACTGTATCTTCTTTCTTTTGAAAATAAATTGTATGCAGATAAAAGATGAATACATGGATGATAGTAGTGGAATGATATACACATCGTTCATCAGCAAGAAAATCGTTGCTTTCTGCAGCAAGATCTCCCTCTGCAAGCCTTTTTAATATAACTACTGTATTTTGAATTGGATTTGAAAAACTACGAGCAATAGCTCTGATGATGACAAAGGTCAACAAACCTATAATAATCAGAGCTATAACAATCTCCACAAGGACAAACTGTATCTCATCAATAAAATCTCTTTTATCCATTGAAAAAATAAGAAAATCCAGAGCCATATCAATATCTGTGCAATCTTTTTAGCAGGCTACCTGATGCAGATAGCGATGAAGAACTGTATCAGCTTTTACCTCACAAAATAACGATGTAATATACATACGCAATTGTAAAGATAATTCAGACATAATAATGGATTCAAATTTTTGATTTGATAACATTATGTGAACACTGGTATCATCCCATTTATATTTCATATAAACATATATGTTTGTGGTGTCTTTATTTATAGTTCAATAATATTTTGAAATCCCTAAAGTAAAGTATGAAAATAATTTTTTCCTGAGTTTTTTAAAATTATACAGCATTATTCTACCTGTGATTAATTTGACACTTACGAAAAATTAGAGGAAAAAAATTAATTAAATAAGGCTTAAAATAAGTAAAAAGGAAAGCACGGTCATTGATTTTGAAATAATAAAGAAAGGATTTGAAGGATTTTATAAGGTTTATCCTTCTCTTGAACCGAAGGAAAATAAAACACTGGCAAGTCTTTTTATAAAGGAAGTAAAAATCATAAATGATAAATTAAATGTTGAATTTCTTGAGTTTCCAGAACTTGCCCATCAGGAGCCTGTTCAGATTTTGAAAAAGCCGTCAATAAGGGGAGCCATTTTTATGGCTGTTTAAAACTCATTCAAAGTGTCTTTCCGACTTATCCGCACAAGAGAAAAGGCAGGAAAAATAAAACACTCTCTTTCTCCTATTCTGGATTGACAATGAGACCCACCCACACCCACCCCAAAGATGAAAAATATTTTGAAAAAGGATTTGACTTTATGCTTTTCTTTACTGTAGATTATTATGTGATGATAAACGATGATAAAATTTGGCAGGTTAAAAAGGAATTAAACCTATGATGGAAGGTTTTTCTTAAATAATGACCTTTGAGGAGACAGCAAAATATTTAAAAATAAGAAAATCTAAATTTTATAAAGTAAAGGAAGAGAACAAAAGTCCTGCTGTGAAAATTGAATTTAAGGAAAACAACAAAGTCATAATTAGTGTTCCATATAATCAGGAATTGATAAAGAAGATAAAAACAATTTCTGGAAGGAGATGGAACCCTAATGAGAAATATTGGGAAGTTCCATATGATGAAAATCTGATATCAAGACTGCTTGTTCTTTTTGGGGAAAATATTTCGATTGACCCTCATTTCTATCTTATACCTTTACAAAAGGAACTTTCCATAAGAAAGTATTCCAGAAGAACAATTAAGCCTTATATAAGGTATAACAGGGATTTTCTCCTGTTCGCAAACAAAAATCCTGAGGAGATTGAAAACGAAGATATTAAAAAATATCTTTATTATATGGTGGAGAGAAAGAAAGTT
>Ga0209409_1002265_pt1 | contig 14561 bp, 9 predicted proteins | sample AD_JPNMR1_MetaG_FD_184424 | JGI IMG/M metagenome (GOLD analysis project Ga0209409, IMG submission 184424) | Active sludge microbial communities of municipal wastewater-treating anaerobic digesters from Japan - AD_JPNMR1_MetaG (SPAdes) (version 2) | ecosystem: Engineered > Bioreactor > Anaerobic >...
AGAAATAGCAAAGATAGATGTACTATCACCTGAAGAAAAAGAGGAGCTCATAGGACAATTTTTACTTGAATTGCGAAAAGCGCGTGGGGTTGCATTTGGTGGTCAGAATGTTGCCAAAGAAATACTGTATGCAGCGTTTGGTGAAGATAAAGCAAAGGACATTTTAAAAAGGCTAACCCATAAGGATTTAGAAAAAGGATTTGGATTTCTTAATGATATAGATGCTGAGTTAATTGTTACATTTTTGCAGAATGAACATCCCCAAACTATTGCCGTAACACTGGCGTACATCCCTGCCGCAAAAGCAGCAGAAGTTATTAAACTGCTTCCTAAAGATTTGGCAAAAGAAGTGACGCTGCGCATGGCTAAGATGGAACGAACATCGCCTGATGCGGTGCTTGAAATATCACGGGTGTTGCGCAAAAAATATGATGAGTATCGCTACCAGGGGCAATCCAGTTCTAAAGCGGGAGGACTCAATGCGCTTATTGATATCATGGCGCACTTGAGTGGCGATCAGGAAAAACAGCTAATTGAATACTTTGAAACCACTATGCCGCAAATTGCTGATGAAATAAGGAGTCGCATCTTTACCTTTGAAAATGTTCTTACCCTCACCAATACCGAGATGCGGATACTTATTGATGAAATCAATAATGACTATATGATTGCAAAGGCCCTGAAAGGAGCAGGTGATGAAATTCGTTTCAAGTTTTTCCGCAATATGAGCAAAAACCGCGCAACCGATATCATGCAGGAAATGGAAGCAATGGGCCCCGTGCGCCTGTCCGAGATACAGGAAGCGCGGGACAATATTGTCAGACTAATGCGTCAATTGCATGACAATGGTGTCATCAGCCTCAGAAAAGAAAAAGAGAAGTATATTGAATAAAAAAGAAATCCTTGCATACCTTAAAGAAGCGGGACTATCGCCCAACAAGGCTTATGGGCAGCATTTTTTAATTTCACAAAAATATATTGAGGCGATAGTTACTGCAATCAGTCCACAGCCTGATGATTGCATACTGGAAATAGGTCCAGGGCCAGGAATACTCACAGCACCATTAAGCAGGCTTGTAAAAAAACTTATTTGTGTTGAGATAGATGCTGGGTTTGCCCGAATACTTGCCGAACAGTTTGCTGCAATGACGCAGGTAACTATCGTACATGATGATTTTTTGAAGGTAGCCCCTGTTGATGAGTGCACGCGTATTGTTGGCAATCTTCCTTACAATGTGTCATCACAGATTATTTTCAGGGTGGCAAAACACTATACTGCTTTGCAATGTTTTTTTCTGATCCAGAAGGAGATGGCAGCGCGACTGATTGCGTTGCCCGGAAGCGCCATGTATTCAGCATTCACGGTGGGTGTGCAGCTTTACTTTGATGTGCATAAGCTTTTTGATATACCGCCACATGCATTTTATCCTGCGCCAAAGGTGCATTCAACGTTTGTAAAGTTGATACGAAAAAAAGATATCCCCTTGCAGGATAATGAAAAAGAAATATTCGAACAACTTGTTGCAACAGCTTTCTGGGCACGCCGCAAGATGTTAAAAACAGCGTTGAAACGCTCACCGTATGGTACGTATGATGAATCATTTATTGAAAGTGCGTTTGACGCATTGGGCTTTGATCCTAAAGTACGTGGTGAAGAGCTTTCATTACAGGATTTTATTGCACTGGCACAGTACTGTGCACACCATGATAAAAGGTAGCAGCATGGCAATTGATAAAGAAAAGATATTTAACCTTGTGGCGCATGTTTCAAAACCTGCACGGTATGTAGGTGGTGAATGGAATGCCGTTGTAAAGCCTGATGCAACAGTCAGGGTTGGGCTATGTTTCCCCGACCTGTATGAGGTTGGCATGTCCAATAACGGTATTCAGATTTTGTACAGTGCAGTCAATGCACTGAAAGGTGCAGCATGTGAACGTGTGTTTGCTGTGGAGCGTGATTTTGAAAAAGTTTTGAAAGAATCGGGGACACCACTGTACACTCTTGAAACATTTACACCTCTGCATGAGCTTGACATGGTAGGCTTCAATGCAGCATGTGAATTACTGTACACCAATATACTTCAGGTGCTGGAACTGGGCAACATCCCATTTTTTGCAAAGGACAGGGGCGATAGTTATCCGTTAATAGTCATTGGCGGGGAAGCAGTAAGCAATCCAGCACCACTATTGCCATTTGCTGATGCAGTCTTTGCCGGTGATGGTGAAGAGGCCATAGTGGAAATTGTAAACCTTCTTATTGAAAAAAAGACAAAAGGTTTATCAAAAGATGAGGTGCTTGCAAAGTTGGCAAATATCGAAGGGGTGTTATGCAGCCGCGATGTTGAGTTCACCTATGAAGGTCATACATTAAAAGCAATTAAAGCACCAGACGTGTATAAAAGAGTTGCACACAATTTTCATGGATATGAAGCTACACGACCAGTGGTGCCATCCATACGCAGTGTGCAGGACAGGGTTTCCATTCAGTTAGACAGAGGCTGCAAGAACCTGTGCAAGTTTTGCCATGCAGGCTACTGGGAGCTTCCCTACCGAAAGGTACCTGCTAAATCAATAGCTGACACAATACTTGATACCGTGCAGCATACTGGGTTTAGCGATGTATCGCTGCACTCACTGAGTGTGGGAGATTATTCTGATATAGTGGAGCTTTTGAATTATATTGTTCCGCCACTGGTAGAGCAGGGTATTAGTATATCGCTTCCTTCGCTGAGGGTGGATTTACAAACGCTTGATATTATTGAATCAATATCTGATTTGAAAAAAACATCGCTGACTTTTGCTATTGAGTCAGCTTCGGATATGCTGCGTTATAAGGCGTACAAGCGTCTTACCGTTGAAGAAATCATGAATATTATCACTGTGTTGTCCCAGCGTGGGTGGCAGCGCATAAAGCTATACTTTATGATTGGCCTGCCTGGTTGTGAGCAGGTAGATGAAGCAGCCGATATTGTTGCATTCATGAGGCAGGCATGTTCAATCAATAAAAAAATACAGTACAATGTTACTATCTCGCCGTTTGTACCAAAACCGCATACGCCATTCCAGTATGAAAAGCAGTATGATGAAACCTATTGCCTTGAGGTCATACGCACAATTAAACGCAGTGTACCAAAATCGGTAACAATAAAAAATCATGATGTCTATGCTTCTTTAATTGAAGGCGTGTTTGCACGTGGCGATAGTTTACTTTCAAATGCCCTTGTTGGAGCATACCACAATGGAGCTCGACTGGATTTATGGGGTGAGCATTTTGATTTTACTATATGGGACAATGCATTGCAAAAGACTGCTGGTAACTGGCGCCGTTATTTAGAAAAAAGGCCATCACAGGAACTATCGCCCTGGCATGTTATTAAAACACGCTACGATTCCCTTATACACAAAAAGATGCATTCAAGCTGGGATGGCAAAACATTTCCTGCTGGTTTTAAAAAAGTAAAGCTTAATAAAGATGCATTTAAAGAAGCTGCCCGGTCATTTGAAAAACGGTATAAAGCCGTCGCAACCCTGCGTGTGAAGTATGCTAAAAAGGGGAAAGCACAATTTTTAGGGCACATAGATTGCATGGAAATTTTCAAGCGAGCACTGCGTATGGCCCAGGTTCCAGTTGCCTATACGCAGGGATATAATAAACATGAACGTCTGGTTACCGGGCCTGCATTGCCGCTGGGCTATGAAAGCCAGTGTGAGTTTGTTGATGTTGAACTCTTTCAGCAATGCAGTGATACAGTAGTACGTAATTTTGGAACATTATTTCCTGACGGGTTTGAAATTATATCAGCCTATCATCACACCGACACAACACTTCCCCTGCAATCCATTGCATATTCCCGCTATAGTATAACCTTTCTTGATGGCAGGCTGCGTGATATGTTTGCCACCAAATTAAAGAACAAAACAGATATAGTTAAGAAGACAAAAAAAGGATTGAAGAATTTAGCTTTTGATGATGTTGTTGTAGAGTTTCAGATACATGATGACAGTGTTGAACTGCTCATCCCGGTGGGTGAAGGTTCAATACGGCCTGATAATCTCATTGCTGACTGGTGTGAGGTAAACAATCCACTAGCAGTGGCAGCTATTAGTAAAACTGCTGTATATTATATGGATAATGGAGCTTTTGTTGAGTTCATATAACTTTCAAAAAGGAGGCTTTGTATGGGTTCGCTTTCTTATAATTTAGATGGCAAGGTTGCGATTGTAACCGGTGGCACTCGTGGTATTGGGCTTGCTATTGCCCAGGAGCTGTTACGCCAGAATGCAAAAGTAGTGATTTGTGCACGCAAGCAGGAGGGGCTGGATAAGGCAAAAGAAATCCTTAAGGGTGGCGATAACCTTGTAACCTGTGTTGCTCATATTGCTAAAGAAGAGGATGTGAATAGCCTGGTGGACACAACAGTAAAAGCTTTTTCAAAAATTGATATATTAATTAATAATGTTGGCATGAACCTGCCAACGGGGAGCCTTGTTGATGTTGAACTATCGGCATGGCAAAAGATTATTGATTCAAACCTTACCGGCACATTTCTTGTGTCAAAGAAGGTTGGTGCAATCATGCGCCAGCAGAAGAGCGGAAAAATTGTCAGCATATCATCAATTGCAGGAAGGTTAGCTTCACCAGGTATGAATGTGTACGGCATTGCAAAAGCCGGCATTGAGATGATGACAAAAAATCTGGCGCTGGAGCTTGCACCATATAATGTACAGGTAAATGCGGTTGCACCCGGAATGGTGCGAACTGATTTCAGCAAGCCATTCTGGTCAAATGACGCCATTCATGAAATGATAGTAAAAAATATACCTATAGGAAGAATTGCCGAAATTGACGAAGTTGTGCATCCTGTTCTTTTCCTGGCATCAGATGGAGCGCGATATATTACCGGGCAAACACTCTTAATTGATGGTGGTGCTTCAATAGTGTGATCAATCTATCAGGAGTATCGTACCATTAATTTTTACCGCATAGTGGTGGTTGTTCATACGCCACTGCATAAAGTGATCACTTTCGGCTATAAAGATCTGTGAACGTTGTATGTCATTAATAGAAACTATAGTTTTATTAAGCGATAGTTCCTGCTTAGATATTCTGTTTTGCTGAATAATCATTTCTTTTATAGTATTCGGGTTGCTACTACTTCGTATAAAAGGTGGCACCCATTTATTATTTGATTTAACAAACCAATCCCACCGCAGGCAATCAGTGGCAAGCTTAGTATATTCAGGGTAGCTGTGTTTAATAAATTCAAGCAGTATTGCAGCAATTGATTCCCAGCTTTTTGCATACAATGAAAAGTTATGTTCCTGAAAAAAGTTAGCAATTTCATGATATAAATCAAACAGATTATCTTGTGCAATGAAGTCAGCAAGCATTAGCGATGTTGTGTTAAAATGATGATTATATAAACTATCAACAACGCGTTCAATGTGGTGAAGAAGTTGCATCTCCTCGTGTGAAAGCCATTTATTTTTTTTCAGCATGTAAGGTGGATTGTCTTCATGTTCAATGCCGTACTCATATTTTTTTGTATCAATATTTGTTCCAGGCAGTATCTTCAAAAATCCCATCTGGAAGTAATGAGGCTTTAAGCTTACTATTGCATTAAAACTTTCCTTAATCCCTTCCATGTCTTCGTAGGGAAGCCCGCATATCATATCAAGATGGATGTGGATATTTTGTAATTCTACAAGTTTGCGAATATTTTCCCTTGCTTTTTCCCAGTTCATCTTTCGCTGAATGGCATGCAATGTATTTTCATGTATGGATTGAATTCCAATTTCAAACTGGAAATACTGAGGTGGCACCCATTTTAATATTTCAAAATCTTCCTCATATAAAAGGTTAGGATGAATTTCAAAATGAAATTGAGTATGGTCATTATTATGATCAAGTAAATATGTAAACAGCGCACGTGAATGTGTGGGATTACAGTTAAAGGTTCTATCAACAAATTTTACCATACGCACGTTATGATGCAAAAGAACATCAAGTTCATCATATACTTTATGGATATCCTTAAACTGCAATTTCTGGTCTTCACGTGATGATATACAGTAACTGCATGAATAAGGACATCCGCGGCTGGATTCATAGTAAATATAATGATTGGCTAAATGTTTCAAATCTTCAGAGGTATACGGAAAAGGGATATCATTAAAATGATAATTTGGGCACTGCAGAATTTTTTCACATATGTTAAATTGGTGGTTAGCTAAATATTCAAAGGATTTTTCACCGGGTCCCTGTATGATACAGTCAACAAACGGGAACTGCTTTAGCCAGTCATTACTGGTGTAGCTTACCTCAGGACCACCTAATATGATTTTACATTGTGGAAGTGTAACATGTAACAAAGGTAAAAGCCTTTTAATATACTGTGCATTCCATATATATACAGCTATGCAGCATACACCAGGTTGTATGGCGTGTATACTGGTAAGGGTTTCCTGCACCGGATTATTAATGGTAGTTTCAAGGATAGTACCATGATAATCGTATGATGCAATAATTTGTTTTAAATAGTAAAGAGATAGAGTGGAGTGGATGAATTTAGCGTTAATACCCAGTAACAGTACAGTTGGTTCCATATATTGAAGTATATACTAAAAGAGGGCTTTTAGCAAGCCCTCTTTTTATTATTATTATCAGTCATATGTTTCATTTCCTAAGTAGGTTACTGGAGGAACATCCATCAGCCATCGCAATGTATTTTTCAATTTCATGAGCTGGACAAAAAGGTCATGGATTGGCTCTTCGCCGGGTTCAAACATTGGGCTCTTCCAGTAGAAAGAGAGCCATTCCTGAATACCATACATTGATGCACGCTGAGCCAGATCAAAGAAGAGTACAAGATCAAGAACAACAGGAGCAGCTAATATTGAGTCGCGGCACAGGAAATTGACCTTAATCTGCATTGGATAATCTAACCAGCCGCGTATGTCAATGTTGTCCCAGCTTTCCTTGTTGTCGCCACGAGGTGGGTAGTAGTTAATTCTGACAACATGGTGATAGCCGTCATACAGTGCAGGGTATTCATCAGGCTGGAAAATATTATCCAGAACTGAAAGTTTACTTACTTCTTTAGTTTTGAATGATTCAGGGTCATCAAGAACTTCGCCATCACGGTTACCTAAAATGTTAGTTGAATACCAGCCATCAACACCAATCATTCTGGCTTTAAGTCCAGGGGCAATAATAGTTTTCATCAATGTCTGGCCTGTCTTGAAATCCCTGCCGCCCATTGGCACTTTGTTCTTTTCAGCTAACTGACGCAATGCAGGTATTTCATTACACAGGTTTGGAGCACCATTGGCAAATGGTATTCCTAAATCAAGTGCTGCATACGCATATATCATGCTGGGAGCAATGTATTTGTTGCTTTCTTTAAGAGCTTTCTCAAAATTTTCAATTGTGTCATGCACTCCTGGCTTCATTTCCTGGTATATCTCGGTGCTGGCACACCACACCATTACCATGCGGGAAATATTTTTCTCTTTCTTAAAATTGAGAATATCTTCTTTAACCATCTGGGCTAAGTCCCAGTAGCTGGGAGCTTTTTTTACCCATGTTCCATGAAGCTTCTTCACATAATTACTAAAAAAAACTGCTTCCCATGGTTTAACTGAAGATAATTCTTCCTTTATTGGCTCAAGGTCCGGTTTCTGTAATACGCCTGCTTTAACTGCTGCTTCATATGCATTATCTTCAAAAATGTCCCATCCGCCAAATTCCATATCTTTTAAATCAGCCAGTGGAACAAAATCTTTGATTGGCACATACTGTGCATCATCACCTTTACCTATTCTGAGCTTTCCCATCATTGCTACAGAGCCTTTGGGAAGCTTTAATCCTTTACGAATAAGCATTACACCTGCAATAAAAGTGGTGCTAACAGCACCAAGCCCGGGGATAAGCACCCCTAATTTGCCTTCGGCTTTTTGAATTTCAGTATTTTTTAGTGTCAAGGTACGCCTCTCTTATCATTTAAAAGATTTATCTGAAAAATTAATAGGTTTTTAATGCCATTCCATATTTATAGCAACAATCTATTAATTTTTTCTTACAATGAGATTCTCTAAATATAATAGTCAAGAAGATTATGAAAAAAAATGCAATTGATTATTGAAACCGCCTTTACAATAATCCCAGTTGGTTGGTTATCTTTTTTTGTCATTAGATAGATACAATAAAAAAAGTCAATAGAAAAATTTAAATAATAATTATGTCAGCTTCATTTCAGCATGGTACTCCTGTAATGATTTTGGAATTTCATCCCCATATTTTTTACGCATTTCAATTCCGTTTACCGCTGCTTTAGCTGCTGCGATAGTTGTTATATAGGGTATCTTGTACCTGATAGCAGCCTTACGAATGTACGAATCATCCCATTTGCTTGATGGTCCATACGGGGTATTGATAATTAAATTAATTTCCTTATTTTTAATTTTATCAATGATGTTGGGTCTTCCTTCCTGAAGTTTTAACACCATTGTGGATGGGATACCATGTTCATTGAGGTACTGCGATGTACCTTCTGTTGCAAAAATTGAAAAGCCTAACTTGTAGAAATTTTTTGCAACTTCAAGTGCTCCTTCGCGGTCTTTGCGGTTAACCGTAATCAGAACATTTCCTTCCAGTGGCAATCGTTGACCAGCCGCATCCTGTGCTTTAAAATAGGCAACGCCAAAGTTATTGGCAATACCCAGCACCTCACCGGTAGAACGCATTTCAGGGCCCAGTACCGGGTCAACTTCAGGGAACATGTTAAATGGAAATACTGCTTCTTTTACACCAAAATGCTTGATAGAAATTTTCTTAAGATTAAATGTTTTGAGTTTTTCGCCCAGCATAATCTTTGTTGCAATTTTAGCCATTGGGATGCCACACACTTTTGAAACAAGTGGTACAGTACGGGAAGCTCTGGGATTTGCTTCCAGAATATACACTGTATCATTGGCAATAGCATACTGTATGTTCAAAAGGCCAACAACATTGAGTTCAAGGGCAATTTTTTTGGTATATTCCTCTATTGTTGCAAGGTGTTTTTTGCTGATATTGAATGGAGGAATAGCGCATGCTGAATCACCTGAATGGACACCGGCAAGCTCTATATGTTCCATAACAGCCGGAACAAAAGCATCTTTGCCATCAGAAATTGCATCAGCTTCACATTCAATTGCATTATCAAGAAATCTGTCTATAAGGATTGGCCTTTCAGGAGTTACTTCAACTGCAGCCTTAACATACTGTTTCAGCATATGTTCATCATATACTATCTCCATTGCTCTTCCGCCCAGCACGTAGGAGGGGCGCACCATAAGAGGATATCCAATTGATTGCGCGATAGCAATAGCTTCTTCAAGCGATGAAGCCATACCTGATTCTGGCTGAGGTATGCCTAATGTTTTAATCACTTTGCGGAAACGGTCACGGTCTTCCGCAAGGTCAATGGAGTCAACGGATGTTCCAAGAATTTTTACACCAGCTTTAACCAGCTCACCGGCTATATTCAATGGAGTTTGACCACCAAATTGAACAATGACCCCTTCCGGTTTTTCTTTTTCATAGATACTCAGCACATCTTCTACTGTTAGAGGTTCAAAGTATAGTTTGTCAGCAGTGTCATAATCAGTAGAAACTGTTTCCGGATTACAGTTTACAATAATAGCTTCATAACCAGCTTCTTTGATAGCAAATGCTGCATGGACACAGCAGTAATCAAATTCAATACCCTGGCCAATTCTGTTGGGGCCACCGCCTAACACCATAATTTTTTTACGGTTAGAGACTGCAACCTTATCCGGTGCATTGTATGTTGAATAGTAATATGCAGCATTTTCCACTCCACTTACGGGTACTGGTTCCCAGCGTTCTACTACACCCAATTTAACCCTCTGCCTTCGGATTGAATCTTCAGGTATGTCCAGTATTTTTGAAAGATACCTGTCGGCAAATCCCCACTGTTTGGCTGTCGTGAGCAATGTATCAGGCAGTGATTTTCCTTTATATGCAAGCATCTGGTTTTCCAGTTCAACCAGTTCTTTCATCTGCTCTATGAAATATTTTTTTATGTGGGTGCGTTCATGCAGTATATCTACATCCGCCCCTTTTCTCAGGGCTTCGTACATTATAAACTGGCGTTCGCTGGTTGGTGTGCTGACAAGACGGATCAGTTCATCAAGGTCAAGATTGTTGTAATTTTTGGCAAAACCAAGTCCGTATCGGCCAATTTCAAGGGACCTGATTGCTTTTTGCAATGCTTCCTTGTAGTTTTTCCCTATACTCATAACTTCGCCTACAGAACGCATCTGTGTGCCAAGCTTATCCTCTACTCCCTTGAATTTTTCAAAACCCCATCGTGCAAATTTGACTACCACATAATCTCCTGAAGGCGTATATTTATCAAGAGTGCCATCACGCCAGTAGGGTATTTCATCAAGGGTTAACCCTGCTGCAAGAAGTGATGATACAAATGCTATAGGGAATCCTGTTGCCTTTGAGGCCAGTGCTGAAGAACGTGACGTGCGAGGATTAATCTCAATGACCACAATCCTTCCGGTTTTTGGATCGTGAGCAAACTGGATGTTGGTGCCGCCTATAACTTTTATTGCTTCAACAATTTTGTATGAATATTCCTGAAGCTTCTTCTGTGTTTCCTGGCTTATGGTTAGCATTGGTGCAGTACAGAAGGAATCACCCGTATGGATGCCCATTGCGTCAACATTTTCAATAAAGCATACAGTAATCATCTGATTCTTTGCATCACGCACTACTTCAAGTTCCAGTTCTTCCCAGCCAATGACTGATTCTTCAACAAGAACCTGGCCAATCAAACTGGCCGATAGTCCTCGCGACACAATGGTTTCAAGCTCTTCCATGTTATATACATGACCACCACCGGTACCTCCCAGCGTATAGGCTGGGCGAATAACCAGAGGAAAGCCCAATTTGTCAGCAATTCTTTTTGCTTCGTCAATACTATAGGCTGGTTCACTTTGAGGCATGGGTATGCCCAGTGCATTCATGGTATTTTTAAATGCAATACGGTCTTCTCCACGCTCTATAGCATCAACTTCAACGCCTATTATGGTAACACCGTATTTTTGCAATATCCCCTGTCGGGACAGTTCAGCCGAAAGGTTAAGCCCTGTTTGACCACCTAAGTTAGGAAGCAATGCGTCAGGTTTTTCTTTTTCAATAATTTTTGCAAGGGATTCAACGGTTAAAGGTTCAATATAGGTGACATCTGCCATTCCAGGGTCGGTCATTATTGTGGCAGGATTTGAGTTTACCAGAACTATCTCATAACCTAATTTTTTTAATGCCTTACATGCCTGCGTTCCTGAATAATCAAATTCACATGCTTGACCAATAATTATTGGGCCTGAACCTATTATCATAACTTTTTTAATATCACTTCGTTTTGGCAAGGGATTCCTCCAATGATTTTTGCATATTTGTGAGATATGGATTGATAGTGTCAATTAACATTAGATTTATTGCAACTTTATTTTTTGCTTGATATTTTATATAAGTATAATGTAGATATTTATCAAAGCATTATTAGTGACAGAGTATACAAGAGGTGTTGCACGCAGGGAACGCAGAGTAAATGAATTAAAGAGGCTTTATAGCTATCTATTGACGAATCATGTGGATATCTAAAACTGTGGCTATATTAAAGATTATAGAGTATTAAAAGCAAGATGGGTGTGTCCCAAAAGTCGTTTCAATACAAATTTTCCAACGCTCATTGATTAATTTTGCCAGATTTTGTGGCAAAATTTACTCAACGACCTCTTTTGGGACAGACCCATGACATCCTTAATGGAGGAGGGATACTATGGAAATAATGCGAATTTCAGGTGCAGATGTTATTCCTGCGGGGTTTTCGGTGAATAATCAGCAACAGGAAGAGCCAAAAGCACAGACTGAAGTTAAAAAAGAACCTGAGAAGGCAAAAGAATCAACTATCGACACTTATGCATAGAGGGAAAAATCAATGCCAATCACAAAAGCCGAGAAAGCAGCGTACAATGACTTTATTAAAGGGTATAAATCAAAATTAGATGAATTGACCAAACAGATAAAGGAAACTGAGCAGAAAAAGAAAAAAATGCCCAATATTAAGGGTTATGTTAATATTGAGCTTATTTTACTGTATACAAAATACATATATACATTACTCAATATGAACAAAGCATCGCTGGATATGCTGAAGATTAAAAACGAACGTTTTTTAAACGATGCACGTAAAGAGTTTTACAGAGTGTTGCAATTATTTGAAGAGATAGTTGGCAAGGACATTGACCGCCCGTTAAAAGAAAATGAAGAATATTTACTGACGATAGAAAAATTAAATCCTTCACAGATTCTTAATTTGATTAAAGAACTACATACCTTACTGCAAAAGATTATGGAAGCTTTAGGCGAAAGCTCTAAATGGAAATGGTCCTTTGTTGAATTACAGGGCAGGGTAGCTGTCATTACCAAAAATCTCATCAATTTCAGTGATTTGCAGAAATACCGGGATCCCCGTAAAGAATTTTACTATGATCGCCAGGAGATGTTGAAGCTTTGTAAACAGAGCCTGTCTGAGGCAGCAAAGCAGTACCGTAACAAATACGAAATATCAACAAAATCCTCAGAGGATATTCTGCGATCTATTGAGCTTTTAACAGCTTTGCGCAGGATTAACATACTGTTTGGCGAATCAGAAGAAGCTGAAAAGCTTAAAAATACCATTGAGGCGCTCCGGTTGCGGCTTGAAGCTGATGAAAAAGAGGAAGAAGAGAAAAAAAAGAAAAAGTAAACCAAAAATACTAAAAAATCCAGATATTTAAACATTTTTAAGCAAAATGACTTGACGAGTGCTAATTTTTTTAGTACATTATTAGCACTCATATAGATAGAGTGCTAATAATTGCAGATGAAGGTGGTGCAATGATGCTGAAGCAATTAAATGAACGAGAAGCACAGGTTTTAAAAGCAATCGTATATGAGTATATATCTACGGGTAAACCGGTAGGTTCGAGGTCATTTGTGCAGAAGTATTCGTTTTCACTTTCACCGGCAACCATGCGTAACATCATGTTTGATCTGGAGCAGATGGGGTACCTATCGCAGCCACATACATCGGCAGGGCGTATACCTACCGATAAGGGCTACCGGTTTTATGTCGATTCACTTCTTGATACCTATGAAACAGTGGCAAAAAACGGTGTGGAAGTAAGAGAGGAACTGTTGACCCGTGAGATTGAACTGGACAAGATATTCATGTCTATTGTCAGGATGCTATCGCTCATATCAAAATATACGGGCATTGCGCTTATGCCAAAGCCCGATTTTACTGTTGTCAAGCATATTGAAATTATATCGCTTACAGCCAATGAGGTGTTGTTTATTATCGTAACCAGGACAGGCATTGTTATCCATAAAAAGGTACGGCTTTCATCGCCAGTCAATCAGGATGATCTGTATAAATACTCCCGCTTCCTTACTGCGGAGCTTTCAGGTTATTCGTTGGTTGAAATTAAGCAAAGTCTCATTAATCAATTGCGCACTGTGACCGGTATTGAACCACAGGTGCGTGATATAGCGCTGGATATAACTGAACTGGCACTGAAAGATGAGCAGGAGCCGGAAATCTATATTGATGGTATTGAAAATCTTTTACACATACCTGATATGGTTGAAACCGAAACATTGCGAGAGGTGTTGCGGTTCATTGAGCAGAAGGATACTCTGCGTAAGATTATGGAAGAGTTGCGCCAGAAAGAAGGCGTATTTACATTAATAGGTGAAGAAATAAAGGAAATAGCTATCCCATGTTGCAGCATTATTGCTTCATCATATAAAATTGGCAATAGCCCTGTTGGGGTTGTTGGCATTATTGGTCCAACACGAATGGATTATGAAAAGGTTGTCCCGCTTGTGGATTATACGGGCAAAGTGGTTTCAAACTTTTTAACACAGATGACCAAATAATTCAAAACACAGTGTTTGATTACCATTGAATGCAGGGGGATGTATGAGCGGTAAGGATAAAAAGCATCACAATAATGAGCAACAGCATAATGCAATGAGCAAAGAAATACATGACCATAATAAAGAATTACATGAACACATGAATGCACAGGAGCCTGTGGGCGATAGCTCAACGAATCAGCCATCTGGTAAAGAAGAGCCACAAGCCGCACAGGATCAATTGCAACAGAAGGAGGATGCATTGCAGAAGTTACAGGAAGAATTGAATAAGAAGAATGAAGAATTGACTGCACTGAAAGATTTGCTGATGCGCAGGCAGGCTGATTTTGAAAATTATAAAAAACGTGTCATCCGTATGCAGGAGGATGACAGGAAGTTAGCCATAAAGGATATGGCACTTGATGTTATTACCATCAACGATGATTTAATCAGAGCAATTGAAGCTGCCAGTAATGTCCAGAATGTTGAAAATTTAGCTGAGGCCCATACATCGTTTGTTGAGGGTGTAAAGATTATATCACGGCAGATAGAGGATATGCTGAAACGCTATGGTGTT
>Ga0209409_1002280_pt1 | contig 14516 bp, 10 predicted proteins | sample AD_JPNMR1_MetaG_FD_184424 | JGI IMG/M metagenome (GOLD analysis project Ga0209409, IMG submission 184424) | Active sludge microbial communities of municipal wastewater-treating anaerobic digesters from Japan - AD_JPNMR1_MetaG (SPAdes) (version 2) | ecosystem: Engineered > Bioreactor > Anaerobic...
TCAGTTTCTGCGCCTCAAGGTCATCCATTTTCTGTTCTATTGACTGAATTTTTACCCGGGCATCTTCCCTCATTTTAAGTTTTCTTGTTACCATCGTATCAAGCACACCCTTCAACCGCTCTGCTGCATCAGGACTCAATGTTTCTGAAAGACCTGCAAGGGCAACCATCTTTGTATCAAATAAATAGTCCTGTCCTTCAAGCACACTGAAAAGATAATCAACTGCCTCTTTTGTTTGAGTTTTTCCTATCACAAGAAGCAGGTTTTTTCGTATGTCTTCATTTTTTTCTTTGTCCATCTGGGCAATGAATACAGAAAGAAAAGGTTCAAGTTGAGTTGAACTGAAGCCATACAATGTTTTGCTTGCTTCCTTTCTTTTTGTCTCTGTGCCAAATCTCATATCCTTGACCACTGAATCAACAGAAACAGTTTGAACCGCAGGAACAGGACCCTGTATCGTTTCTTCCTTTTTCACAGCGACTTCAACCCCTGTATTTTTTTCTGCATCCTGCCATTTTTTTACGATATCTGAATCCCTGTTAGTGGACTTAATCCTGGCAAGTTGTTGCTGTGCCTCAGTTGCCTCGTATGTATTGGGTGCTGAAGTAACAACTGTTTGAAACTCTTCAATAGCTTTATCTGATTGCCCGAGAGCAAGGTAGGCAACACCTGCTCCAAGATGATATGCTGCATTACCTGGCTCTATTTCTATAGCTTTCTGATATTGCTCCAGGGCTTTTGAAAAATCCGCCTTTCTGTAATAAACCTCACCTAAATAATAATAGGCAAGTCCATTATTAGGATTTGATTGTTTTTCACGTTCAAAATAATTCTGGGCATCATCAAGACGGCTCATCTGCAACTTTAGAATTCCTTTCTTTATATTTTCTGTCATTTCAGCAGCAAATAAATATCCCTGAGACATGAAAACAAGACAGACAAGCAGTAAAAGCACATTAAACTTTTGTTTCTTCATTTTGTATCTCCTTTTTCAATTCACCAATCAAGTAATCAAGTTTTCCTTCCATAATTTCTTGTAAATTGTGTAAAGTTAGACCAATTCTATGGTCAGTGAGTCTATTCTGGGGGAAATTGTATGTTCTGATTTTCTCGCTTCTATCACCTGATTTTATCTGCGCCTTTCTTTTTCGGGAAAGTTCTTGTTCTTTCTGATTCTGCATCATATCCTGAAGCCTTGCCCTCAAAATTTTCATCGCTCTTGCGCGATTTTGAATCTGGCTTCGCTCATCCTGGCACCTTACAGTGATGCCTGTTGGAATATGCGTAATTCTTACCGCTGAATAAGTAGTATTGACACTCTGGCCACCATGACCTGAAGAACAGAATGTTTCTATTTTCAAATCTTCAGGATTAATTTTTATCTGGTCCTCTTCAACACTGGGAAAGACCGCAACAGTTGCTGCAGACGTGTGAATTCTTCCAGAAGATTCAGTGTCAGGAATTCTTTGAACTCTGTGAACACCGCTTTCATATTTAAAATTTCCGTATGCGTATTCACCACGCACAAGAAAAATGATTTCCTTAAATCCGCCCAGTTCTGACGCATGAAAATCAAAAATTTCAATAATCAATCCCTTTGATTCTGCAAATTTACTGTACATCCTGAACAGGTCTTTCGCAAAAAGAGATGCCTCTTCTCCTCCTGTGCCAGCGCGAATCTCAACAATGCAATCTTTTTTATCATCAGGACAGGAGAAGAAGTACTGGTCAAGTTCTTCTTCAACTGGTTGTATTTCGTTTGTGAGGCGTGTGTACTCTTCCTCAACAATTTCCTTCAGTGAATCGTCCTGCGCAAGTTCTTCAAGTTGTTCAATCTTGTGGACAAGAACCAGATATTGTTTACCTTTTTCAACAATACTGGAGATTTCACCGATTCTCTTGATTTTTTCTCTGTAATCCGCAGAATTACTGCTGGCAGGATCAGAAACAAACCCTATCAGTTCTTCATACTCCCTGCTCAATTGTTCGATTTTTTCAACCAGATCATTTCTTTCCTGGTGTTTTATCACCATATCTCTTCCTGAATTTCTCCACCATTCCGGCTGTATCAATAATTTTCTGCTTTCCGGTATAAAACGGATGGCATTTTGAACAAATTTCAAGCTTTATCTCTGGCTTTGTGGAACGGGTTATTACAGTATTGCCACAGGCACAAACAAGTCTTGACTCCCTGTACTCAGGATGGATTTTTTCCTTCATTGTTTTCTCCTCTCAAAAATTCTGAAAAATCTTTTCTATACATTGGTTTTTCAACATCCGTAATTCCTTCTCCGCTGAAACTTTTTATCTCTTTTCCTCCAATCAGAATCCTGACTCCTGCGTCCGGATTGAATTGTGTTGCAGTGAAAACGATTTGAGCAAGACGCCCCCTGATTTCTGAAATGCCACCACCTGATTCAATATTTTCATCAAAATCCAGGTAAATCAAATTATCTTCAACCTTCACACCAAGAATTTCTGCCTCTGAAGGTACGCAGGAAATATATCCTGATGTTGTCTCATCAGAACCTGGCCCTTTGATGAGTTCAGTCATAGCGCTTTTTATTTTTTCTTCCAGGGAACTGCCCAATAGACCAGTTTTAGATTGTCTTGTCACTTCAACAAAAGTCAAGGAACCATCTGACTGGTTTTTGAAAAAATATACGGTGATTTTTTTTGAAGAAAATATGCCGGCTTTGAAAAGCCCAAATACAATGAGCAATATCGCCCACAGAATTAAAAGACCCAGCACAATTTTCTTTTGAAAATTCATTTCACCAGTTCCCATACATTTCCAATTTCTGCGCTTTTATCCAGAATGATCGCTGATATTTTGCATATATCACAGAAGTATTTTAGAGATTCAACACAATCTCCTGACACTGCAAGAATGTGATTGCAGGGAAAAACCTTAAGGAAATTTTCAAAGTTGCATTCAAGTCGTGCATGAACATGCGGCCAGGTTGGATTTGTCTCGTCATTAATTTTTTTCCTGATCTCTTTATCAAGAGATAAGCTTTCACCTTTTATAATAACCATATATGGTTTGTCGTCCCACAATCCCAACCTTGCAAATGTTAATGTCCCGGGCGCAGCGTCAAATTCTACAGAAGCGCCACCTGCCTTAAAGTAAAACTCAAGTGCTGGATAAAATGTAATTTTTGAAAAATTCTCCTTCGGTTCATCACTCAAAGACGCATAATAACTTGCATGGTTTCCGGAATTACAGAAATCCCAGATACCAAGGTCTGGATGATACAATCTTACGTCCATAAAAAGCACAGGCAATCCACCGCTTATATATTTAAGGATCTGCATTGTCAATGCCGCATATGAATCAGCTTCAGTAGCACAAACAAATGGTTCTTTTGATCCATTCCAGTCGTACGGGTCATTCATCAACATTTCTGGAACATCACCAAGACAAACGTGTTCAGTCAACTCCCTCTGACCTTTAAGTCCGCAGAAATCAAAACTGTACTCCTGATTAACCATTTTCATTGCCAGATACAATGCTATCTGTTTTTTTAAGGTCTCTGGTGTCAACATTTTCCCATCATATTTAATTCTGTCGCCAAGCATTTCAGAAAACCATTTGAAACCCTTCTCAATTTCTTTTAAAGAAACCTGTTCCATCTTTTTTACCAGAAGCAACTGGTCAATTTGATACACTGTTGTCCCGAAGTGTTTGACTGTCGGCACAAGATGGAAATAACCGGTTTCCATACCCATTGAATGACCACCATAACAACCGTACACTTCATTTTTTATACATGTTACTGCCTGCGATGCCCTGACCCAGTTCAACACCTTTTGCTGTGTCACAGCATCACCAATTTCTCCAACAATTCTGTGGGTTCTGATACCTGCCTGCCTCAATGCCCCATCTGTAGCAAGAAGCCCAACATTTCCAGGATACGCGCCATTGTTATTGGAAAGGGATAATACAGGTTTATCGGTTCCGATTGTTTGAATAAATGGCCAGACAAGATACGGAAAATCCCAGACGTTATAACACATCACTACCTGCCTGCATCCCTTTCTAACAAGCTCTTCACCAACTTTTCTTGCTGCTTCAATACTTTTGATTGTTTCTGAACCCACCACAATCTCAGGACATGTTCCTGTTTTATCTTTTAAATTCTTTTTCAAAAAGTCCGCCCACTGATGCACAACAGCCATATTCTCTTTTTCATTCTGCTGCCATACATGCTGTCTTTCATCATTCATCATCACAATACCCACACAGGTATTTTTCATTTCTACCCCCTTTAAGATATTATGATTATTCTAGTTCTTTTATTATACCGCAAAATGTAAAAATAAGGAATGCCTGAACATTTCTGGTACCAAAAATATGGCTGATACCTTCTCTGTATATTTTTAGTTGTTTCCTATCATCATCTGTAATGGCGAGTGTATGCCTTGTTTTATAGTCATAAATCTTCCAGATACCATTGCTATAAACAACACGGTCAATAACACCCTGAACATACATTCCATCAATCTCAACAAGAAATGGCAGTTCACTATAAGAATCAGGTTTTGGGGAAATAACATCAAGAATTTCTGGCTTCAATAAATTTTGAAGGTGTATTTCAAGGTCTTTGTAATCTATGTTTACATTGATTTTTTCTGCTAAAAATCTTGCCCGTTTTGTCATTTCATCATGTCTGGCATTGACGAAACCGTTTGATATTTCACATATTATTTTATGGATGATAGTACCTGTTTTTTCTTTCTGAGATTCAAACTGTTCCTTCTGTGATGAGAAAGAAACCGGTGACACAGGTCTCCTGCGAATAACAGGAATCTGAGAAACAGATTGTTGTTCTTGCTGGCGGACAACAAATTCTCTCTGCATCGGGTCAGTAGCAGGATAATCTATTTCGAATTTCTCAAGCATTTCAAACCAGGTACTCCTTCTTTTCACTCCTGTTATTACAAGAGATTGCCTTGCCCTTGTCAGGGCAACATACAGAATTCTTCTTTCTTCCTCCTCAAGTCTTCTCACGTAATCATCATAAAAATCTCCTTTTTCTCCTGAACTGCGAAACGAAAAAACATAGTCAGAATCCGGGGTATCATTTCTTTTATGCATCAGGGTAATTTTGCTTTTATTGGGAATACCCTGTTCCAGTCCAGATAAAAACACAACCGGGAATTCAAGTCCCTTTGAACCATGCACTGTAAGGACTCTCACAGCGTCCTGAAATTCTGAAAAAACATCTGCCTTTGGCTCTTCTTCCTTGCTTAATATACCTCTAAAATTCTGAACCATCTGAAAAAACGGGATATCCCTCATTTCATGAACCAGCATCAAAAATTTTTCAATGTTTGCACAACCCTGAGTGCCAGCAACAGAAAACATGCCAGTTTCTGCAATAATCCTGTCAAGGACAGAAGCCGCAAAATCACTTTTCAAAAGGGTTCGCCACTGTTCAATCTGAGATAGATTAATTTTGAATACTGACTGCTGAAGATTTTTCAAAGCAAGCAAATCCGAACCATCAGCAAGAGCACAAAGAAGATAGACAAGAAATTTTATTTCTGGCTCCTGATAAAATCCTATTCCACCGACATTTACAAACGGAATAGAATAACTCCGCAATTGTTGTTCAAGAATCTTCAAATGGGTTCTCTTGCGCATCAAAATGGCTATATCCTTAAAACTTATTGGACGAAATGCTTTCGTGTTTTTGTCATAAACAGTAAATTGCGAATCTATCAGGGACAAAATCCTTCTTGCGATCCAGTTAAACTCGGTTTCCTTTGCTTCAAATATAGAAGTATTTTTTTCAAAAAGTTTCACCTCAACAAAACCCTCCTTCCTGTTTGCAAAGTCGCTATGCACACGAAGTTTTTCCTGTTCAGGAAATCCCGGATAACCTTCAAACACTCTGTTGACAAATTCAATGACAGACGGGAAACTCCTATAACTGGTCGTCAGATATTCAGAGGAAACGTACTGGCCATAAAACGCTCTGGCATCATCAAAAACAGTATTTTCAGCACCGCGAAAATGGTATATGGATTGTTTTCTGTCCCCGACAAAGAATAACCCATAACTTTTTCCAGTATCTGCTTTTGCACCAATTCCAGAAACCCATTCAGAAGAAAATTCTCTGATGATTTTCCACTGAAGCAAACTTGTATCCTGAAATTCATCAACAAAAATGAAATCCACTGCCTCATCAAAATCATTCAGAACATTCAAGGACTCTGGATGCTCTTTTAACAGAAGGTACGTATAGATTTCAAGGTCATTAAAATCCATGACTGATTGCTGTTTTTTTATCTCCTGGAAAAAATTGTTCACAATCAGAAAACACTCAAATACTGGTCCTGTTGTTTCGTTATCATCAATCGGTTTTCCAAGAAACACCTGCGGATGATTCTTATTTAAATATCCAAACCTATCAAGAAACTGTTTCATTTTCATTGGTTTTACACGCGATATTACCGGGTTATCAAAATGTGTGTTTTCAAGAAATTTTGAAATTGCCTGATTGAAAAAAATCATTATTTTTTCAGGTTCTGCAACTGTAAAATTTGGGTCAATTTGAAACAAAAAAGAAAAGCGTGTAAGAAGGTTTTTACAGAATGAATGGATGGTTGATATTCTTAAAAGAAACAGTTGATTCTCGTATTCAATCCGTGTTTTCTCATCTTTTATTCCAGTCAAAATTTCATTAAAAATGGCATGAATAATTCTTGATTTCATTTCACATGCAGCCTTTTCAGAGAAAGTAATTGCGACAATTCTTTTAATATTACGAATAAAATCGTCCTTTTTTACCAGAGCAATAAATTCTCGTGTAAGCCTGTGGGTTTTTCCGGTACCTGCAGACGCGTGAATCATTCTAACAGAAAAATTTAATGTTTCCTGATTATTCTTCATTATCACCCTTTAAGATACAAAAATTTGAAAATTGACAGGTGTAACAATTCTCTGATTTCTGTATAAATTGAAACTGTCCTTTGAGCAACTGTTCTCCAAGTTTATTTAAGTCAGATTCAAATCTTTCAAGAAATGTTGCAATACCTGAGTATTCAATTTCAAAATTTTCTTTTTCTTCAAAATTTAAAGACCAGGCAAATACACGACTTTTTTTTCCCGAAATTTTGTACTGCATCAGGGAGTAAAGCGGTAATTCCAGATTATCAAGATCAAAACAATTCCCTGTTTCTGGGTATTTTTTAACATTTCTGGGAAGTTTGCCACTCTTAAAATCAATAATTTCAATGGTCCCATCTTCCCTTTCTTCCATCCTGTCGAACTTACCGGTCAGCATGATATTGCCTATCTGAACCGTGGTCAGTTTTTCAAGGTCCAAAATTTTGTGACCTGTGTGATTGCCGATGATTTCTCTAAAAGAATCAAACACATACTGCTCTCTTTTTTTTAGAAAACTTCTCACCACAGGTGGAATCCTGTAAAAGTATTTATGAGAAACTGCCCCCGGGTTATCGAGAAACTCATCAACAAACTGACAGAACTTTTTATGTTGCGCTTCGACAGATTGTTTATCCATTATTTTTCCTTTAAAATCAATGGCTGCTCTTTCTGCAGCAGCGTGCAACAGAACACCCCAGAATTCTGGAACTTCTTCAATGGCAGGTGCTCTGTATGATTCCACTTCTTCCACATAGGTAAGGTAAAAAATATACGGACATCTGGCAAGAGCATCAAGCTGACTCACTGTACAATAAATCATTCCATTTTTTATGAATTTTTCTTCAAATCTACGATAGTCAGGAACTGGATTGAAAATCTGTTGTGGCATGGCAATGTAAAAATCTTTTCTGTACGCGGATTGCTGGAAATCGTGAAGCATAATGGAACCATTCTGTTGCCTTCCAGCAATTTTTGCAGGATATGTAAATACAATTTTATTTAGCATTTTCAACCTGTAAATATCCAATCTTTCCCTTGCAATGCGCAGTTTGTAGGTATTGAGACAGAGGATTTCCTTTAATGGGTCTGGCAGAAAAAATTCTTCCTGACGGCATGCCATTGGAAGTGCTTCCTCAGTTGCACCACCCATAAAAACAATATCCGCCTCAATACCTGTGGAATCAAGAACACCCATTACCCTAACTCCTGCCCCCTTGCTTTTTTCAACTTCTGTCAGATTCAACGATGTTTTCAAAATATTCACAAATTCTGTTCTACTCAACAATAATTTGCCTTTCAACTGTTCCATCAACTCCATGAATGAAATTCTGCCTTCAATATCAAACTCTTTCCAGCCAATTTCCTGTATTGCTTTTATCAAATTTTCACTCCAATTGGTAAGAGAGTCCTGTTTTGCTTTCATCATTTTTGCTGCTTTTTCAAGTTTTTTCCAGTTTTTCCATTTTCTTAACCATTTTTCTTCAGGGAAAAATCCAATACCTTTAAAGATTTTCCTTGTCTGTTTTGAAAATTCTTCAGCCTCCTGTCTATCAAAAGAAAAAAATGGACTTGTGAACAAAGACATTAAATGTTCCCAGGATAATGAATCAAGCCACCCAAGAAATGAAATAATGGCAACGATTGATGGGTCCTGACTTAGAACATGTCCGGGTGTCATGCAAAAGGGAATAGCCATACGATGAAAAATTCTCTGAACAAGTTCTCGATATCCGAGCATGTCAGGAAAAACAACAAGCACATCTTCCCAGTTCATACTTCCACACTCAGCCATTTCTTTCAAGATCAATTCGGCAATACCTTTAACTTCCTCATCAGGAGAAGGGAAATTATATACAATTGCATCTATATCATTGTTCTTTGACTCCACATTGATCACAGTATCAGCAATACCTTTAAGAAAGTTCAGATTTGGCTCAAGAACAAATGTTTTTGCGTCATAGGGCGCACTTTCATCATATTGATATGTAGATATAAACAGGTTTGAATTTTCAGCAATTCTTTTTATCAATAATCTCTGAGACGGAATAAATTCAAGCATTCCGTCAAGCAGCACTGTATCAAAATTCATATCCTTTATCTTTTCTGCTGCAATTTTGTAAAGGTCATCCTCGTCAACAAGATGATTGTTTTCAAGATTATTTTGATATTTTTGCATCACATTAAATGCCTGTTCAACAACATATTTATTTTCCTGATATCTCCATGGATATTTTTGAATCTCAGAAAACCAGTCATTAAAGTCAAATCTTTCGTGCGACACCTTGAAATCCTTGATAAATGATTTTATTCTGGTCGCAAGCGACACAACATTTATTCCTGTTTTTCCTGCCATATCGCCACACAATTCCAGTAGCATTAAAAACTGTTCAATAAGGGATATTAACCTGTATTCTGTATGATCCTGAACAATTTTCGCAGCAAAGGACTTCAGAGAATAACTTGACGGGAGGATCACCGGTTTTCTTCTATGCATGATAAGTTTTATTCTAAAATCCTCAATTCCTGTCCAGCGAGAAGCCAGGTGAGTGATGTGGGAAAAGTCTGTTGTATCACTAAAAAATTTCTCAATAATGTATCCTGTTCGCTCTTTGCAGGAGAAGGGGAAAACAATCAGATATTTTTTTGTGTCTGTCATGGGACTTTTTTGTTGCATTATTTTATCACACATCATAAAACTCTGTCATGGCGGACTGGCAATCAAATCCCTCAGTTTCATCAAATTTTCAGCCACAACATCCTTGAACACTTCTCCGACAGGTTTTTCCTTTATCGGTTTCATTTTCAAAATCATACCAAGGAAAACAATGTGTAAAATACCAATCAGAAGAAAAATCAGTTGATAAATACCATAGCCAGAGATAGAAATATGTTTATAATTTTCTATGATTCTCCCGCTGATAGGAGGCACAATTAAAGCAGGTAGTTGTCCACCAAAAATTACCAGATACGAAAAAAACGCAACGCGCTTTTTCGCAGGAGCAATCAAAAATCTTCTCGTTGTATCTCCCATTAACTGACCGCCACCAGCAATACCCCCAATCAATGAAATAAAAATTAATGCCTGTTCAATCCCCTGTAAAGGAAACTTATGAATATGCGCCATCAGGAGACAGTAAATTAACCCGAGAAGGAATGAAAAAAATAATACAAATCTACTTCCCCGAAAATCATTCACCTTTCCCCAGATAAATGCCAGACCACCCATACCAAGAACAGACATCGAGGTCAAAAACACACAAAAGGAAGAAGAAAGATGTAGCACGGTCTTATAAAATGGAATAACAAAAGGCGCAACAATATAAGCAGCAAAATTCCATAGGAAATAAAAACAAAAATAAAGTTTTCTTTCTCTGTCTGAAAAAATTTCGCGAAAAATACCAAACATTCTGGTTTCAGTTTTTTCTTCATCAGATGGAGAAGGCATTGAAACATGAAAATAACTGAATGGCCAGATAATTGCAAAAATACTTACAGCAAGCATTACAATAAAAAATTCCCTGAATGAAGGTTCAGCCCCAAGAATATAAGAAGATAATCTCAAAAAAGCAAAACCAACTATGGTGGACGTAAATCTCAAAATCCCGAAAAACCTTCCCCTTTCTTCTTCTGGAACCCACAGTTGTACCACAGGAAACCAGGCAAGAGATGAAATCTGAGTCCCAGACCAGAAAAGGAAAACAAAGATAGCATAATATATGATGCTTGCTGAATAACCAATTTTTTCAGTAATGAGAAAAAGAGGAAGAAGCAAAAAAGCCAGGCCTGTGAGAAAACATGCATTGGGACGTAAAATCTTTGTGTAATTTTTCCCCACCCAGAAAACGAGAAAAGAGGAAGCGATACCCACAATAAATGGTATTACTGAAAGAATACCAAGAAGTCCTTCCTTGACACCTATTTTAAGAAGAAAAAGAGTAAGAACACCATTGAATGCCACTGTGTAATATGTATTCCCGGCAACCTGTCCTATAAAAAAAATACTTTTTTCCTGTTGTGAAAGCATATCTCATCCCTGATTAAACTTGATTATACACCTGAAAAAGAAAATGATAAATGTTTATGGAGGGCTCGCAATTACATCCCTGAGTTTTAACAAACTTTCTGTTATATCGTATTTCAAAAGCTCCATAACAGGTTTTTCTTTCACTGGCCGCATTTGAAGAATCTGATAAAGCAAAAAAAGATAAAGAAACCCGGTCAAAAGCATCACTGACTGATAAATCCCATAAAACCCGGATTGAAAATCCCTGTATCGTTGAAGAACAAAACCCGAAAGAGGAGAAGCAACAATAAGAGGCACCTGCGCACCGAACACAAGCATATATGCAAAATATGATGATTTATTCTGTTGTGGGCACAGAGCCATTCTTCTTGTTGTATCTCCCATCAACTGACCCGCAAAAACAACGCCACCGAAAAATGATATAAAAAGCAGAAATTTTTTCAACCACTGGTCTGGAAACAAATGAACATGAGAAAGTAACAACAGATGCAACACTGCAAGACAACATGAAATAAACAACACATATCTGCTCCCATGCCTGTCAACAACCCTACCCCATCCAAATACAGAAAAACCATACCCAAGTGTGTTGACTGATGCCAGATTTATACAAAATGATGTTGAAAGGCCTAATTCTGTTTTATAAAATGGCATCAAAAATGGTCCTGCGATTCCTGTGATGAATGTCCATATAGCAAGAAATCTGAAATAAGCAGCATGGTCTTTATTACTTAAAATCTCTATAAATTCATCCAGAAATCCTATTTTTTCAGATAATTCTTTTTTTATTTCAGGAATACCAGTGCGGGAAAGTGAAACAGGAAACAAAATAGAAATCACCATGATCATAAGCAATGCGAAAAAAAATCTCCAGTAGTCCGGGTCTGGTCCGAGTATTTTTGAACAAATAAGAAGCAACCCATATCCAGCAAGTGTGAGAATAATTCTCAACACTCCAAGGAAATGTCCTCTTTCGTGAGAAGGAATAACTGATTCGATAACTGGAAACCAGGCATACACATACTGCTGGCTCGGAAAATAAAAAATAAATAGCAACAAACTGAATATCACAACAATGATTGATGATGGCAAAATCCCGGCAAGAATAAAAACAGGAAGAAAGCAGCATTCAATAATAAACAATTTCCACGCAGCATTAATAAAATTTGCCACAGGATTTTTTGCGACACTGCGTATCATCCACAGAGAAAAAACACCAACTACTGAAGGCAAAATTGATAGCATTCCAATAATTTTTTCTCTTACACCCAATTTCAACAAAAATAGGGTAAACAGTGGACCCACGCATACAGTGAAAAAGAACGTACCTGTAATCAGTCCACACATTAAAATAAATCTCTGACGGGATGATAGCATCTGTGAAATATGGAAAATTAAAAAATCAAACCTTTTTCCTTAAAACTGAAATATGAATTTTTGCAGATAACAATGTGATCAATCAGTTCTATTCCCATAATCAGCCCTGCTTCCTTCAACCTCGTTGTAATACCGATGTCGTCTTCAGAAGGAGCAGGGTCTTCAGACGGATGATTGTGAGCAATAATAATTTTTGCCGCATGACGCTTTATTGCTGATTCAAATGTCTCACGAGGATGAACAACACTTGCTTCAAGGGTACCAGTGGATATTTCATCTATGCCAATGATTCTATTTCTTGAATCAAGAGAAACCGCAAAAAAATGCTCTTTTTTGTAGGCGCGAATGTGTTTTTTTATTAACGAATACGCAACTTCAGGATTTGTAATTTTTGCCTCTGTCCGGCATACAGGTTGTTCATTTTCTGCTTTCATCAACCTCTTTGCCAGCTCAAAACATGCTTTCAATCTTGCAATTTTGGCTGGACCTATTCCTTTCACTGCACTTTTCAACTCTTCTTCTGAAGCATCTGCAATGTTTGAAAGCGAACCAAAATATGAAAGCAGTGATTGAGCAGCCATCATCACAGGTACCCCTTTAACTCCACTGGCAATAATAATAGCCAGAAGTTCCTGGGTTGAAACCGACTGAGGTCCTAATTTCAACAACCTTTCCCTTGGCCTTTCATCAACCGGTAAATCAGATACTGTCCAGACCTTTTTCTTTTCTTTCACAGATTGTCTTCCTCTTTGGTTTCGGGTTCTTGCCCCTCAGATTCCTGTTCAAGTTCCTGTTTCAATTGTATAAATTCGTTTTCAGCCTTTTGTAGCTGGCTTCTGCAAAACTTAATCAATTCCACTCCTTCCCGAAACTTTTCAAGTCCCTGTTCAACATCGATATCTTTTTTCCCCAGGTCTTCAACTATCCTTTCAAGTTTCTGAAGTGCACTTTTTAACTTTTCTTTATCCTTTAACATGTCCCACTCCCTTCATTGTTATTAGTTTGTTCAACTGTTGAAATAATTTTTCCTTTGTGAAGTTTGATATGAATTCTGTCGCCCTGCTTTGTTTTACCTGCATCCTTAATAATTTTGTTTTCATCATCATACACAATGCTATAGCCACGGCTTAAAATTGATTCAGGATTTGATGAGGTTAACCTTGCTTCTGCGACTTTTAACCGATTATTCAACTTTTCAAGCAAAGATTGAAAATTGTGAAGTAGTGCCTGCCGCATTTCGAAAAATGAACCCTGCATCTGTCTTGTATGAAGATGCCATTCAGAAAGGTTGCTGAGAAATTTCTTCTCAATCATTCTGTACGAGTCAAAAACCAGGTTCAACCGACCATGCATCCGTTCAGCGCAGTGCCTGATTGAAAAAAAGTACCGTTCCAGAATGCTTTCAAAACAGGATAAAATATCCTGTTGAAAAGATTGGATAGTTTCCTGAAGTGCCTCAAAATTTGCCTCCATTGAAGAAATAAATCCATCTACCATCAAATCAAGATTTTGAATTAACTGTTCCCTCTGGGTTCTTATAAAAGAAGCGACAGCAGTCGGGGTTGAAAAACTTTTGTCTGCGACAAAATCTGCAATTGTTATATCTCTTTCATGTCCAATACCAGTAATCACAGGCAACCATGAATCAAAAATTGCATCAGCCACTGATTCGGAATTAAATGCCTTCAAACTTTCAATAGACCCGCCACCCCTGATTAAGACAATCACATCAAGATACGGCATATTTCTGTTAAAATACCTGATGGCTGAAATAATTGAATCTTCAGCATAATCACCTTCAACATACACATTAATATGATAAATTTGAAATCCGTACTGACCTAAATTTTTCAAAAAATCCTTTATCGCAGCGCCTGCCCCTGAGGTAACAAGTCCTATTTTCTGAATAATCTCTGGCAGGGCTTTTTTATGTTCTGGTGCAAAATAACCTTTTTCCTGCAGTTTCTTCTTCAGCGCCTCAAACGCCTGTTTTAATGCACCTTCTCCAAATGGTTCAATTTTCAAAACATCTATTCTGAATCTTCCTGATTTTTTATAAATCCCGGCAAATCCAGTTATGACAACCTGCATCCCATCCTGAAGAAGATGTTTATATGTCTCATAACTTCTCCAGCCAATAAAACACTCAACCACAGCAGATTCAGCATCAGGATCAGATTCCTTCAAAACAAAAAAACAATATCTGTCTCTCGCGTT
>Ga0209409_1002281_pt1 | contig 14501 bp, 20 predicted proteins | sample AD_JPNMR1_MetaG_FD_184424 | JGI IMG/M metagenome (GOLD analysis project Ga0209409, IMG submission 184424) | Active sludge microbial communities of municipal wastewater-treating anaerobic digesters from Japan - AD_JPNMR1_MetaG (SPAdes) (version 2) | ecosystem: Engineered > Bioreactor > Anaerobic...
TTTTTTAAACGATTAATAAAAATTAATTCTTTTTTCATTTTTCTACGCATTTTTTCCTTGCTTTTCTCAAAAATTTTCCGTACCTATAGTATATCTATATAGACTATATATAGACTATTTATAGTCTTTCATTTTTCTATTCATTTTTCATTATCTCTTAACTAATATCTATAACTTTTCTATAATATTTTTTTTAATTTAATATTTAGTTTGTATTTTTGATCAAGTATAGTTTCAGGTTTTAATTTAAGAGAAGGTAGGGTATGGAAGGAGCAAGTGGACGTAGTTTCTATGGAAGGTGGGAACTATATAGTCTATAGTATTTTTTTTTAAAAAGTATAATCACTATAGTTGGAAGGTGGTATATCTAAGGAAGAAGGAAGTATTTTTTTTAAAGAGTATAGTCTATATAGTTAGAAGTAGGTTGAGGTTTGTGTTTATGCAAGGTCGATGCGCTCTTAACGTGCTACGTTAGGGGAGAGGGTAGTGGCTCTTATATCCTACGTTATCTATACTTCTATGCCTTCTTTATTGGCAGTTATAGTATGTTTAACTTTTTTTCCAGGAGTTATCATGGAAAAAATTAGTTTAAGGCAAATAATTGCCGCCCTGAATAAGGGCGGCGATTTGCCGTCATGGATCTCCATAGAGGAGATCCAATCCACAATTATAGCCCTGAAAAAGGGCAGAAAGAACTACACAGGCTCGGAATTCTTTGCATATGCCATCGAGGAAGATGGCATATTAAGCAACATCCTCTTTGTTAAATCAAATCGTGAAGCAACCATGTTGCTAAGGTTGCTTCACAGTGATAGTGTGGGTGACGAATAAGTCACCCCCTTTTTTTTTTCTCCCCCCCCCTATCAGACGGGGGTGCACCATCTTGCAATGGTGTTCGTACGGAAGTTCCCCAATACTTACGTATATTTGCAAGTAGGAAAATGTAGGGGTAGTGTAAGAGGGGATAGGGGAAGGTAGCAGGTCAAGAAGGGTGGCATCGGGATAGGGGAGGTGGTAAAATAGGCAGGAATAGTATAAAGTATTTATTAACAAATAAAGGAGGCGATATGGGAGAGAGAGGTAAAAGTTTCCTTAGCAGATTGTATAGTTTAGTGCGGATAGCGAAAGCGTATGAGGGGCAGTTAAATTTTGATTTCAGGAATGTTTGTCGGAACATGTATGAGTATCATAGTTTAATGGCGAGGTATTATGATGCGTTAGGTAGGGGGGTGGAGGATGCGTGTTTATTATTGGAGGACAGCATATTAAGTGATTTATTAGACATTAATTTTGGGAACATAGGGGAGGGTATTGAAGATGGAGATAATTAAGTATGGAGAAGGAACAGATATAGTACGGGAGGTTATAGAGGCGGTTAGGCAGAAGCAGAAGCGGAACAGGCGTAGGCGGACGGACAAGGGGAAGGTGAAGGTAAGAGCGGGCAAGGGAGGCAAGGATTTTCGTTACATAGGGGTGCAGGAGGTGTACAAGTGGTTAGACGAGCATTATCCTGTATTTAGTATAGAGGCTGGGGAGGTAAGGGAGTTAGCAGGGACGGTGAATGTATTGGTGAGGTTAGAGGTAGTGGATGAGAGTGGTGTGAAGCGGGTGGTGCAGCGTTGGGGGACGAAGGAGGCGATAGTGAGTCAGGATAAGTTAGTGATGGGGCAGTACATAAAGGCGGCGGAGAGTGATGGGTTAAAGAGGTGTGTGGTAGCGTTAGGTGGTTTCAATGATGTATATTACGATGTGGATGTTGTGGAGGAGGTGGATGACGAGGAGAAAGAGCGTATAGTGGCAGTGTTGATGGAGGTAAGGGATATTATAGGAGACAAGGCTATATATGAGACTATAGTGAGGTATGAGAGGGGTGCTATAACTATGAAGCAGGTAATGGACAAGGTAGATAGGATAAAGAAGCAGCGGAATGTATAAATAGTATTTTTTAAACAAAAAGGAGAAAAAAATGAAAACAACTATTGACCGCAACTTTAAAGGTTTAACCTTTACAAATGGTCGCTTTATTTATAACGGCGACCTTATAATCAACAACAATGTAATCGTCGAAGTAAAGGACTTGGTCGTCGACGGCGACTTGATTGTCGATGGCGACCTTACCGCCGCAGGCAATGTAAGTGCAGACAATATTTTTGTCGCCGGCGACCTGATTGTCGACGGCGACCTTATCGCCAGAGACAAAGTTGTTGTAAACGGTAACGCAACAATCGCCGGAACAATAAGAACGAAGTTAGTGTCTGCTGTAAACCTTACAGCAGAAAACATAGTAGTCGATAAACTTCTTAATATCAATGGAAATATAAGCGTAAGCGGGAAAATTTACGCCCCGCTCGCTTTTATTTAATTTGTTTAAGTTAAAAGGAGAAAAAAATGAAAAAAACCTTTACTTTGGATTTGGCGAACGAAAACGTTGACTTTTTAAAAAAGTTAGCCAAAGTGAATATGCGTTCTGTATCGGCACAGCTGAGCATTTTGCTGAACGATTTGCTTGAAAAAGAACGTAAAAAGGTAAAGGGCGACGACGTTCAAAAAGAACAACAAATTAATAGTAAACAGGAGGTGGGACAATGATAATAGAAACTGAAAAAACAAAAAGAGGGTACCACGCATTGTGGGAAAGTGGTGGCGGGTGTACCAACACTGGCGGAGCCACCGTGATTTGCGACCAAAACGGCTTGCCAAAAAAAGCCGTTTACGTTAAGCGTAGCGGTCATTTATCGAACCGCGAGCACGCACTGGTCGTTCTTGCGGTAGGCGACTACATTATAAATGCCTACCATCACTGGCGGAATTTTTGGATAAAGATTTATAGAGTTATAAGTTTCCAAGAAAAATATGCCGTTACAGAATTGGTCTATAAATTTAGTGATGGCGAATGGAATGAATCGCTGCCTGAATACCTGCAGTCGGCGGTAACGGCTGCGATGGAAAAGGCAACCTGCTATCACTGCACTCGGGCACATTATATAAAATAATAATAAAAATAATTAAGAAGGAGGCTATATGGAGCAATCAAACATAGCAACAAGTGTTACGCTTGATGTAACAGACAAGAATGAAAATGACATAATAAAGAGGTTCACAGAGGAGTATGAATTAGATGATGTATTAAGAGATTTCTTATCTGCTGGGAAGAAGAACTATAGTTGTGAGTGTAGGATAATAATAACGGGTAGGTATGCGGAGTTAAAATATTTAATTTGGAGGTATGGGGTATGGGAGGATGGTGTATGGCATAAAGGGGAGTGGAAGGATGGTGTATGGAAGGATGGAGAATGGAAGGATGGCACATGGTATTATGGGACATGGGAGAATGGTATATGGAAGGATGGAGAATGGAGGGATGGTATATGGAAGAATGGGACATGGGAGACTGGAAGGTGGATACATGGGGTTTGGCATAATGGTATATGGGAATATGGGACATGGGAGGATGGTGTATGGTTGAATGGTAGATGGGAGGATGGTATATGGGAATATGGTAGATGGGAGGATGGTGTATGGGAATATGGTAGATGGGAGGATGGTATATGGCATAATGGTAAGTGGAAGGGTGGTGTATGGTATGATGGAGAATGGCTTAATGGTGTAAAGGAATATGATATATGGAAGGATGGTATATTGTAGAATGGTGTATAGAGAGGTGAAGATATGGAGATAGATGTGATATTCATAACACCAGAGTACACAAGGATCGAGATAGAGACATTCAGGAATCAGGAGGTAACGGATAACATTAAAGCAATGAGTTATAGTGGTGGGGTAGCGTGGTTATGCGGGATATTGCGTGAGATAAGGGGGGATAACATAAGTGAGATAGTTAAGGGTATAGATGATATTGATGGAATAATGAAGATGAAGTTATTCAGGCTGCATCAGTATGATCCGGAAACGCAGTACAGGCATGGTATAGATCAGGGATGGGGTTTAGTGGATGGGATACAGACAAAGGGTAGTGTTACAAGGAGGTATCTACCCTATTTAACTATTTCTGAAGCAAGGAGGAGGAACATAATAGGTGGGATATATAGGGACGAGGAGACGTTGAAGCGGAAGTGGGAGAGTGTTATAAGCTGGTATAATGGGTTAAGTGAGGAAAGGAAGTTAGGATTTAACAATAGGTTATTAGGATTAAGGTTAGGCATAGGTGAAGTTGGAGACAGGTTTAGGTCTATACACGTAAGATCTGGGATTGTTGTACGGTTTAAGTACAACGGTATGGTGAAAAAGAACGTGAGTGTGAGTAGGTATTATTGGGACAAGCGGGAGAGACGGCACAAATGGTATTGCACGGAATCGTGGAGACAGACAGACGAGAGCAAAGCACTAACAGATGTTATATTAATATATAGGGGTAGATATGATTAATGTATATTTAAGGATATTGGGGCACATATTAGTCAGACCAAAGTATATGAGGTATTTGGATGGGGTAGAGATAGAGTTAGCGGGAGAGTATAAGGATATATATGAGATTGTGAAGAGTTATCCTGGTGAGGAGATGATAATGCCGTCATATTTGGTTGAGAAGGGGATAGATAAGAAGTTATCGAATTTAATATATCCGATAATGAGTGAGATAATGGGGATGCAGGATATGGAGGCGTATAGTGATTTGTATAATTGTTTGCTATTGGTGGATGAGGACAACAGGAAGCGTTTAGCGATAAAGGTGATAGATGAGGCGAGGGAGGAGATAATGAGGGGGGAATTATCGGAGGCTATTTACAAGTTAAAGGGTTTAAAATATCCGCCGACGAAGCGTATAAAGAAGTTTGGGGAGATAGGGACGGCAAATGACAACACATTTATGACTGGGATAGATGATATAGATGAGGGAGGAGGTTTGGCATTAGGGAACATGTTGGTATTAAGTGGGGATACTGGCAGTATGAAGACGATGATAACATTATGGATGAGTCTAAGTATATTGAACAATACGGAATACAGGGTAGGGTATTTTGAGAAGGAGATGTTACCGAGAGATATAGTGAGGAGGGTAATAAGTAACATAAGTGGGAAGAGTTTGAATGAGGTAATGTGTATGGGTGGTAAGGATTATGAGAGGTTACATGAGGAGACGTATGAGAAGCACAAAGGGATATTGGATAGGTTTGTGATAGTACCGAACGATGTATTTGACAATGTACTGGACATGGCGAAGATAATAGAGAACGAGGGTATAAACGTATTTGTATTGGATTTCTTTACACAATTAGGGCAGGACAGAATGGAGAGGGATTTTACTACATTTACGATGGCACAATCTAATATGTTAAAGGAGATGATAAACACGACAAACACATTAGGTATAGTGATAACGCAATTACGTAAGAATAGTGCGAGGTCGAGATTGAATAAGATACCACAGCTTGATGATATAGAGTGGAGTGGTTCGATTTCGCAGTATGCGAGTTATGTATATAGCACGTTTTATCCTAAACTATATTATGAAAAAATGAACAGCAAATATTTTTATCTGATTAATAGTAAGAACAGGCATAATGCTGTAAAAGATGTCTGTTTACATGCATATCCATCACACTGTAATTTCTTGGAGCCTGAAACATCAGAAAAGATAGGAATGCTAAATTGGTTAGCGAGTTACAGGCAGAAAGTAAGTGGCAATGGATAGGGAGGGGAAAATGGAAATAGATAATTATGAGAAGGTAAATCTTATGTTTGAATGTTTGCATAAGTATATGGAAAGGGTAATAGACATTTATTTAAGAGAGCATGAAGAGGAGCAAAGAAAGAAAGAAGAATTATGTTTAACAAATATTGAGGAAGAAAATGATAATATTGCATAATGATATAGTAGAATATCTCAAATCGAGATTAGCAGAGAAGGATGGCAGGTTAGAGATAACATTTAATGAGGGTTTAATAAACATAAAGGTAGCTGGAGAATCCTATGATGATAATACGGAAAAGAAGAACATGGATTTCTATAGTGTGTTAGATATTACGACAAAGGAAGATGTGTATAAGATATTACAGTTAAAGAATGGTGATATACCCTTATTAAGTGCTATTGGATTACAGAGTTGGGGAGCACGTAGGATGGCAAAGAAAGAAAGGGAGATAGTATTTAATAAGGCGAAAGAGAGGATAGATAAGATAATTGACAGGTATGATGATATATATAAAGTATTGAAGGGATATATTGATTTACGTGAAGAATTCTGTAATTACATAGAGAGCATAAACACTACAGGTGTATTTAGGAATGAGGATGGGCTGGAATTAAAGTATGTATATAAGATAGGGGAATATGAGAGTGTAGCGATGAGATGTAAGTATGAATTACATAGCATACATGATAACAATTTATATGTAAACGTTATTTACAGGCAAACGAGGTATGGTGGCTCTAATATAAGTATAGAGTTGCCGTTTGATATTGATAAGAATTATAATACAAGCAATGTTATATTCGACAAATTAGTAAAGTTAATAAACGAGATTGAGAGAAAGCAAGTTGCCAGTATGATGATAAATGATGCGAAGGAGTTATATATAAAATTATCTAAGATGGGGGAGAAAGGCAAAAGGTTATGTGATGAATATAAAGCAATACTTCAAGATTTATATAAATAATCATAAGGAGAAAAAATGAGAATATTAGAAAATATTCCAGACTTTTTGGAACATGTATTGCTATATGGGAATGAGTATGAGGGATACAGTGGTGAAGTGCCAGATGGGTACAAACCTATAAGTGTAACGCATCTGATAGATTCGCCGTACCCGAATATTTTGTTTGAGCGACACAAAGACGAGTTAGTGATACCGTTAAGGCATAGGGTATACACGTTATTTGGGAAAATTGGACATGCGATGATAATGGATTTGGAAAAGTTTGTTGATTATGATAAATTGGAACTTGAGAAAAGGCATTTTATCAAATATGAATTAGACAATGTAGGGAAGTATATACTTAATGGTCAGGTAGATTTATTTGATACTAGGACAAATACTATATATGACTTTAAGTTTACAAGTCAATGGGTGTTCAAATATGGTGGAGGATATAAGAAGGAGTGGCAATATCAGTTAAATATCTATAAATATATAATGGAAAAATTAGGATATAAGATAGACAATTTAATGGTAATAGGTATAATAAGGGATATAGTATCAGCGAATATAAAGCCTGACCAGATGAAGGACAATGAAGTTGTGTTTTGTGAGATTCCAATGATGAGTAATGAAGAGATTGAGGAATATATAAACAACAGATTAATAAGACATGAGAGGGCAGATTACTGTACAGAGGATGAGAGATGGGCGAAACCGACTGTATTTGCTGTATATGATAAGCCTGGAGCGGTAAAAGCGAGCAAATTATTCTATAACGAGAAAGATTTTAATGAATATATAAGAAAAGCGGACTATCATCACGTAGAAATAAGGGATGGTGAAGACAAAAGGTGTGTAAGATATTGTGCAGTTAATAAATTTTGCGAGTATTACAGAAAGAACTATATAGAAAAGAGTTCTAAAAAAAGTAGTTTATCCCTAACTAACAATTTTTAACAAAAAAAGGAGAGATATTATGAAAAAAGAGACAAAAGTTTTGAAAATTGAAACAGAAAATGTCGTGAATGAAAACCGCACAGAAGAAAATGTTTCACGTGGAAAAATGAATGAAAATGAAAAAGTGATTATGGAGCAATTCAATAAGGTTTATGCGCACGGATGTCGGATAGGTGGTACTATAGCTGAATTCCATATATTGAACTTAAAGTTCAATCTGTATAAGACATTTGGTGTGGATAGTAGTGATAAAGATTCTGTTATAGCTAAGATATTGGAGGCTTTCGTCGATGCGTGTATAAAAGCGATGAAGGAAGCAATTGAGAACGAGATTAAGAATTCGGATGTATCAAATCAGAGTAAGGAGGTAAGCAAAAATGAGAGTTAAGAGTGCGTATTTTGATAAGATTAATGGGGTATATGACTTATCCTTATTAAAGGATATGTTAAAGAGCGGGGAGATAACGTATGCTGAATATGAAGAGATGAGGGAAGATATATTAGCCAGAGAATACTGGGAGTATATAGGACGCAAAAGACATGGCAAGAATGATAATGATGAATATGAGGATAATTATTTTGATGATAATTATTATGAAGATATGAATTAAAGTATAGTTAGCGGGATAGACGGGAGAACGCTTGTTCTCTCGTCTTTTTTTTAATATTGTGGAAAATTTGTTATTTGAATATAACTAAATACGTATTAATTTTCTATAGATTAAGGAGTGCAAGTTTATGGCAGAACCTTCTGACGAAATCAAGAGATACAACAAGTTATATAGGTTAATGAACAATTCCAGAAGTAAATACATTAAGTATTACGAGGAAGATGAGGAATTTTATTTATCGGACATTGATGAGACTAGGACACAATTTAATAAGAGCCAGTTAGATTTTATAAGAAAGAAGTATGATATACCTATAAGTACAAAAATTGTATATGCTATCGTTGAGCAGGTATTAGCATTTGTTACAGGTGGCAAGCCATCGATAGAGCTAATGGCACAAGAGGAGATAGTACGGGATTGGGTACTTTTGTATAAAAGATTGATAAATAGCATATGGTATGAAAACAATTTGAATAGCGAGTTATATTACGCTATAAGGGATATGTTGGTAACTGGAGCTGGGTATTTACATGTAAGACCAAATTCATATTATCAGGAAAGCACATTTGGTGTAGTAGTAGAGAGGGTAGATTGGAAAAATGTGTATGTAGATCCCTATTGCACCAAGTGGGATTTAAGTGATGCTGATTATGCGGCAATTTGTTACACAATGCCGAAAGGGAAAGCTGAAAGGGAATTCGATATTAGTATAAGCAAAGATGATACACGTAATGAGTTGAGTGCCGAAGGTGCTGGGGAGATAATAGAGTATGCATATTATGACAGTTATCCATCTAATTTAAGCAATGATGAATTTAAGCCTATATGGATTAAGAATTTTTATGAAAAAAAGAATGTGAAGGTATATATAACACCAGATGGGAACATTAGTTTAGATGAACCTGTACCGACGAAGATAACGAACAAACAGAAAATATTATTAGGTCAGCAGATAACTATATTAGAGCAACAATTGGAGCAAGCAGCAGCATCAGCTGTAAACACTGAGCAGATAGAGCAACAGGAGTTAGAGAATGTAAACATGCAGTATGAGGAAATGAAGTCGCAATTAGAGCAGATGTATGAGCAATTCGTGGACATGCCTGATTTGGTGGATGGGTATATAATGGTAATGGAGAACGGAAGACCGATAGAAATAGAAGAGTATATGGTAATAAAGCAAAAGAGGGTTGAAAACACTTTAATGGTAGGAGACAAGATAAAGTACAAGAGGATATTACCAACTGACGAGATACCTATAATAAGGTTATCGTATACGGACAGCAGGAATATTAACAAGTATTATGGGGCTATACACACGATAAAGGATTTAGTGAAGGCGATGAATAAGTTATGGGGTGCAATGATTTACGATATGCAGATGCGGACTTCGTTAAGAGTGATATATGCCAATCAGAGTGTAGCCGATCCCGTATTAGCTGAGAGTAAATTTGCGTTACCCGGAGCATGGGTAGGTTATGATGCAGATCCAGAATTACCTGATGGAGGTAGACCAACGGTAACAGATATATCGGCAGCAAACCAATACATTATACAAGCGTTACAGATGTTACAGCAGATGATAGAGTATATCACTGGTATATATGGAGTGGTGCAGGGTGATCCGTCTGGGGCACCAGACACCGCCTCTGGGACACAAGCGTTACAGACCTTTGGCACACAGAGAGTTAAGTTACTCACAAGGAAAATCGAGAGTGCATTAGAAAGGTTAGCGTATGTATTAGTGTTATTTTTACAAAAGTTTTGTCCGAGAGAAAAGGTGTTACAGTTATTAGGAGAAGACATAGATATAAGTATAATGGATCAATCTATAAACACTAAATTTAAAGTTAGATGTAGTATACATGAAAGTTTACCTACAAGTCGTCAGATTGCGAGTGCAGCTTTATCGAGACTTGCGGCAACCGCACAGACACCGGGAATGCAACAGTTATTTGCACAGTACATGTTACGTTTCTTAGACATAAAAGAGGCGGATCAGATAGCACAGGAATTACTGGTTGTGCAGCAGCTTGAACAACAGTTGCAGGCAATGCAGCAAGAATTGCAAAAGAAGGATGCTGTATTAAAGAATGCTGAACACAATTTAGCACAGAAGGAAGTAGCGATGGAGGCTGAATTAGCAAAAGCGAAGATACAGGCTGAAGTAGAGAAGCAAGAGGCTGTAATGCAGGCAAGTGAGCCAGAACCGCAAGCAGAATTACCAATTATAAACATATAGGAGGAATTATGGAAGAGTATCAAAGTGATAATGTAAACATATATGAAAGTCAAGATATAGAGAATAACAATCAAGAAGAAAACGATGAGGGTAGATTTTACAATGGAGATTTCTTTAGTTTTATAGCTGGAGAGAGCGACTATACTAACGAAGTTAGGGATGATAGTATAGATGAGGGGAGCGACCAGCAAGCTGAGGTAGATGGAACAAGCACAGAGGAAGCTGAGGTAGCTGACAGTATAGAGGAATTATTTTACAAGGAGTTTGATAGTTTAGAGGAGGCTAACAACTATATAAAAAGTTTAAAGGATGTATTATTAAATCCTGATAATCCAGTAGCTGAGAAATACATAGAGAACTTTTTAATCAACAGGTTAGCTGAAGAGAATAGCAAGATAGATGGATTTGCTGAGCATTATTTAGCATTCATACGAAATCCTAAAGAGTATCTAATACAATTTTATCCTGAAAAGTTAGCGGAGATAGGGATACAACCTATAATGACTGGTGAACAAATAGAGAAAGCGATAGATGACAAGTTGAAGGAGGAGTTTGGGGAGGATTATAAAAGCCAGTGGGACCCGAATGAGCTTTTGGATGTAAACTCAATAACCAGCAGGATACTATTCAGGAAAAACGAGTTATATCAGCATTATATGGATGTAAATAAGAAAAACGAGGAGATATTAGCTAATTGGAACAGGAATTTGGCTGAAGGGAAAAGCAATATTCAGGAGTATGGAAATCAGGGAACGAACGTAATTGAGGAGATCAACAGACAGTATAAGGACAAATTTATAAATGAGTATCAATTTTCAGAAGAAGACTATAACAAGTTTATAGAAGATATGCAAAATCGCACATTAACTATGGAGGACATGCATCGTGTAGTGTACTTTGATGGTTATATGCGATTAGCATATGAAAGAGGATTAGAAGACGCTAAAAAGGGCGTCTATAAGAAACTAGCTGCTGAGAATCAAGGGGAGATTATCAATCCAACGAAGAGAACTCAGGAGAGTGTCTCAAACAAATCGTTACCTGATAACTGGAGAAACCTACTCAGTGGCAAATTAACTATACCGTATTATTAATGACAATTAAGGAGAAGAATAATGGTATTTGGAAAAGGAGATCAAGTAGCTGGACAAAATGATTTATTTCCTGGATTATTTACAACAGGAACGATACCTGAAGATTATTTGCCGAGAGGCATGGACAATTTAGGTCAAATGGCATTTATCACAAGGGGTACAACAAAATTTTTGTCTATGCTACATCAAAGATTTAAAAAATCGAAAAATGTAGATACACGTGAGCATAGAGTACATGAGATAAGTGAATTAGACAGAACTTTCCGTACGATTGAAGACAGTCCGTCACCGGACGTGATTATCTTGAACAAGGATGCTGCAGCACAGTTACAGCCAAATGATATATTATTTGCACCTGAAGTATTTTCGAGGTACGACAGTGCTAGTGGGAAAGTGGTATATAGTAGAGTATTCTCGAAGGAGTTTACAGATTGCGAGCAAATGCTTGTTTTGAATATAGAGCAAAGAGAAGATAAAACTATTGTTACTGTAAGGCGTGCAGATTATGGTAAAGGAAAGAATGATTTACAGGGTTTAGTTGTAAGTTTAAGTGAAGTGGATTACGGCACAGATGGATTAATTAAGCAAAACGATTTACTTGTACGTGGGTTACCGACATTCCCGGAAGGTTCTGATGCACCAAGAGGTTTCTGGAAAAATCCAGTAATTGATAACAATTTCACTCAAGAGTTTAAGTATGCACTTGAAATCACTAAAGAGAGTGAAATTGAGAAGACATGGATAGGCAAGACACCGATAGAGATATACAGATTGTTGAAGACAAGACAGGCGACATTAGATATTGAAAGAGCGTTTTTATTTAACAGAAAGGGCAAAAAGATTGATCCGTTAGGAAGAGTTCAATACACTGTTGGTGGTGTAGTTGAATTTATACCGAAGGATGATGAGCATGTGCATGTATGGGATGCTTCGAAGGAATTGAACTATAAAAATATGTTGGATTTTATATCGAAAGTGCCTGAAGACGGAGGTGGGCAGGTAAGAGACTTATTCTGTGGTATAGATTTATACGTAGCATTAAAGAAGTCCTTCTATGATGAGAAGTATTTAAGGTATGATCCAGATGCAAGTAAAGAATTTGATATTCCGATTGAAAGTTTAGTTGGTGCAGGGATTAAAATTAACGTGATTCCTTTATATACTTTGCAGGAAGTTGGATGGGGTAAACGAGGTTTATTATTAGATTTCAGTGTACCATCATTTGTCCCTACAACTCATGCAAATTGGGATATGAAGGTAGAGAAAGACATTGGTCAGAAGGGCGTGCAAATTTACAAAGAGCAATGGATTGGTATTAAAGGTTTAGAGCGTAGGTACGCACAATATCAACATATTTTAGATTTCAGTCAATTAGTATAGGAGGATAAAATGATAAATTATCTTAGCAATACATATAGATTACCAGACAACAGCATTAGACCTGGCGAGACACCGTCAGATGGTTTAATGGTAACTAGAAAAGTTAAGAATGGAGATACAAAAGTGAATGTGCCTTTCAAACCTGGCAGCAAAATTGCATATCAGGTATATACTGTAACAGATGTGGATGAAGATGGCAATATAACTATGCCAGCTGTGAAAGGGGATGGTTACGTAGTAGTAATTGGCAAAGCATTCAATCTCACAGATGGAGGAGATGCATTATAATGTATGTATGGGAGCTGCATGAAGCATTAGCAAGGAGCTTGAATGATCCTTATTCAAGTTATTGGAATGATTTTCCATATTTGCCTAATATAATCGGTAGTTCACGAAAAGTCGAAATTTTTTGTGGGGACGGGATGAGGTTCTCGTCCCTACAAAGAAGTATATATCTAGACAGAGCGATAACATCGATTTTGCGTGATGCTATAATGCAAGTTATACATTTACCAAGAGTTCATGCAAGTTCCATACTACAAAAGCTATTTCCAACATTAACTCAAGTATACACAACTAGCATGCAAAAAGAGTGGTCTTTCGAACATTTATGGGTTTACAGTGTGGTAATTGCGGTAAAGGGAGTGTATGCTAAAACGCACTCACCCAGAGACAGAACTATAAATAGTTTTAACGATGGTGAATATATAAATATAAATGTACCATTATATTCAGAAGTTGAAGCGAAAAACTTATTCGGGGTACAGTCAAAAATTCGACCTGAACTTGTAGCATTCTGCATATGGAAACCAAATCTTATAGCTTTTTATGGAGAAAGGATTAATGATTTAACTAACGGTTATGCTGACAATAAGATGCATGTAACATTTATGAAAAAGCCTAAAAAAATAGTGAATTCAACGGATAGAGAAGAAGTCGAATTTGATGACTTGTACTTTGACAACATAATACAACGAGCAACACTATACGGGTTACATGATTCTGGATTATTAGGTAGTGCAAACATTGCCATGTCATTACTTGATACACCAACGATAAAAGTAGGTTCATTTATTCCAAATAATAGTGGAGTACAAGAACAATGAAAAAGATATATTTGTACGTACAAAATCCTGACGATATACCTAAAACTATATATTATGGTAAAGTTCAAAGTGTTGAAATCGATGATGATGATATAATGCGTAAATCAGAATATGATATTAATAGGGACGGTTATGTAGATAAACTAAAACGATTATCAGATATACAAGATGTAGAAGACTATAAGGAGGGTAAGGTTCTAGTAATTAAAAACAGTGATCCAGAATGGTCAGATGTAGAAGCCAATGTAGATATAGATGAAATCGATGGTGGAATCATCGTCGATGATTTAACATAATTATCAAATAGTATCATAAAAAAAAGGAGAAAAAAAATGAGCACATATAATCCAGTAAAAATAAAACCTAAAAGAACTACACAAAATAAGATCCCTAATTTGGGACCAGCACTCGACAATAATGAATTGCTAGTAACAAGTGATAGCCGACATATATATATTGGAAATGCGAGTGGGCAGTCTATAACATTAACGCCTGATATTGCATTACTTCA
>Ga0209409_1002282_pt1 | contig 14501 bp, 13 predicted proteins | sample AD_JPNMR1_MetaG_FD_184424 | JGI IMG/M metagenome (GOLD analysis project Ga0209409, IMG submission 184424) | Active sludge microbial communities of municipal wastewater-treating anaerobic digesters from Japan - AD_JPNMR1_MetaG (SPAdes) (version 2) | ecosystem: Engineered > Bioreactor > Anaerobic...
AAAGTGCGGGATAAAATAGAAGCAAATAAAAATATTTCTCAAAGAGAAGCAGAAAATTTAGCTCTTGAAAGCAAAAAAATTGCAAAATATATCAACGGAAGAAAAATTCAAAAAACAATTTTTGTGCCTGGAAAATTAATTAACTTTGTAATAAAATAAAACATATGTGTGGCATTGTTGGTTATATTGGAACTAAAACTGATCCCCGAATTGGACTTGAGGCATTAAAACGTCTTGAATATAGGGGATATGATTCAGCAGGAATGGCTGTTTATAATCCTGAAAAAGGAGAAATTTTTTCTTTAAAAGCAGTAGGAAAGATATCATCTCTTGAAGAAAAATTTTCTCAATCAGGTATTACTGGCAATCCATTTATATTACATACTCGCTGGGCAACTCATGGCGCGCCAAGCGAGATTAATGCTCATCCTCACTCTGATTGCAAAAAAAATATTTGGCTTGTGCATAATGGCATTATTGAAAACTATCGGGAACTTAAAAATAAACTAGGAAAAGAAGGACATAAATTTGTTTCTGAAACTGATACTGAGGTTCTTGCTCATTTAATAGAGCATTTTTTTGAAGGAAACTTGGAAGAAGCTGTTCGAAAAGCTTTAAAATTAGTTAAAGGAACTTATGGAATTTTAGTGATCGCTAGAGATGATCCAGGAAAAGTTGTAGCAGCTAGAAATTCTAGTCCTTTAGTTTTAGCTCAAGCTAATGGTGATGTTTTTATCGCTTCTGACCCATCAGCACTTATTTCTTATTCAAAAAGAATGATTTTTTTAGACGATGGAGAAATTGCAGTTTTAAAACCAGGAGAATTTTTTGTAACAGATCTTGAGAACAATCTAAAACAAAAAGAAGTTTCGGAAATAGAATGGAATTTGGAGCAAACTCAAAAAGGTGGCTATCCCCATTTTATGTTGAAAGAGATTATGGAACAGCCGGAAAGCTTAAAAGATTCTCAAAGAGGCAGAATAGTTCTTCAAGAAGGAAAAGCAAAGTTGGGAGGGCTTGAAAGCGTGAAAGATCAACTTCGAAAAATTGAAAGATTAATTATTGTCGCTTGCGGAACTGCTTATTACGCTGGTTTAACTGGTGAATATATGCTTGAAGAATATGCGGGAATTCCCGTTGAAGTTGATTTTGCCTCAGAATTCCGTTATCGAAAACCAATCTTAGACAAAAAAACTGCAGTTCTTGCGATTTCACAAAGCGGAGAGACAGCTGATACTTTAGCAGCAATTAGAGAGGCAAAAGAAAAAGGCGTTTTAACATTAGGAATTGTTAATACTGTTGGTTCAACTATTGCAAGAGAAACTGACGCTGGTGTTTATAATCATGCTGGTCCTGAAATTGGCGTTGCTTCGACAAAGGCCTTAACTTCGCAATTAGAAATATTAGCTCTGCTCACCGTTTTTTTGGGAAGACAAAGAGAAATGAGTTTAGTAATAGGACAAAGAATTTTAAAAGAAATTTTAAGAATTCCAGAGCTGGTAAAGAAAATTTTAGAGAAAAATAACGAAATTCAAGAATTGGCCAAAAAATACAAAGACGCAAATGACTTTCTTTATATTGGTAGAAAGTATAATCATCCAATTGCTCTTGAAGGCGCTTTAAAACTAAAGGAAATTTCTTACATTCATGCCGAAGGATATCCGGCAGGGGAGATGAAGCATGGGCCAATTGCTCTTATCGATGAAAATTTTCCTACCTTTGCTATTTTACCATCTGACAGTGTTTATGAGAAAATGATTTCTAATGTTGAAGAAATAAAAGCAAGAGGAGGAAAAGTTATAGGTCTTGCAACCGAAGGAAACGAAGATATTCAAAAAATTGTAGATGATGTTATCTACATTCCAAAAACCTTAGAAATGCTTACGCCAATTTTAAGCGTTGTTCCTTTACAGCTGTTTGCGTATCATATAGGGGTTCTTAAGGGGTATGACGTTGACAAACCCCGCAATTTAGCTAAATCAGTTACTGTAGAGTAGAAATAAAATGTGCCGAGATCGTTTCTCGGCACATTTTATTTTGCTATAGTGATAAGCCAAAACATTGGTAAACTAAAAAATCTTACACAATCAGTTAATCTAGGGTAGATAAAAAATTTTTGAGCTCTTTTTCGTTTTCAAAAATTAAAGTAAGTTCAATTTTATTATTTACTTCTTTAAGCTTTATATTTTTAATTTTAAGAATTTTTGAAATTTCTTTTTCTAATTTTTGAAATTTTTTTTCTTCTTTATTTATTTTTTCTTTGCTTTTGTTTACTTCTTTTTCCACAGCCCTAACAGGCAATTTTTTTTCAACGATTTCTTTATACACCTCAATTTGTTTATCTTTTTCTACTGAAAGCAAAGCTCTTGCATGACCTTCGGAAATTTCTCTTTTTTCAATGCCATTTTTTATTTCTTCTGGCAAATCTAAAAGTCGAAGATTATTTGCTATCGCTTCTCGGCTTTTTCCTACCATTTTTCCAACTTCTCGTTGAGTTAAATGATATTCCTCGATTAATCTTTTGAAAGCTTTAGCTTTTTCAAGAGGATTTAAATCTTCTCTTTGAAGATTTTCAACAAGAGAGATTGGCAATTCTTCCTCTTTTTCTATTTCCTGAATTATTACTGGTACTTCTTTTAGCCCTATCATTTTTGCTGCTCTTAATCTTCGCTCTCCAGCAATCAATTGATATTCAACTTTTTGGCCGCTTGGCACATCTTTTTCAATCTTCTTTGCAATTAAAGGTTGCAATATTCCATATTTTTCAATAGAATTAGCTAACTCTTTAAGTTCTTTTTGATTAAATTGTTTTCTTGGCTGAAGAGGATTCGGCTTAATTTTATCAGTTTCAATCCAAAAAACACTTTCTTTTTTTTGAGAAATTTCTTTATTTGTTTTTTTGGGAATTAAAGATTCAAGACCGGCCATACAATTAAAATTAGAAATTATAAATTAGAAATTTGAATATTTATTACTTCCTCTGCCAATCTTTCATAAGCTTTTGCGCCTTTTGAATCTGGAGCATATTGAAATATTGTTTTACCATATTTTGGCGCTTCTGCCAATCTGATGCTTCGTGGAATAACTGTTTCAAAAACTTTTCCCGGGAAAGTTTCTCTTACTTTTTTTAAAATTTCTCTTGAAAGGACGTTCCTTTTGTCATACATTGTTAAAAGACCGAATATTTGAGAGAATTCTTTTTTAAGGTTTGTTTCCAGAAGATCAAAAATTTCAAAAAGATCTTCTAAACTCCTTAAAGCGAAAAACTCGCATTGAATTGGCACAATTACTTCATTTCCCGCAACCAAGGCATTCAAAGTTAAAATTCCAAGCGATGGAGGAGGATCTAATAAAATAAAATCATAATTTTTCTCAATTGGCAAAAGTAATTCTTTTAAAACGCTTTCTCTATCTCTTGTCTCTAAAAGTTCAATATTACTTCCAGCAAGATCAGCGCTTGCTGGTGCAATATCAAAATTAAAAAGAGAAGTATTTTTAATAATATCTTTTAAGGGAACTTTTTTAGAAAAACTATGGTAGATATTTAAAGGAATATTTTTAGGATTTAAACCCAGGGAAACTGTTGCATTTGCTTGGGGATCGAGGTCACAAAGTAAAACTTTTTTTCCAAATTTTGCTAAAAAAGCCCCCAAGGATACTGCGGTAGTGGTTTTACCAGAACCTCCTTTTTCATTAATTATAGCTATAACTCGTGCCATATTTTTAGAGAATGATAACAGATTTTTAGGTATTTTTCAAGCTTGGAATTTCTGCTAAATTTTGTTAAATTAATTTTAGAAATCTATGATTTTTGGCCATCAGAAAAATTTAAAAATTTTTTCAAAGATGATCGAAGAAGAAAAATTTCCTCATGCTGTTTTATTTGTGGGGCCAGAAAAAATAGGGAAAAAGAAAATAGCTTTTGAAATTTCAAAATATTTAGAAGGAAATCACCGCCAATTCAAAAATTTTTTTGAATTTTCTCAAAAAGAATGTGGTTGCGATATTTGTGATCTTATTGAAAGAAAAAAATTTCCAGATATTATAGAAGTAAACAGAGAAGAAGAGGGGGAACAAATTTCTATTAAAAAAATAAGAGAAGTTCAAAATCAAGTTTCTTTGTCGTCGCCTTATCATTTTAAGATTAATATTTTAGATCAAGCTGAGAATCTTTCTGAAGAAGCAATTGGAGCTTTATTAAAAACACTTGAAGAACCTCGCGGAAAGACAATTTTTTTTCTTATAACCTCAATGGCTTATCGTCTGCCAAAAACTATTCTTTCTAGAACAGAAATTTTTAGATTTTATCCTCTTTCAAAAAATGAAATTAAAAATTTTTTTGAAGATGTCTTAAAAGAAAAAGAAATAAGCCAAGATTTTATAGATTTTTCTTTTGGAAAGCCTGGATTAGCAAAAGAACTTATTCTTGACAAAAATAGAATATTATATTATAATTCTCTCTTAAAAGAGATAAAAAAAATAGTAAAACTACCAGAATATCAACGCTTAAAGATAGCTGAATTTTTAGAAAAAAATGGCGAAGTTGAAGATTTTCTTTTTTTGAGCGAAAGATGGTTTCGAGATCTATTGTTAAAAAAGCAAAATACTTCTCCTTCATTTTTTTCTTTTTCTTCTAAGGAAAAAGAAACTGAAAAAGAAAGTCAAAATTTTTCTGAGAAAAAATTAAAGGAAATAATTTCTTTAATAGAAAAAACAAAAAATTATTTAAACTTTTCGAATACAAATCAACTTTTAGCCTTAGAAAACTTACTACTTAGAATAGACGCAGATTTACGCTGATAATGCAGATTAGGGCGGAAGATAGTGGATTTGTATGGATCGTTGCATTTAATCTGCGCACTTGCCAGTATCCGCGTTTATTCGCGTAAAAGAATATGTTTCAACAAATAGGTTTAACATTTATTGCTCTTTTTATTGCCTATCTTTGCTTTTTGGGCGTTTTTGGTTTTTTAAAAGATAATTATGGCATTGAAATATCGTTGGGTGAAAATTTATTTATTTCCGAAGATAAAGGAGAAAATTGGGTAGCTTTGGATACGGGGAAACAAACAGATGTAAGTGGAGTAAATTTTGCTTTTGATTCTCAAAATCCTGAGAATCTTTATATGGCCTCTGCTGAGGGAATTTTTGAAAGTTCTAAGGGAAAAAATTTTTCTGCTTCTGCAATTACTCAGTTTAAAGAAGAAGAGAAGCCTGCTCTTATTTCAAATTTTATTCCTGACCCTAAAGAGCCAAATACATTTTATCTTATATCTGAAGAAGTGGGTCAGAATAAACTTTTAGTATCTCATGATAAGGGAAAAACTTTTAGGCTTATTTTTATTGCTGAGGGGAATGATAGGATTAAAACCTTTGCTGTTGATCCTTTCGCTTCAAATAAAATTTACCTTGGAACAGAAGAAGGAGGTTTTTTAAGGAGCGAAGATTATGGTAATTCTTGGAAAAAAGTAATTAAATTCTCTCAGCCAGTAGGAGAAATTGTTCCAAATCCTCATCGAGAAGGTGAAATTTATATTTTACTTTCAAGGGTTGCAAAAGATCCTTTTAACTTTTATAATAATGGCATTCCTGCCAAAGTAAAAATAAGCAATGATTGTGGTTTAACTTTTCAAGCAATAGAAAATAAAATCAATATTTCTAAAGTAAAAAGAGAATTAAGAAATTTGCCAGAAATAAAAGATATAGTAATTGATCCTTCTCAAAACCGAATTTATTTTGTTTCTGATTATTATCTTTTAAGAAGTGTTCATGATCAAATGGAATTAGTAAATTTAGTTTCATTTTCAAAGGAAAATAAAATTACTACCTTTACAGTTGATCCGAAAAATTCTAATATATTATATCTTGGGATAGGAAATTTGATGTATATTTCAGAAAATGGCGGAGAGAATTGGCAAATAGTTGAGCCACCAGCAAAAGGAGAAATAGAAGAAATAAAAATTAATCCCGCAGATCCCGAGACTATTTTAATTTCTGTTAAAAAAACATTCTAAAATTTTATTAAATTATGAGTATTGATAGTTTATTTAAAGAAACAAAAAATTCTTTTCAAAAAACTCTTGATTGGTTTAAAAAAGAAATATCTGCTGTGCGGGGAAATAGAGTAAGTATTGATTTGATTGATGGAATTCTATTGGATTATTATGGAGAAAAGATTTCTTTAAAAGAAATTGCTTCTCTTTCTTTAGTTGATTCAAGAACCATTTCTATTGAACCTTGGGACAAATCAGTAATTTCTAATATTGAAAAAGCTCTCCAAGAATCAAACTTAGGAGGAAATGTGAAAGATGATGGTGGAAAAGTATTTTTTACTTTTTCTATTCAAACTACTGAAGACAAAGAAAAGATGATAAAAATTTTAAGGCAAAAAATGGAAAAGGCTAAGGTAGCTCTGAGAAGAACACGAGATGAAGTGTGGAAAGAAATTCAGGAAATGGAACGAAAAGGAGAAATACCCGAAGATGAAAAATTCAGACAAAAAGATAATCTTCAAAAATTAATTAATGAATTCGAAGATAAGATTGAAGAAATAGAAAAAGCTAAAGAAAAAGAGATTTTAGAATAGAAATAAAGCAAAATTAAAAACGCAAAATCAGTTCTGTGAATGAAACAATAATTTCATTTCACGTTTCGTTTTTTTCACTTTAAGTGAAAAACTCAGCGAATCAAAAAGAAAAATTCAAAGATGATAGGAAGATAATTCTTTTTATATTTTGATATTTGATGGGTGAAAGGAATTTCATTCTTTTCTTCCACCTCGTCTTGCTATTGCAGAACTCAATTTTTGATTTATTTATTATGTCTCCCTTGGTATTACAATTGATTAACTTTGGAGTACCAGAGCATACCATTGTTTTGCTTTTAATGTTGCCAGTAGTTGCTACTTTGATTACATTTGCTCAACAAGTTATTGGTGTTCGGGGTTTTGGTATCTATATTACTTCAATTATTGCTTATGCTTTTGTGGCAACTCAATTAAAATATGGAATTGTAATTTTTTTTGTAGTGCTTCTCGCAGGTACTTTAATGAGACATTTTTTGCGGAAAGTAAGGATTCTTTATTTGCCACGAATGGCAATAATTCTCACATTTGTTGCTTTAGCAGTTTTTTTAATGTTTCTCTTGGGAAGTTTTTTAAATATTGAAGGTTTACAAGCTATTTCTATCTTTCCAATTTTAATTATGACTTTAGTTGTGGAAAGATTTGTAGCGGCCCAAATTGAAAAAGGACCAAAAACGGCAATCTTTATGACGCTTGAAACACTGATTTTAGCAATAATCTCTTATTTCCTTATTGAATGGACATGGCTTCAGCAAATACTTTTAGATTGGCCTCTTATTTCTCTGTTAGTGCTTTTTTTAATAAATTTTGGATTAGGCCACTGGACGGGCCTTCGTATTTCAGAATATTTCCGTTTTCGAGAATTAATCGAATATTTACCCAAAAAATAAGCTTATATTAAACTAATTTGAAAAATTTAAAATTGTCTTCTTTATGCTATGCGTGGAATTTTAGGCGTTAATGCTCGAAATCAAAAATATTTACATTCTTCCCGGAAAGGCAAAAGGATTTTAGATTCAAAACTGCTCACAAAAAAAGTTTTAAGCGAAGCTGGTCTTCCAGTTTTGGAAACGCTTGCTGTTATTAAAACAAGATCCGAACTTTTAAAATTTAATTGGGAATTTTTACCTAATGCTTTTGCTTTAAAACCAAACCGCGGATTAGGAGGAGAGGGAATTATTGTAGTTTATGGAAAAAAGAAAAATACTTTAGAGCCCACCTGGATTAAATCCGATGGTTCTTTGGTTAGTAAAAAAGAACTTGAGTTACATATATTTGATATTCTTGAAGGAAATTTTTCCTTATTTTCTTTACCAGATGTGGCCTTTTTTGAAGAAAGAGCAAAAGTTTCAAAAGAATTAAAACCTTATTCTGCAAAAGGAATTCCAGATATTAGAATAATAGTTTTTGAGAAAGTGCCGGTAATGGCAATGCTTCGTTTGCCAACGCCAGAATCAAGGGGCAGGGCAAATCTTCACCAAGGAGCAATTGGAGTAGGCATCGACCTTGAAACAGGTTTAACAACAAGTGCTTTTTGGCACCAAAAACTTATAGATTACTATCCAGGAACAAGATATCTTTTGAGGGGCATAAAAATTCCTTATTTTAAAAAAATTCTAGAGTTAGCCGTTCTTGCTCAAATCGCTACTGGTATAAATTTTTTAGGAGTAGATATCGCTATTGATCGTGACAAAGGACCGGTTATTTTTGAATTAAATGCGAGACCTGGTCTTTCTATTCAAATGGCAAATTTAGCAGGACTCGAAGAACGACTTCAAAGGGTAAAAGGCCTTAAAATTAAATCAAAAGAAAAAGGAGTAAGATTAGCACAGGAACTTTTTGGTTCCTCTAAAGAAGATTTTCCTCCGGAAATAATTTCAAAAGAAAAAAAAGAAATGGAAAATTTATCAGATCGAAAAATTTTAGGACCAATAGAGGAAGTAGAAATTATCACAAATAATGAGAATGAACAACGCTATAAAACTTTAGCAAAAATTGATACTGGCGCTTGGAGAAGCGTTATTTCTTTTGATATCGCTAAGAAATTAAAAATTGAAGAAACTTCTAATTTTAAAATAGTAAAGTCTACCCTTGGAGAAGAAATCAGGACCATTGTACCACTTTCATTTATTTTAAAAGGAGAAAGAATCGATACCGAAGTGTCGTTAGCTGATCGTTCTTCAATGAAGTATGAGATGCTTATTGGGCGTCGAGATTTAAAAAATTTTATTATAGACCCAGCTAAAAAAATTAACAAAGAGTAAATTTATGAAAATTAAAGACCTTTCTTCTCTAAAATCTTTTTTTAAAACAATCAAAACACCAATTTTAGGAGCTAGCGTTTATGGCTTTGAAAGGCTGGGCCCAGAAGAATTTTTTTCAGACTATCAACTTTTATCGCTTTATCAAAGTAAAGAGACTGATTTAATAAAAAAAGATTTACCAATTTTTTGTCTTGAAGAAAAAATAGGGAAAAGAATAAGACCTCGAAATGCTTCTTCTTTGCTTTGTCATCCAGAAACTCAAAAGTATTTAAGAAATTTTAAAAATCCTACTATACTTCTTTATAAATCTTCAAGAAGGATAGAAGAATTATCAAGAAAATTAAATTTTAATATTGCAATTTCTCCTTCTCATTTTGGAAAACAACTTTTTGAAGATAAAATAAAATTTAGAGAAATAGCTCAAAAAATTGGTGTTCCTCCTACGCCTGGTAGAACTATTTCTTTTTCTTTTTTAAAAAATTCTTCTTTTTCAAGTTTAAAAGAAGAGTTTGGTTTTCCCTTTGTTTTGCAACATCCAAGAAGGGGAGGTGGCAAGGGAACTTTTTTTATTAAAGATGAAGAAGATCTTAAAATAGCTAAAAAAACGCTTGCAAACCCTCCTACTCAAAAAGTAATTGCAGCTAAGTTTGTTAAAGGCCCAACTCCTTCGATTACTGGTTGCATAACTCGATTTGGGGTTTTGTCTACAAGGCCCCAATATCAAATTTGCGATGTTCCAATTCTTTATCAAAGACCTGATGGAGCAGGGCTTTTTTGCGGACATGATTGGTCAGCTTCAGTTTTTTCTCAAAAAATCTTAAAAGAAGCGAAAGAAATAGTTGAAAAAGTAGGGAATTATTTTAAAAGTCAAGGTTATAAAGGTATTTTTGGGCTTGATTTTATTTTAGATGAAAAAGAACAAAAACTTTATTTAACAGAATGCAATCCACGATTACTTGGTTCTATGCCTACTTTACATATGGTTCAAATAGCAAATGGTGAGTCACCCATTATTGCTTTTCACTTGCTTGAATTTTTAAGTATTCCTTATGATATTGATATTCAAAAAATAAACAACTTGATGTGGCAAAAGAAAGAAGGAGCTCAAATGTTCTTACATAATCATTTACAAAGTAAAGCAACACAAGAAGGAGAGCTTGAACCGGGAGCATATAAGGTGCAAAGTGCAAAATACAAAATGCAAAATAATAATTTAAGGTTTAAAAGCGAACTTCAATTTATTCGGTCTGGATATAAATTTTGCCATCTTCAGGCTAAAAATGAATTTCTTTTAACTGACGGGATTCAAAAAAAAGGAACAAAGCTTCAACCATTTCAAAGACTTTGTCGAGTAGTAGCTAAAAAAAGAGTTTTAGATGAAAGTTTAAAAGATCTTTTACCAGAGACAAAAGAATTTATAAATTTAATTTCAGAGAATTTAAAGCTGGTTTCAACTACAAAATTCTAATTTTTATGTCGCCCGAGCTTTTAAGAAAAAAATATCCAAAATTTATTTATAAATCTTTTTCTTTCAATTTAAAAGAAAGTAATTTAAATATTATTTTTGACTTTAGAATTCCGCCAGATTTAAAATTTTCGCCGAAAATAAGAATAGCTAAAGTAAACGAAGGCCGATTGAGGAAAATTAAAAAAGAAGTTCTCGAAAACCTTATTTTAAATTTAGGAATGATTGAGTCTTTTAGTTATTGGAAAGCAACTTGTTCTCCAGAGATAGAAATAGACGCTGGCTATTTGAAAAAAGAGCAAGCGAGATGGTGGGAGGAATTAATTTTAAAAGGAATGGGCCAATTTTTTTTTGAAAATAAAATTGATTTTACCAAAAAAAATTTTTTAAAAATTTATTCCTTAAAAAAGGAGTCACTCTTAAAGCCAATCAATTTAAAATTAAAAAATAGGACAATAATTCCGATTGGTGGGGGAAAAGATTCAATAGTAACTTTAGAATTATTAAAAGAAAGCGGTGAAGATTTTACTACTTTCGCCTTAAACCCTACAAGAACCATTAAAAAAATAATCAAAATTGGCAGTCAAAATTCTCCTTTGATTGTCGAGCGAAAAATAGATCCTAAAATTTTAAAACTTAATCAAAAAGGATATTTAAATGGCCACACTCCTTTCTCTGCTTATTTAGCTTTCCTTTCTGTACTTTGCGCAGTCATTTTTGATTTTAAATATATTGCTTTTTCTCAGGAAAGAAGCTCGAACGAAGGAAATGTAAAATATCTTGGAAAGACCATCAATCATCAATATTCAAAAAGCTTTGAATTTGAAAAAAAATTCAGAGAATATCTTAAAAAATACTTAGTAAGTGGCATTGAATATTTTAGCTTTTTGCGGCCATTATACGAACTTCAGATTTCAAAATTATTTTCAAAATATTCTCAGTATTTTCCTATTTTTTTAAGCTGTAACGAAGCTTATAAAACTTATTCAGGAACAAAAAAACCAAAGAAAAAATGGTGCGGTCAATGTTCAAAATGTTTGTTTATTTATAGTAGTCTTTACCCATTTATAGAAGATAAAGAATTAATAGAAATTTTTGGAGAGGATCTTTTTGAAAAAAGGAATCTTTTAGCAATTATGCAAGAATTAATTGGGCAAAAAGGATTCAAACCTTTTGAATGTGTTGGAACAAAAAAAGAAAGTCTTATTGCTTTTTATTTAAGTTGGAAAAAAGCAAAAGCAAATGGAAAACAACCATTTTTATTGAAATACTTTGAAAGAGAAATTTTACCTACTAAATCTTCTTTTAACTTTGAAAAAGAATCAAAGAAATTAATGGAATCTTTTGGGAAAAATCATTTTTTACCTCCTGAATTTCAGCAGATATTTAAAAAGAAGATGCAAACTTTAACGAACAGGGATAAATAGCCAATAGCACGAGAATATTTCTCGTGCTATTTTAAAAAGATTCATTATGAGCCCTTTTTTATTGTGTTTTGAGAAAAAACATTGTATTATAAACACAAAGGTTAACCTAACTAAAATAAAATAAAAGACAGCTTTCTTTTATTTTGTTGAGGTTTTTTGAGTTTAATAGTTAATATTAATAAAAAATTAGGTAAGGAATAAATATAAAAAACAGAACTTCTGTCCTGTTTTATATAGATAAATATTATATAAACTCAAAAAACCAATAAAGACTAAAATGAAGAAAACTGTCTTACCACTCATTATGGCAAACACATCTTATCAAAACAAAAAAAACGTGTCAAGAGAAGAGGATTTAAACAAAATTCAAGAAGAAGAAAGGGAGTTTTGGAAAGAATATGCAGAATTAATGATAAGCAAATATAGAGATGCTTTCTTAAATCTTCCGCATTATCAAAATGAATTAAAAGTAATTAATGAATTTATTAATCCTCAAAAAGGTCAAAAATGGTTAGATCTTGGTTGTGGATCTCTTCCTGTTACAGAACTAATCTTGGAAAAATCAAAAGGAGAAGTAGAAGTTATAGCAGGAGATATCCACTTGGAGCCTGCTAAAAAAAGACTGAGTGAACTGGGCAACCCTTCTTCTGTAAAATTACAATATATTGATCTTTCTCAAAAACTACCATTCCCTGATAATTATTTTGATGGAATTGTATCAAGCAAGGTTATAACATATATCACAGAATCCCAAGGACAAAAAGGCAAAAACGCACTGAAAGTAATTTTTCAAGAAATATATAGAATTTTAAAACCCGGTGGAGTATTTATATGGAGTACTCCCAAAAAAGATGTTAGCCGTTTAACAGGAGCTTTGCTTGCTTCCATTTATTTATTAAACCCATATCAATGGATAAAACAAAAATGTTTTTTACCATATTTTGCAATAAAAATGGTAAAATTTTTTACACCAGTCGAAGAGTATACATTTCTTAACCAAGAGGAATACGAAAATTTATTAATGCAAATTGGTTTTCAAAATTCAAACTGGAAAATCAGTTTTGGAAAACAAGTTTTAGTAAATAAAATTAACAAACCATTATGAGTATTCTAGCTTTTTCAGGATTTATAAATTGTTTTTTAATTTTAATTTTAGGTATTTTTGTTTATCTCAGGGATAAAAGCAAAAAAGAAAATCAACTTTTCTTTTTATTTAGTTTGGCATTATCTTTTTGGCAGTTAAATTATGGATTTTGGCAAGCAGTTCAAAATGAAGAAAAAAGTATATTCTTTCTTAGATTATTAATGGTTGGTTCAATTTTTTCGTCAGTCTTTCTTTATCATCTTAGTTTAATTCTTTTAAACTTAGAAGAAAGAAGAAGAAAAAGTTTAATTTTGTTGTATTCAATAAGTTTTTTAATAATAATTTTAATATTCACCCCCTTCTTTGTTTCAAAGATTAAAAATTATTCTTTTTATTCTTATTGGCCGCAAGCAGGAATAGTAGCTAATTTAAATATTGTTTTGGGATTAGCTTTGGTTGTTATCACTTTTGGAACATTAATTAAAAATTATTTCCACCTAACAGGAGAAAAAAAGAATCAAATTGGTTATTTTATTTTGGCTTTAGGAGTAGCCGCTATAGGTGGACTTTTTAATCTCCCCCAATGGTATGGATTTGAACTATATCCTTATGGAAACTTTGTAATATTTCTTTACCCTCTAATCATTGCCTTTGCCATTCTCAAATATCATCTCTTTAACATCAAGGTTATTCTGACAGAAATGTTAGTAGGAATTATGGGAATATTATTGCTAATCCAAGTATTTTTAGCTCCCACTCTTACCTGGAGAATATCAAGCATAGCTATCTTTCTTTTTTTCTGTTTTCTTGGCCACCAACTTATAAACTATTCTCATGAAGAAGAGAAAAAAAGAGAGGAAGCTGAGAAGTTAGCTATCAGAGAAAGAGCTTTAAGAGAAAGAGCAGAGAAGATAGCTAACGAGTACAAAAGGTTAGATGAAACTAAAACAATGTTCCTCAGCCTTGCTTCCCATCAACTCCGAACCCCTCTTTCTAGTATGAAAGGATATTTAGAACTAGCTTTATCTGGTAACTATGGCAAAGTAGAAGGCAAAGCAAGAGAGTTTATTGAAAGTGTTGAAATGGCAAACGAAAGAGAAATAAACTTAGTAAATGATCTTTTAGACCTCAACAAACTCCAAACAGGCAAACTACAATTTAGTTTTCAAGACAATGTTCAATTAGAAGATATTATCGAAGAAGTAGTTAAGGAATTCCAGCCCGAAGCTCAAAAATACAATCTCTACCTTAAATTCAACAAACCACAACACCCTTTACCCAAGATTACAGCTGATCCCCAAAAACTAAGAGAAGTTATCTTAAATCTTATTGACAATGCTCTAAAATACACAAAAGAAGGTGGAGTTACAATAAACTTACAATCCAAAGACCCAAACACCATCCTTCCTTATCACCATTCAAGATACAGGCATGGGTATGACACCCCAAGAAAAAGAAAAACTCTTCCAACTATTTGAAAGATCCAAAGATGCAGTCTCTGCTTATCCTTCTGGAGTTGGTATAGGTCTTTACTTTGCTTCTGAAATTGTTAAAGCACACAATGGCAAAATCTGGGCAGAGTCACAAGGTAAAGGTAAGGGTTCCACTTTTTATGTTGAGCTACCCGTAAAGGAAGAAAAAAAGATAATTGTTTAAATTTATATTTGTTTTCAAACCT
>Ga0209409_1002286_pt1 | contig 14479 bp, 14 predicted proteins | sample AD_JPNMR1_MetaG_FD_184424 | JGI IMG/M metagenome (GOLD analysis project Ga0209409, IMG submission 184424) | Active sludge microbial communities of municipal wastewater-treating anaerobic digesters from Japan - AD_JPNMR1_MetaG (SPAdes) (version 2) | ecosystem: Engineered > Bioreactor > Anaerobic...
CGCCCCGTTTATTTTAGTGGTTTCTGGTCTCCACTTTTTTGATTTTTTCTTTAATACTTGACGTAAATTATCAAGATGAATCAAAAATCGGTGGTTCTCTTACTTGTTTCATTCCGTTGTGTCGTTTCATAAACTTGCCCATAACTCGTTTATAACCCTACCAAAAGTACTTATATACATCTATTTTTTGTATATAACCGTACCTTTATTAAGGTTTATTTGATATGCAAATATATTAAAATTTTATATTTAAAAAAAATAAAAAAATTTTTTAAAAATTGAAAAACTTTAAGTGTCCCCTTTTATTAGGACAGTTTTTTTAATTTGTTAATATTTTATTTTTCAAAGAACTTAAATCTTTAATTTTGCAAAGTTAAAGATTTTTTTGAAACTTTCAAGTGTTTTACACAATTTTTTTAAATAATTTTTCAGGTGTTTGATAATCAAGTGATTGGCGTTTCCTTTCGCAATTATAACGGACAGCGGTATGTTTTTGTTGCCGATTACGGAGCACGTAACTATCAACCTGTGATGAAGTTTGAAGCGAGCCACAGCCTTTGATTTAAGCACTATCTCGGCAATAAAATATACCGCATGTTAGCATTTCGGTGATTATTGTCATGCTATTTTTCTTTTCATTTCAAATTTAGCTATACCGCCCGACAAATACATATAATTCCACCACCAAGCACTCATATTTTTAAAAATCATTTCTTTCCTTAACTTGTAGCTTTTGTAATGTTTCATTATTCCCAAATAGGAATTCATGCTGCTTTGGAAGGCTTGTTGCTCTTCTTTTGTCGGTTTATGGTCACGGGCTATTTGGTTTTGCTTTTCTATGGCATTGTAGAAATTTCCTTTAGTTCTGTCGGCTATGTATATGCGATTTGGCAAAATCACTGTTCCCAAGAATTTTACTCCTTTGCTGTAATGTTGCAAATATATTTTCTTTGGGTGTATGGTAACTTGTAATTCTGTTTGCAGGTATTCCGCTAATTTATGAATAAGTTTTTTCAAATACTCTTTTTCCTCATGCACTATCACAAAATCATCAACGTATCTACCGTAATACCGTATTTTCAAATCGTGTTTTACAAAATGGTCGAAGCTGTCCATGTAAAAATTGGCAAATACCTGACTGGTTAGGTTGCCTATTGGCAAACCGCAATAGGGCTTGCTGTGAAAAAGGCTTTTGGTTTGTGGTAAATTATCCCAGTCGCTTTTGTACCCCTTAATAATGCAGTTTTTTGCGGGGTCGTTCAAAATAACTTGTTTGCAAAGTTTTATAATCAATTCTTTATCGGGGGCTTGGTATTTTTCTTTTATAAACTGTTCGAGTTTTGCAAAAAGTATATTTTTGTTTATGCTCATAAAAAAGCCCTGCAAGTCGAGTTTAAGTACGTAGCAATCTTTTGTATAGTTTACTGAACATTGACGAATAAACCTGTCAATACGCCCGATGCCAAAATGCGTGCCTTTTCCCACTCTGCAACTGTAACTATCGTGTATAAACTGTTTTTCAAACAGATGGTTTAATTTACCGATGATTAAATGATGAACTACTCTATCTTTGAAATCAGCAGCAAATATTTCTCGCTTAACAGGTTTGTCCACAATAAAAGCAATGGAACGACCTATTTGGTATGTACCGCTGTTTATTTCTTCCCATAGTTGCACTACATTATTTTCGTAATCCATTTCAAAAGCCAAAGCATTTGCTGTGTAGCGTTTGTTTTTACGACACTCAAAATATGCAGCGAATATTTCTTCGAGTTTCAAAACTCTTGAAGGTATTGCAGACGTTTCAAGGTTTTCATTCGTAATTGGTTTTGGTATATCAAATAAGGATAATTGCATTTTATACATTTAGATTAAAAAACAATGACGGGCGTGTTGCCCGCCATTGTTAAATAGATTTGTTGAAGAATCCCTGACTGCACGAACATAGTTTGTATTGTTCTTATTGTTGTTGTTCGTGTTGCCGTTGTTGAAGTTGAAGTTCCACGCGTTGTTATTGTTATACTCCGACGACGACCAGTTTTCACAACCGAGTTTTGATGCTTTTGCCGATTGACATGGCATACAATTTTGCTCAACCTAATGGCGGAGCCCGATTGTCCTTTTTCAACAAAACCTTGCTCGCTCAGGCAAAACGTATCTTGCCCAATTCCGGCTTAATTATACCTGTTCTTCCATGCTGTTGCCTGTTTGCCGATTATATCAAGCATTTTACTCAATTCAGCAAGATGTTTGATGCTTATAAGCTTTAAATCGGCACACAAGCGAACTTCAAGTTTCAATATTTCAAAATTATCTAAGAACTCCTCTAAGTATTGGCGTTTATCCGTATTACGGTTTGCACGGTAAATACTGCGTACAAGTTGAATGCTATCTCGTTTCATATCTTGACCAAGTGTGTATTTATACTCTCTTGCAAACTCTTTTGTATATTCAAAAATCAACAATATCAGCTTGTACGTGTCTTTGTATATTGGTAATTCATGAGATAATGCCATATTCAAAAAAAATTTTGACCGCTTCGCGGTAAATAGTTAAATAGATAAATTGTTAAAAAGCCCTGACTGCACGAACATAGCTTGCATTGTTCTTAAGGTTGCTGTACGTGCCGCCGTCGACGAAGTTGAAGTTCCACGCGGAGAAATTGATATACTCCGACGACGACCAGTAATAGTTTTTCGCTATTGCAGTAGTAGAGCTGTTGCCGTCGCTGTCGAGTGCTTTTTGTACTGCTTTTAAATTGTTCCACAAATCGTTTAATTCGCCACGGCTTGGTAAATACCAATCGCTGTAAGTTCCGGTGCCGTAATCGGCGTTGGTATAATCGGCACAAAGTTTTGCGGCACTGCTTGTGTGTCCGCTTTGACCGGTAATTGCGGTTGTGTTACTGTTTCCATCCCAATCGCTTTGGGCAGTTGTTCCAATTAATTGGTCTGTAATATTACTCCATGCTTGTCCTGTGCTAAGGTCTATCATACTTACTATTAAACCGTGTTGTCCGGTTTGGTCAACCCAAAATACTACACCACCACCGTATAGTTCGCCTACGTAGTGGGCTGCTGAGCCGCTGCTTGCGTTTATTACATATGGGCTTGCTGTGGTTCCGCTACCTGTTATAGTTACATTTGAACCTGCGGTTACTTTGGTTTCGGAACCATCGACTGCCGGTAATTTCACAAACCCGCCATTACTCAAATAAATGGTGTCGTTACTTATGCTCAATATTTGGATTTCATTTGTCACTGAGCCGTCAACTTCGGTATCCAATTTATTGTTCCAGTTTGTAATATCACTTGTCGTTATTCCGTTTGCAGGTGATGCTATAAAAATAGGGTCGGTTTCGGTAATTCCGCCGGTAATACTTTCTGCCGTTTTTGCATGCAAAGCATAAGGCACACTTAACAACTGGCTCGTACCTGTAATGGTGTAAGTTGTTCCGCCTGTTGGGTCAGTTTCGGTTTTAATGAAATAGGGACCGTTTGCCCAGTCAATGGAAGCGAAAGTTCCACTTACAACCGTTCCTGCACCAATTTCAATACTTACCAATCCATTGGCATTGGTGGTTGGTGTTTGCGTTTCTACATAAACCGCTGTACCAGTTGCCGAACCTTGCAAAATACTTATTTGCATGCCAACTGTTGTGTTGGTTACTAAGGCTTCGCTACTGTTGCGGATTACTGCCTGATAACTCATTTTTTCGGGACTTTGTGCCCAAACTGGGGCTGTTAATAATACAGCTGCTAAAAATGTAAATACTTTTTTCATTGTTTTGTCCTCCTTAGTTTTTAATGATTTTGAATGTTTTTACTTCTTTGTTTGCTTGAATAACTTTTACAAAATATGTGGCAGGAACAAGATTGCTCATAACAATGCTTGTTTGGTTGCCAGTAATTTTTTCGCTTTGCAAAAGTTTTCCGCTCATATCATACAGTTGGAATGATAAATTTGAAATTTCAAACTCATCAATACGCAATGTAAGATAATCGGTAGTTGGGTTGGGATAAGCCGTAACCGAAAGACTTATGCCTTTGGCTTCTTCTAATCCTGTTACTACCGAAATTTCGTAGGGTTGTTGTACGCCTTGTGCCACCGAACCATTTGTCCCTATGTTGGTGGTGTAAACAACCTGTCCTACGGAATAGCTTACAGATCCTCCGCTACCCGAAGCATCTCCGCCTGTGGCGTTAACGCTCTCTTGTGCCTGTAGTCCTGTCAGTCCTAGTCCTAACAAAATTATAGCACTTAATTTTAACTTTTTGTGTCGCATTTTTGACCTCCTTTTTGATTTGTTAATACTCATTTTATTTATCTGTTTTTGTTACTGTTTCAATGCTGTTGCTGGGTTTTCTTCCACTGAATGCTAACGGTCGAGGCTATATGCAGTAAGGGATTGCGGGCTACTTTCCTGTCGAAATACACCGAAGTTTGAGCGGGCTAATATGTTTGAATACCCACTGAAACCCTTATGGCACATACACTTTGTTAGCGTTTCGTTGTTCATTTTTCTCATTATTTCCCTTTCATTTTTGCTGCATAGACTTACTGTCCGAGCGTTTGTGTAGTCAAGCTCTTTTGTAGGTTTTTGGCAATAGCGTTGGCTGGTGCGACCTGCAAAAGTGCTTGACTACGAAGCCTGGGCATTCTAAAATTCGATTGTTATTTGTTGTGTTTCTATATGTTTTAGAGCAAGTTTATAAACTGTCGGAAAGTTTGTGTTACCTTCAATTTTCGGAATTAGATTTCTAAGTGCTTGATTAAATATTCCAATTGCCCATTTCTTCCTATCGGTTATGCGGAAAATAAAATCAACTTCATCAGGTTTCCAAGTTGTGTGAGTATTCGATTTTACACCGAAAGCAACACCAATAATAATATTCCGAACATTGTCGTTTTGGTCTATCACTTGTGCAACTACTAAAGTTTCTTTCAATGCTGTTTGTAATTTTTTGTCGTGCTTGTAACGCAAAATTTTTGCTGTGTCTTTCTCTATATCAGCTTGTCGGAACATACCTTTACTCTCATTTAACAACACATCAATTTTTGCGTTCTTCCTTGGAGGTAAAGCAATTATATCAGGGTATTCACGGGGTTGTGCTTTTCCTAAATCGGGATTAGGCAAAATTGCCCCACCACCTTGCGAACCAGGATATGAAATTGAAACAATTTTAAACTTGTTAGGAATTAAAACCCTGTGAGCAATCGCATAAGTTACTTCATCTTCATCAACTTCATTGCTTTCTTCAACAAGTGCGGAAGCACTTGAAAATTTAGTAGATGAAAAATAAGTTTTCAATAAATCAAGCATATCGCCTTTGCTGTTCCCTAACAATTTACGCCTGTCCCAAACAAGTTTTATTCCGTTGTGATTAAGATACATCCCGTCCAATAAAAACGCAATCGTAGAAACAACTTTGTTGTCTGAAATTTTGCTTTTGTGTTTTTCCCAAATAGGTTGAAAGTTTATTGTTTCGTCTAGCTTTTTAGCTCTTTTTGCGGCTTTAACTAATTCGTCAGTAAACCACCTTGGAACACCACCACTATCTATTGCAATCGCTTCTTTTAACTTACTTCGGAGTGTTGTCAAACTATCCAAATCCTTTTTCAATATGTCGTTTCCTCTCGGACGAACCAAAGCATATATGCCGAAAATTTTATGCGTTTTTGAAAACACAAACGAAATGAAGTTTAAAATTCCTCTGTCAGGGTCCATTGCGTGGCTGAAACGATTAATTTTTGCACCAATCCAATCTTCATTTACGAAGTAACGCAACTTATTTAAGTTTGTTGCTTTACGAGCCTTCCACGTTGCCAATAATTCTTTTGCACCTATTGCGTTATCAACTTCTTTCCGATAACTCTTGTAATGTGATGTTTGCTTTAAATCTTTGATTGAATTTTCAAACCAATTTTTCTCTGACTTCAAAAACGATTTTACAATTGCCTGAATTGTGATTCTTAAAATCGGAATTTCTGGTGGACAAGATGGAAAATTTTGATTTCTTTGTAATGTAAATTTATTAGCTGTTTTAGTTCTCCATTCTGCAATAATATAGCCCTCATAACCGAATTGGTCTATCAAAATTTTGGGTGTTGAATATGGATTATATTCTGCACCGCCAAAAACTTTTTCACTTTCCTTATGCCCCGAAATTTTGATGTAAAACGTTTCTGAAAGATACGATGCTAACGCACCGTAAGTGCGTTGTAATTCGTGGTCTTCCGTTTTTACAGCTTCGGTAAATTCAATAATTGCTAACGGATATTCAATTCCATTTTTTACAGCTGTAATTAAAGCGTCTGGCGTGGTGAAAGACATTATTGAAGACAAAGCCCCTCTTGGAAATTGGTTTGCCTTCTTTGGTCTTTTCACAAGTTTGATGCTTGTACCTTTCGGAACGGCTTTGTTTATCATCGGCAATAAATAATCATTGCCTTGTTCTAAACTCTCGTAATAAAGTCGTATTTCCTGCATTATACTTTTTCTAAAATAATTAAATGTTCTTTTTTACCCTTTTGAGCATAAGAAGGATTGAAAATTCTTGAATGTTTTGATAAATCAGAAGATAAAATCTCATTCACCTTAAGTCCAATTTTCGGTGCAAATTCGGAGATTTCCTTTTCTATTTTTATCAATTCCTTTTTTATTACACTGTCACCAATAACTATGAATGCAAAATGATGAGGTTTCAAAACTCTTTGCATTTCAGCAAAACACTTAATCAAATCATCATTCCATTTTTCTTTTTTCTCTTTCAAGCTTGAATACTCACGTCTTGAACCAATCTCATTGTATTGTGCAAATTTTACGTCAAGGTCAAGCCAACGCTTGCGGAATTTATGATACAAGTAATAATCGTAAGTATTTGCATAAGGTGGCGAAGTAATAATAATGTCAATGGAATTATCGGAAATGAAATTAAGGTTGCGGCTGTCTGCATTGAAAACTTGTAATTCGGTTTTGTCGTAAACCAATTCAGAAAACTCTTTTATTCTCAAATTATATTCTATTGCTCGCTTGCAGAATAATTCAAGAGTCAGACAGTCAGGAATATTTTTTTTAATGGCTGCAAAGCGTGTATCACTTTCCTGATTGGAAACACGGACGATAATTGAGGATAAGACAATTTTCAGAAAATTCTGAACATCGGTATCCTTTTGTTTTGTGATTTTATTTAAAATAAAGGTAATTTCCTCTGAAACATTTTTCTGAAACCAGTGTTCTTGTCCTTCAATCTCTTTGATTTTGATTTTCGGTCTGCCATTAAATTTCCACTTTAAAATATTATCCTCTAACTCTGCGATAAATTTTTCAATAGCAGAAAATTGATTACTGGAGAGCGGTGTTGCTTTGACTTTAGAAAGTAATACTGCTAAACCGTTTACATCTACTCCTATTGCATTTGCTCCGAAAATTCGAGCTTCTACCAAAGTAGTTCCTGAGCCGCAAAATGGGTCAAGAACAGTTTGCCCTTTTATAGCGTAGTCCTCTAAAATTTTTTTTGGCAACTGTGGTGGAAACTTTGCAGGATAAGGATGTAATGAATGAGTGAGATATGAAGTATCTTCGCCATTAAAACTAAAGATTGTTTCTTTTTCTATTTTTTGCATTATTTGCGTTTTCTGAATACTACAATGAAAGAACAATTTTGATTTGTGTAGAATACAGACGGATAGCCCAAAAGAACTAATCGCCTTTGCCCTGTTTGATCCCAAATAATCAAGTCATGGTAGAGCCAGCCCGCTTCTTGACCAACATTAGCAAGGTCTGAATGAAACGGCACATAAGGAATTTTATTTTTTGTGTCCCGATAATCTTTCACTACCCAACAAGAATAGCCACCTGGTTTTGTAACCTCTAAATTGTATTTAAGAATTTCTTTTATTTCTTTTAGAAATTCCTTGTAAGGTAAATTACCAAAATCGTGTTCATGGTCACTGTATGGTTTTACGGTGCTGTTGTTTTCGTGAGTAATAATTGAGGTTTTGTGTGTTGTCGTTCTGTCCTCGATGGATTTTCGAATAAAATCAGCATAGGGTGGTGAAGTAACTGTAAGTTGAATTTTGTCTTTGCGAATATGCTTAAGCATATTCCGGCAGTCGTCATTAATAATGATATAATGCTTATCATTGCCGAAAAGCCCCTGCACATCTGCGAGCCATTGTTTTGCTACGTTCGCAAATTTCGGATTAAGTTCAATTCCTACTCCGTTCCTGTTTAAGTTCTGTGCGGCAATTACGGTTGTTCCTATACCCAAAAAGGGGTCAAACACGGTATCACCTTCGGCTGAATACATTTTAATTAATCGCTCAACAAGTTTTACAGGATAAACCGCCCCATGTTCTAACTGGTATTTGTTACGTGGCGAAGAAAGGTCGTTCCAAACAGGGTTTAAAATTTCATCTTCGTTAATAACATTTTTGGAAAGTAAAGCCCATTCGCTTGGCGTTAGTCCATTGAAACCAAGTTTGGATTTTTTTTCTTCCTTGTCAATTTCCCTTTTAACAAGGTATGGATTTTCAGGTTCAGCAACAATACTCATCTTTTCGTTATGCTCTTGTTGCATTTTTTCAAAAAAAGCGTCCCATACATCGTTTTTAATTATTCGTCTTGCACCACCAATTTTTACAGAAGGTATAACTTCTTTTGAAATGTATCGTTTTACAGAAACCTCTGAAACTTTAAGTAATTCAGCTGCTTCTTTAATTGTCAGAAGCTCTTCTTTTGGTTCTTTTTGTGTGTTTTTATTTAACATAAGTTTTCTATTAATAAAAGTATCAAATTGTATCACAAAGATAATGTAAATATACGAATTGATACAATTATTTTTCATTTTTTTTCATAGAACTTTTTTTAATATTGTACGTAGGCAAAATGAAGGCTCTTTTGGCAGCGAAGCGGTCGCCCGTGCGGTGGGGCAGCCAAATGTGCCTGAATGTGCGTTGGGCTTACATTTTCTTTGTCTTTATGCAGCAAAAATTCATTTTTTATTCTGTCGTTGGTTTTGTCTTCTTACAATGAACGCTAACGTTTCGCGGCTATGCGCCGTTTTAATGGCGTATAGCCGCTGTTATCGGCTGTATTTCTTCTATTTCATCAAAAAGTGAATTAGCTGATATATCATTAGAAACTAAATAATTTGAGATAAATAGTTCATTTCCTTTCATATTGGCATTTTCGCCTACATTTCTCATTCCATATGTCAAATTCCATTCTTTGATATAAGCAAATGAATATAAATTTTTTATGTATTCGCTATTATCATATGTAAGTAGCCATTTATGTTTTGTATTTTTGAGTACTTCAGCAAGTCGTTCGTGATCAAATGTTTTGTGTAGTATGCCATTTTTTCCATATAATGCTGATTTTGTAGCAGAATAATACGGAGGATCAAGAAAAATAAAAACATTTTCGCCTTCTGCTTCTACTACTTTTTGGTAATCATAATTTGTTATTTTTGTATTAAGTAAAATCTTTGATAATATGTTTACTCTTTCTATACTTGATTGAGTAAACCGTTTTTTAAATGCTGCATCTGAAAACCCGCCACTTTCACTTGTTCCTGAGAAGGTAATTCTATTGAATACAAAAAAAGCAGCTGCTTTTTCTATTTCATTAAATAAATTAATATTTATTGTCAAGTAATTAAATAAATCTTTACCATTTTTAAATGTATCCTTCCAAATTTGGATTTGAGTAATTAGTTTTACTGGATTTTCTTGTGTATGTTTCCAGAAATAGTAAAGATTTTCATATAAGTCATTTATCCAATATATTTTATTTGGGTATCTTTGTTTAAGATATATAAAAACAGAACCACCTCCAACAAAGGGCTCTCGATATTCTTTAAAATAAGGAATCAATTCAGCAATATATTTTATCGCCTTACTTTTTCCACCAGGATATCTTAAAGGAGTTTTTATCATTTATAAACCCTTTTTAATTAATACTTCAAAGTTATTTTCGTGAGCTTCTTTAAAAAGTTTCTTTAAAATGTCTTTGTCTTTTTCACTGAGAAATTTATTAGTATTTAAGTTAGATATAGTAATCTCATCTTTAATTCTACTTGAGGTCAATTTTAGAGTTGGAATAATTTTATATTCTTTTCCCGAAACAGAAACATTTTTTAAATTGGAAAAAAGTATCATTTTTAATAATCCATCTTTGATGTCCCCAATACTTGGTAAAATAGAGATTTTTGAGTGTTTATCCTCAATTAAAAAAAGAGTGCTTTTCTGTATAACTAATTCATCAACAGTAAAATAATATTTACCTCCAAGGTAATTTTCAATAGTAATTTTAGCCTTTGTCAAAGTAGATAAGGACTCTTTGGGTTGTATTGTTTTAACTTCACGTTTCTGAGCTTCTTTAGCCTTTTGTCTGGATGTTATCATAAATTCATTTACGCCTTGCATAAATTGCTTTGCAAATAAATCAATTCCTTGTTCGTTATGAAATTCAACTTTTAATTTTTTGCTTATTGAATTATATGCTTCTTTTGATTTTTGAATTAAATATGGAAAAGAATATTCAATTTCTTTTAAATTCCAATGTAGTGCAGAACTATGATAATTTTTTATTTCAGAAATTTTTCGTTTTGTCCACTCATTATCAAATTGTTGATTTGTTATTTTATTCTTTCCCGATTTGTGTTTCTCTGCTGTTTTATAGTAAGAAAATACAACAAAAACATCTAATAAACTCATCAATGAAACAGTATCCCATTGAATAAAATCCCTATCACCTTCTTTACCCTCATCTTTAATAATTGGAATGATAGTTATTCTCTTTGCAGTACTAAGTGTGTTGTAAACTCTTTCATAAGGATATGATCTTGTTCTTTTGGGTGATACCCATTTAGATAATCCAAAATTAAACCCATCATAATTAATAATACAACTTGATGGCAAATCATTTATATCTAAATTTTTGAAATTAAAAACTTCTAGTTTGTTTGTTAGAAAGGGCTTGTATTTGATGCCGGTTATTTTTGCTGTAATTTCCATATCATGTACTCATTTTTTTATTAATGTATTCCAAAGTCACATACCTATATTTGCCTTTATTTCTTTCAATTATTTCTAAATTTTCAACATCTATTTTTGATCTTATAATATTTTCTAAATCTCTTATTATTTCTATGCCAATTGAGTTTCGATGAAGCAAATTAGCGACTTTCATAGTAGTTCCACTTCCTAAAAAAGGATCTAAAACTGTTTCGCCAATATAAGAAAAAAGTTTAATAATCCTGTAGGGAAGCTCATCGGGAAAAGCAGCAATACCTTTTTCTAACTCCGAACCTGGTAGAACATTGGTCATTTCCCATAATGTTCGGTGCCAATTATTCTTTTGAAATTCTTTAATATCGATTTTTGATTTTTCTTTTATTTCTTTAGAAATGGAACTGTATTTGAATTTCCCTTTCTGAAAAATAATTATGCTTTCTAATAAATTATCCGGATAAAAATACATGGGATAAGGATTTTGTAATAAAACACCACTTCTTTTACTTATTCTTAAATAACCATCTGGCTTTTTCCAGACAATCCTATCTCTGTAAGTAAAACCTGCGTGTTGAAAAATTTTTGTAGCATCTGCGGTAATAGGATATTTTTTCCCATCTACAAGCATATCATCTATGTTTAGAGCGAATATCCGTCCTTCTTTTAGAACTCTGAAAGATTCTTTTGCAACTTTTTCAATTACACCTAAATATTGTTCATAGCTTTTAAAAAGATTTTTATAATCAAACGGAGCATTAAAATATGGTGGAGAAGTTACAATTAAATGTATGCTTTCATCTGGCAATTCTATCATGCTAATTGAATTACCAAATATTAATGTATGTTTAGTATGCATTATAGTTTTTTTACAAAGTTATTATTTTTTTTCTTCTAATTTATATAACTGTTTTTCATTAATATTGCCGATAACGTTTTGGCGGTATGTTTTTGTTGCCGATTTCGAAGCACTGTCCTGTCAAGTTACACGAAAATTTATTAGATGCAGAAATGCTGAAACCCGCACTGTCTCGGCAATAAAATATACCGCCTGTTATGTGGCGTATTCCTTTCATGTCAATTTATTCGTTTATCCAATTGTCTTAGAGTCAACAAATTTACTGTCCAATAGACTGTAAAAGCAATAATTCCAGTCAGAGAAACTAAAATCAATTCACTAATTCCAAAACTCGTTTCCCAAAATACCAATCCGAAAGTTAGTCCTGATATTATACAGAGTAGTGCGGTGAATTGAAAAAGTGTCAACCCCAAAACTTTTTTCTGAGTTTTAAATTTTTTCCAAAAGGGAATTGTCAAGGTGAACTGAATTGTCAGTGCGATAATTGTTGCTGTTGGCACAAATAGTTTAAAAAAAACATTGTCCGGAGAGTTAAAAGCATCTCCATTGTGCACAATAATATTAAACACTACCAAAAGTCCAAGCACTGTCAAAATTCCGAGCGTTGTCGGTAAAATTGTCTCAATGATTTTTGTTTTCATACTTCTTAATTTTTTTTAGTTTCTCTTTAAACGGTCAGGTCATTAAGATATTTTGTCTGTCTGTTGTCTTTTTCTAATATGCCACATAACGGTTCGGCGGTATGTTTTTGTTGCCGATTTCGAAGCACTGCCCTGTCATGTTACACGAAAGTTTATTAGATGCTGAAACGCTGAAATACCCACTATCTCGGCAATAAAATATACAGCCTGTTACCGCCTGGTGTTCTGTCTTCCAGACCTGTAGACCATTGTTCAGTTTCTGTGTCACAAGTTTATTTAAAATATTTAATGTCAATATTCCTGTCATGCATATGCAGTATGCAATATTCAATTTCTCCATTTTTAATAAAGATACTAAAACCATAATCCGCACCGTTAAAGTCTGTCCAACCAAAGGGAGTCATTGCTTCAACTCTGTAACCACGTAAAACAATTTTTTCTGAAGATTTACTGATGATTCGCATAGGTTTTGGTGTCATTTGGATATTATTTCCCCACATTGGATGATTGCCTTCCAAATTAAATATAGTTACAATATATCCATCACCACCTTTAATGTTATAACCTTCACAGCCATTAACATTTTCTTCAATTTTAACAGAACGCCTTGATTCTTGTAAACCTTTTACAGGAATTCCATTTTCGTATCGTTGGTGGCTATTTGAAATAAAAGTAATGTTGTTCAAATCAAATTGTTTCTTATTTCTTTCTTGAAGAGATTCTGCTATTTTTTTTAATGGATTTTCAACATCTTCAATTCTTCCTTCTTGATTTGAAACCAATTCTATTAAGACTTCTGAAGGTTGATAAACATTGAAATAAATCCTAGAGAGTATACCTTTGTAGTAGAAAAGGGACATAATACTGGGTTCATATTCTTCACAACCAGCACCTCCATTTAAAATATTATTACTCCAGAGCACACGGTCATTAGTTAATGATATTTCAGCGAACGAAAAATAATCAATAATATATTCAGATATTTCTGAATTATCAAACGTTACTTCAATTTCCCCGTTAAATGAGTTTACTACTGCTTCAATCTCAAAGATTGAATCAATATCAGCGATGCAATTCCCTTTGTGCCAAATTTTACAGTTGTCGGCAATGAAACGAAAGGATTCCCTTTCTATTTTTCCTTGCATTTCCAAAAAATTTGGAATGAATGTGTCATAAGTTTTCATATTCTCATGTTCAAACTAGAAGAAACATCTTACGCATACTCTCTTTCTAAATTTGAAAGCACTATATTTAGTGCTAACCCTTTTGCTATCATATCAATTACATCATGTACCATTCTGTCAATTATCTGATGTTTGAATCCTAATCTAATTGCTGTTAATTTACATAGAGCAACTTCATTTTCGTGAATTTCACCATCAATCATCATAATGAGCACCATGTCATGTAATTGTTCTATTCTTTCTCTAAAAGATTCGGGTGCTCTAAAAGATATGCTTTCAGGTCTTTGAATAATTCTTAACAATTCATCACGAGTTAAGCCAACTCTTGCTCCAATTCTAAAAATCAAGTCAAGTTCGCTTTTATCAATTTCACCGTCAGAGGCAGCAAGTGCAACGAGGTTTTTAATGTGGCTAAGTCTTTTTTTCTTATCACCACTGTCAAATAAATCAATTAGTGCCATAATTTTAGTTTTTTGTTAATAATTATTGTTAATATGAATTACAATTAAAAATCAAGAATATTTGTTGAGTGTTTTCTTGAATTTTCAAGTTGTCGTATTTGCTGTATTGTCAATATTTCATTTTTCTTTCCTGTCACAATGGTTTACTTTTTAATTTTTCTATGTCGTTGTCAGCCTATTACACTTGGCGGTAACGTTTCGCGGCTATGCGCCGTTTTAATGGCGTATAGCCGCTGTTAGCGGCAGTGATTATTGTTTTAATAACTTCTTCTGCTTTAAAAAATTAATAAACTCATTCACTATTTTTTCGTTTCTCTC
>Ga0209409_1002289_pt1 | contig 14453 bp, 10 predicted proteins | sample AD_JPNMR1_MetaG_FD_184424 | JGI IMG/M metagenome (GOLD analysis project Ga0209409, IMG submission 184424) | Active sludge microbial communities of municipal wastewater-treating anaerobic digesters from Japan - AD_JPNMR1_MetaG (SPAdes) (version 2) | ecosystem: Engineered > Bioreactor > Anaerobic...
AAAAAGATCATGAACTACATTTTGTAGTTACTTCTACTATGAAGAAAAAGATTGCAAAAATAGCAAAAAAAGAGAATATTTCTCTATCAAAATTGATCTGTTATGTATTGCAAAAGTTCTCTGATAGGATCAAAAAAAGATACTGTTTTGGACATGAAGATGGAAATTTTTACGAAAGAATAGATGCTGATGACTCTATTCATTTTTATTTGTCAAAGGAAGATTATAGGTTTTTAAAGAAAATTCATGCTGACTTGAATTTTTTTAGCATGGCAAAATTGATTAGGACAATTCTTGAGATATTTATTGAAGAATATGAGAAAATGGGGATGTTTGGATTTGAAAAGAAATGCAGTCTTGTGACATTGAGGTTATGGTTGAAAGTGACAAAGATAAAGAGGTGGTGGAAGAGTAGAGAATTGTCCCACTTCGAAGGTAACACCACCCCATTTTATAAAGCTATATACAATAATTGTTATCAGGTAGTTGGCTTTGAAACCTATTATTGACTGAATTTATTTTAAATTCTACTTGAAAAATAAATAACACTATTACAATCTTTTCTCAAACAAAATTACCCCTTAGGATAATTCTATCTTTTTATTTGCCTAAAAATAAATTCGCATCCATTTTAAAATAAAATATAAATATCTATTGCAAAATAAAAAGAAAATATGGTATATTTTTTTAATTATTTATTATTTTAAAGAAGGGAGAATTTATGAAAAGATTATTAAATAATATAACAATAACAAAAAAGATAATTATTATTTCTTTTTTAGTTTCTATAATATTTGGATTAGTAGTTATTAACAATATTATTTTGACTAATATTCAGAATAAATATTTACAGGATTTTATAAATATTAATCTTAAAAAAGAAGAAAGTATAAAAAAGATAAGCGATCTTTTAATTTTAACTTCTTATAACGCCAATTTAATTTTAACTTATTTTCTATCAAAAGAAAACAAAGATCATTCAAGCAATATTGAAAAAATAGTGTTAGAGCAACCAGAGCAACTCAGCATAATTGAAAAAGAGTTATCTTCTTATAATTTAAAAATTTTTGATCAAAAAGAGAAAGAAAAATTAGAAAAAATAAAAGAACTTTTTGTTATATTTAAAAAAGAGAATATAAAAGTAATAGAAATAAGTAGAAATAACATTCAAAAAAAAGAAGATTTTCAAATCATTCTAAATATTCATAAAACTTATGAAGATATTCAAATAAAATTAGAATCTTTATTATTATCAATAAAGAAGAATAACGAAAAAATTTTAAAAACCCATTTTCATTTAAATCAAGTTAAATCATTTATTTTTTTATTTTTTTTTGCAATAGCGGTTGTTTTAACATTTTTAGTAACTATTTTTATATATAGAAATTTAAAAGAGAGGATAAATTCATTTTCATCATATATGTATTCTCTATCAAATGGAGATTTTACAACTAAAATGAAAATCAAAGGTAAAGATGAGATAGCAATTATTCTATCACTCATTGAAGAATTAAGAAAATCTCTTATGAATACTCTTTTAATTATTAAACAAATTTCAAATAAAAACTTACAAAATATGATTAGCATAAGTGAAAAAATGGACAATGAAGAGATAATGACAAAAGAGATAACAGAAGAGATAAAAATTATTAATTCAAGAATCATAGATCAATCTGCCATAGTATCAGAGGTTTCTTCAACAATAGAAGAGATTACAAGGACAATTGAGAGTCAGGATATAAAAATAAGTTCTCAATCAACAAGTGTATCTCAGAGTTCTTCCAGTATTCAGGAGATGATTGCAAATATTCAGTCAATAACTAATAATTTAAATACAAATGCTCTTGAGTTTAACAAATTAGAGGATCTTGTTAAGATTGGAGAAAATAATTTTAAGCAGTTGAATGAAAATATTACCGAATTACATAAAATGGCTGAAAGTGTTCTTGAGGCAAATAACATAATAAAAAACATAGCAAGCCAGACAAACATATTGGCGATGAATGCAAGTATAGAGGCAGCCCATGCAGGAGAGTATGGAAAGGGTTTTAGTGTTGTTGCTGATGAGATAAGAAACCTTGCAGAAAACTCGAGTGCACAGACAAAATCAATTTCAGAGAATATTAATAAATTAAGAAATTTTATTAATCAAACATTGAGTATTTCCACTCTACTTGGAAACTCATTTGAGAATATCGTAAAATCTGTTAAATTAGTTTCAAACATGGAGGCAGAGATTAAACATTCGATAGAAGAGCAGGCAAGCGGTAGCAGTCAGATATTAGAGGCATTGACAAATATTGTTCAGATAACAGATGAAATTAATACAGGTTCAAAAGAGATGCTTAATGGAAGTAAGGCTATTTTAGATGAGATAATAAGGCTTGTTAACATAACAGAAAATGTAAGAGATTCATCTTCAAAGATTACTGATAAAATCGAGAAGATAAATGAAATGATTGGAGTTTCTTCTGGATTGGTAAAAGATGGTATTAATGATTCACAGGAGATGAATGATAAGATCTCTTTTTTTAAGATAGAAGAATAGAATAACATTTTTTAATTTTGTTTTTTTATAATGGTAATTCTGCTAATATAAAATAACAGGTGGATATCTCTTTTCTTTTATTATTCAGTGAGACAGATATTTAGATTTAACAATACAAACTATCGTATATTTAACCAGCATAAAAAAGTTGGTTATATATTGCTACCTGCGAATGGGGGGAGTTGAACCCCCATACCTTACGGCACTAGATCCTAAGTCTAGCGTGTCTGCCAGTTCCACCACATTCGCTTATCTCTATAATTGAGCCGTAAAGGGATCGAACCTTTGACCCGCAGATTAAGAGTCTGCTGCTCTACCAGCTGAGCTAACGGCCCTTATATTTAACATTATTTTCACGCGTCCGGCAGGACTCGAACCTGCGACCCTCGGATTCGAAGTCCGGTACTCTATCCATCTGAGCTACGAACGCCCTTTTTCTCTAAATGGGTGAACGACGGGATTTGAACCCGCGACAACCAGTTCCACAGACTGGCGCTCTACCGCTGAACTACGTTCACCATAATAAAAAATTGCGTCAGCCACGACTCGAACGCGGGACCCACAGCTTAGAAGGCTGTTGCTCTATCCACCTGAGCTACTGACGCTTTTATTTTTAATCGGGATGGAGGGATTTGAACCCCCGATTTACTGCTCCCAAAGCAGTCGCCTTGAACCGGACTAGGCCACATCCCGTATTTGAGAGACTATTTATCAAAAAAAATAAATATTGTCAATAAAAAAAAGTAAAAATTGTGTCAAGGTGTCAAGGCGATTAATATATAGAAATATTTTTTTAGAAGCAAGAAGTTTTTTATGAATAAGACAATTTTAAATTGTAAAAATAATGATTACCATGAATTACATTTTGTAACTACTTCAAAGATGAAGGAAAAACTTTCAAAGATAGCAAAAAAAGAAAACATTTCTCTTTCTAAACTCATTTTTTATGTATTACAAAAGTTTTCTGATAGAGTGAAGAAAAGATACTGTTTTGGTCATGAGGATGAGAATGTTTACGAAAGAATAAATGCTGACGCCTCTATACATTTTTATTTACAGAAGGAGGATTATCGATTTTTAAAGAAAATCCATGCTGATCTAAATTTTTTCAGCATGGCAAAATTATTGAGATTTATTCTTCAGGTATTTATTGAGGAATATGAGAAAATGGGGATGCTTGGATTTGAGAAAAAATGCAGCCTTGTAACATTGTGGTTATGGTTGAAAGTGACAGGGGTAAAGAGGTGGGGAAAGAGCAGAGAATTGTCCCACTTTAAAGGGAATTTTACACCATTTTATAAAGCAATTTACAACGATTGCTACCAGGTAATAGGCTTTGAGACCTATTATTGATTGAATTTGTTTAAAATTCTACTCGAAAAATAAATAAGCCTGCTACCATATTTTCTCAAACAAAATTAACAATGGGATAATTATATCTTTTATCTGCCTAAAAATAAAATCGCACCAATTTTTAATTTTTTTTGACAAAAATAGTTTATTTTAATATATTTATATTTACAAGGATATATTTATGAACAAAAAGATGCTTTATGTTTTTATTTTTATGGTTACCTCTTTTCTTTTTTCTCAAAATTTTCCACAATTAACCGGTAGAGTTGTGGATAAAACTGGAACATTAACTAATTCACAGATAATCGACTTAGAATCAATACTTAAAAATTATGAAGAGAAAACCCAGCATCAGATGGTGGTTGTTATTATTCCTTCTCTTGAAGGATACCCTATTGAAGAATACTCTATTAAACTTGCGGAAAAATGGAAAATAGGAAGAAAAGATTTTGATGATGGTATAATAATTTTAGTCTCAATGGGTGATAGAAAAATAAGAATAGAAGTGGGATATGGGCTTGAATCAGAACTCACTGATGCAGAGAGTTTTTTAATAATCGAAAGAATAATTAAACCCGCATTTAGAAATGGTGATTATTACAGTGGTATAAAAAATGCCTTATATCAAATAATAAAAGAAACTGGTGGAGAACTGACTGAAAATAGATCTAATACAGATATTACCACATATAACTATAATTCTTATAAAAAAAATTATTATTTAAAACAAATAAGACATCCTTATTTAACATTTATATTAGGATTTATTTTCGCTATTTTTATTTCACTGATTTTTAAAAAAATTTCATCAAAAATAAATAAAATATTAGGTTTTATTTCTTGTTTTATTTTATCAATTATTGGATTCTTAATTGCTGGTTTTTTATTTCAGATATTATTTTTTTTGTTTTTATTTGCTTTTATGATTGGCTTATTTATTTTAAACTTTGGACATTCTATTATTATTGGCTCTTCTGGGAGTTATGATTCTGGTAGATTCTTTGGTGGCTGGAATGATTACTCCTCATCATCTGGCGGTTGGGGGGACTCAGATAGTGGATTTGACGGATTTTCTGGTGGCGGTGGAGACTTTGGGGGTGGCGGTGCATCAGGAGATTGGTAATCATATATTTTATTTTTAAATAAATCAAAATTCTAAAAATCATATCAAGGGAGAAAGAATGATAAAAGGTATAATAATTGCTGCTGGATATGGGACAAGATTTTTACCCGCAACAAAAACTGTTCCAAAAGAGATGTTTCCATTAATAGATAAACCTGCTATTGACTTTATAGTGGATGAATTTATTCAAGCCGGAATAAAAGATATCTTAATAGTAACAAGTAGAAGAAAAAAGATTCTTGAAGATTATTTTGATAGAGAAGTGGAATTAGAAACTATTTTTAAAAAAGAGAATGATGCAAAGAAACTTGATTTAATAAAACCGAGGGATATAGAAATATATTTTGTCAGACAAAAAGAAATGCTTGGAACAGGACATGCTATACTCATATGTAAAGATTTTATAGGAAATGATCCTTTTGTTGTGGCATATCCAGATGATCTTGTTTTTAGCAATCCACCATTGACTAAAAAAATGATAGATCTCTATGATAAAACAAAATGCTCTATTCTTGCTGTAGAAAATCTTGAAGGAGAAGATGTATCAAGATATGGGGTAATTGATTATGAATTAAAAGAGAATTTTTTAAGAGTAAAATCAATAATTGAAAAACCAGCAAAAGGTAAAGAACCAAGTAAAATGATCTCTATTGGAAGATATCTTTTTACCAAAGAATTACTCGATTATCTTATTGAAGATTATAAGTATCATCAAAAAGGGGAGTTTTATCATATAAATGCCATTAATAAACTTGCTAATACTGGAAAATTATTTGCCACTGAAATTTCTGGAGAAAGAGTGGATGTTGGTGATAAGATTGGATATTTAAATGGGATTATAAAGTATGCTTTAACAAGAGATGATTTAAAAGAGGAGGTTTTAAAAATTCTTAAAAATTACATTCCTAAAAATTGTTAAAATTAATTATTTTAGATTGAGAATAAATTTTTAAAAATATTTTTTAGAGAGTAAAAAAATATTTAATGCCAGTAAAATATCCTTTAAAAAAATTAAAATTTAAATTATATTTTTAAAAGGCTACCAGTAGTGGTAGCCTTTATTATAATTAATCATTTATTATCTTAATTATCTCACCCTTCTCATTCATCTCTATCTTCTGGCCTGCTGCAATTTTAGTGTTTACACCATTTACTGGTAATTCTACATTCTGGTTTACATATGCCCATTTTGCCTTACCATTTGAATGAATTGCAAAATACCTATCTGGTTTAAGAATAATACTCTTACCTGCAATTACAATAGCCGAAGGCTCTCCTATCATTACCATTGTAAGATTTTCATTCATATCAAAATTCATGGTTGCAAAACCTGTTGTATTACCTTTTACTATTACACTATATTCACCTATAGTAACAGCAGTATTTTTAGCAAGAATACCACTCATAACTTTTCCACCGCTCCAAAAGGCAAATCTTGATCCCTTCATAAAAGTGTAATTTACTCCTTTAATATTAAATGTATGTTCTTCAGCAAGAACTACCTGGGTTATTTCCCCTTTACCACTCGAAGAGAAGGAGATATCTGTCAATATACTACTTCCTTCTGCCTTACATTTTACAATATAATTTCCTATTTCAAAAGTATGATCATTCTTTAGATAACCACCGGCAATATAAAAAATATTTCCAGTAATACTTCTATCAAAATTCATCACTGTATTGCCTTTAAAAGTAATTGAATATTTTCCTATTTTTACAGTAACATCTGAAGCAAGAATAGCAGAAACAAGATATCCTTTTTCATCATTGAATTTTACTATCTCACCAGTTTTTAATGGTATGAAATTAGAATCAACAGTAATAGAGGTTGGTGAAACAAGAATTCCCTCTTTTTGAGACTTGATATATTTATTCTGTTTAATATCTCTTAATGTAAAAGCAATACCATTCAATTTAATAGTTTCAGTGTCTTCTGGTACTTTTGCAATTGTAGTTGTAGTAGAGGTCGTAGAGGACGAAGTTGTAGTTGTGGCTATCTCTTTTTTTACATAGTCAATCTTAATGGGCTTTGCATATTGTGGCATCTCTTTAATACTTCCATCACCACTGAGATATTGTTTTGTCTTTGTTTTGCCAGGAGTAAAATAAAAGGTATACTCAAGTTCTGAAACTTTTTTACCATCTGGTAGAATAATATTATAGGTTTTACGATCAGGTGATTCTAACATGTCAGAAATTTTTACCTTTATTTTCCCTGCAAAATTTTGATAAGAATTAAATTCAACACCTACCTTGCCGACACCCTTTATAATAGGCGAAGATGATGAACGAGGACCTATTATAAACATAACAAGTTCATCAGGCGGAATAGATCCTTCTGCTGTTATGATGTTTGCTTCAAATTCAATTGTCGTAGTCTCCTGCGAAGCAAGAGAAAATAGTAATAATAATACAAAAATTACTAAAAATATACTCTTTTTCATTTTTACCTCCTTCCTTAAAATTAAAATATTTAGTCTAATAAAAAAGACTCTTCGTAAAGAATATCTTTACGAAAAGTCCTTTATCTTGAAATCATCACTATTTTCAAATTCTTAATTAAAAATCATAAGAAGACTCAATAGTAGCACCGCTCTTTTTAGCAGAATCTATAGGGGTATATTTAGAACTCCCAGTTCTCTGGTTCCACCCTTTTTGTGTCCCCATAAAAGAGTTACTTCCTTCATCGTAATAGTAAGAACAAATTGCTAAGGAATCATACGGGCCAAAACATGGACAACCGTTTGTTTTGTTTGGACATGCTGAATAATTTGATTCACTGCTAACGTCGCATTTGTTATTATTATCCGCATCCCTCCAGAATACAATCTTTATATAATGGCCAGTTGAAGGAGAAAGGCTTGATGCATCGATTTTTAAAGAAAATTTTGCATCAGTGGTAGTCTCATTACCAAGATTTACGACATTACTTACTAATTTACTTGAAGTATTCATTATTAAACCGTCGCCAGTATAATAGGCAGCAAGTTTAATATTATCTGTTTTTGTTGTTGTAAATTTTGCTGTTCCAGAAATTGTCCATTTCTTGGTTAATTCTGGCTCTGGTTCTGGTGGACATGCTAATGAAAAAATAACAGTAAAAATAGTGATGATTCCTAAAAAAATTACTAAAAATCTCTTCATAAATAACCTCCTAATAAAAATTTCTTAATAATAAATAGAAATATTTATGCCATTCACTCTTTATTGTTATTATATTTTTTTTATAATAATTTTTAGATTTTTATGTCAATTTTTATTATTTTTTATAATATTTATTCTTATATTTATTTAATATTATAAAATTTTATTATATATTCTCTAATACTAAAAATAAAAAAAATCGTAATTTTTACGATTTTTTTCTTATTTTTTACACTCTATATTGACTTTTTCTAAAATTTCAAGTATATTTTTTATTAAAGATTTATTCTATTAAAAAGGTAGTATATGAAAATTTTACTTGTAGAAGATGATAAAACCTGTCGGGATCAGATAAAATGGTTTTTTATTAATAAATATTCTATTCTTGAAGCAGAGGATTATTCTTCCTGTTTTAAGCAATTATCTTCTAATAAAGATATTGAAATAGTTATTCTTGATCTATATTTGCCACCAGATACCACATCCTCTTCTGAGGGCTTTAAGATTCTTTATTCTTTAAAAGAGAATTATCCAGATATCTCTATTATTGTAATCACTGGTTCAGAAGATAAAAAAGATGCCATTAAAGCAATTAACGAAGAAATCACTGATTTTTTTGAAAAGCCACTTGATCTTGATATTCTTGATGTAGTTATCCAGAGAATATGTTATAAAAGATCTTTAAAAAAAGAAAAATTGGAAACAATAGAGGAAAAAATATTACCTTTTAAATTCTGTGATATTATCTATTGCTCTGAAAAAATGAAAGAAATTATTGAAAGGATAAAAACTATAGCATCAACAGAATTACCAGTATTAATAGAAGGCGAGAGTGGAACTGGTAAAGAATTAATAGCAAAAGCAATACACTATCAAAGCAAGAGAAAAGATTTTTCTTTTGTCCCTATAAATTGTAGTGCTATCCCGACTTCGCTAATTGAGAGTGAGTTATTTGGCCATTTAAAAGGCTCTTTTACAGGTGCTATTTGTGATAAGATTGGTAAGTTAGAAATCGCTGATAAGGGGACACTTTTTTTAGACGAAATTACTGAAATGGAAGATATTATGCAGGCTAAAATTTTAAGAGTTCTTGCTGATGGTTGTATTACTCCAGTAGGAAGCATAAAATCAAAAAAGGTTTCTTTCAGATTAATAAGTGCTACAAATAAAAATATAGAAAAATTGATAAGTGAGAATAAATTTAGAGAGGATCTTTTTTATAGAATTAATACTGTAAGAATAAAGGTGCCACCATTACGAGAGAGAAAAGAGGAAATTCCATATCTTGTCGATTATTTTATTAGAAAATATAATGAACAGAATAAGGGGAAGATAAAGGGGATATCAAAAAAGGCTCTATCTAAACTATTGAATTTGGAATTTAAGGGAAATATAAGAGAATTAGAAAATATCATATATCTCTGCTGTGCTATTAGTAAAGGTAATATAATAGAAGATATAAGCGAAGAAGTAAATTCTTTTAATAATATAAATTATCCAGAAAAAAATATTACCCTAAAAGAAAGAATTGATCTTTACACAAAAGAGGTTTTACTCGATGTTCTTGAAAAGTCAAATTGGATCTATTTTAATGCAGCAAAAAGGTTGGGACTAAGTAAGGACCAGATGCATTATCTTGTAAAAAAATATAAACTTTCAAAAAAGGGATTTAATTGAAATTAAACTTTTTTGTTTTATTTGAGTTAATCAATATTTTAGTATTATTGACAAATCTTTTTATAATATTAAAACATATTAAATCAACAAGGCTTAAAACTGTTTTTAGTCTATGCTATTTATTTTTTATTTTTTCTCTTATTTCTGAGATAATTGCTCAGTCTCTTGATTTAATTTTTTTTAAGGACCTTATAATACTTTTTACAGATATTAAAATTTTATTACTTTTTATATCTCTTATTTTTTTCATTTTTTTGGTATTTTATTATATTGAAAATAAGATTCCTATATATTTACACATTCTAAATGGGATAATAATACTCCTTATTTTAATCCTACTAATTTTTTGCAGAAAAAAATGTATTACGGTTGATATACTGTTAAGTAAAACAGGATATATATCAAAATATGGCTTTCTTGTTAATCCTATTATTAGTTTATATCTATTATTCTATTTTATCTTTTTCATTATTTTAATTATAAAAGATTATTTAAATACAGATAATCAATTCTTAAAAATAAGATTAAATAATTCTATTAAAATTTTAATATTTTTTATTGCTGTTTTTATTATTTTCTTTTATATAGAAAACTTTTTTCATTTTATATCCTTTGCAAAAGTTAGCCTTAATTCTATCTCATTATATTATCTTTTTTTTACTGTATATATACTCAATAAAAAAAATATTATAGGCAGTATTGAAATAATCAAAAAGAAAGTATTCTTTTTATCTATTCTTACCTCTTTACTTTCATTTTTTCTTCTTCTTTTTATTACTTTTCTTTATATATGGTGTAATTTTTTTACTATGAATTTTTTGGAACTTATTATATTTTCCAGTATAAATATTCTTATTATATTACCTCTGTATTTAAATATAAAGGAGAAATTAGCTATTTTGCTTTATAAAGATGAACTAAAAATATTCAACGAAATTTCTTTACTTATCAATATATTAAAATCCATAAAAAACTCTTCTGAAATTAGAAAAAGATTATGGCTATGGCTTTCTAATTTTTTACCCATTTTTAGTCTAACTTTTATTCTTATAAAAGAAGATAAAAAAATAGAGATCATAAATTTTGGAGAAAAAAAGATTTCAAAAAAAGAATTTTTAAAATACAGTATAAATAAGTCAAATATTATAACAAGATTAAATAATGAGACATACTATTATAAATTTAATATTGAAAATGAAAGTGAAATAATTATATTTAGGCTATCAGAAAAAAAAAGAGTTAAAGGACTAATTAATATTCTTACTTTTATTTTTATTTTTTATCAATTATTTTATTTAAATTTTAAATTTTATGAAAAAGAAAAAGAAGAAAAAAAATTAGAAATGGTAAAATCAATAATACCTAAGGTAATACAAAAAATTGATACCTGTAAGAAATTATTCCCGATTTTTATTGAAGAGATAAAAAGTAAAAAAGTAGAGAAAAAAGAATTAATAGCAAAAATAAAAGAAATAACAAAAGGATTAGAGATAAAAAAATGATCCGCAGTATAAGCTATTTCACAATTCCAGCAATATGCACAATTATTATTAATAGCATTATTATTTTTATAGTATTATCAAAAAAAGTAGATATCCACCTTAAAATTAATTTTTCTCTTTATTTACTTGGTATAAGTATATATAGTTTATTAGAAGTTTTATCTCAAAATAGTAAATCTCTTGAATTTATAACCCTAACTATTAAATTAATGGTTCCTACAATGATGTTTACCTCAATTCCTTTTATGATGATATTAATATACCTCATCAATAGAAAAATAAAATCTTACTATTATTTATTGTATTCTGGAATTAGTATTACTATCATACAAATTTTACTCCTTGATTCAAATTTAATAATAGAATCAATTCATCCTATTTATTATGGTTTTTATGGTAAATGGGGTATTTTTACTAAAATAATGGGATATTATTCAATAATCTTTCATTTTGCTGTTATTATTGCTTCTTATTATGCCTACCTGAAAAATAAAAATGATCAATATTTAAAAAAATCATATTTATTTTTTTTAATAACAATAACCGGAATTATGACTGGTTTTATAATTCTTGTAATACTTCAGGCTATATTAGAAAATTATAATTTAGGCATTGCCTTTTTTACAACCCTTCTTTCTCTCTCTGGTATTGCTATTTTTTTTATTATCTATTTTTTTAGGTTTTTTAATATCAATATTTTCTTTCGTATACAATATTTAATTTTCCCTTTTTTATTTATGATTTTTCTTTCAATTTTATATATAACAAACAAAAGTTCCGATATGTTAATAATCAGTGCCATAGCATTTGTTATAACTTTACTTATATATATTATATTGAATCTCTTTTTTAAGAATAAATTTACCAATATAATATTACTAAAACAACAGATATTATTAAAAGAATTTTTAAGATTTCTACCAATATATTTAAAAGAGGACTCTTTTAGTTCTAAAATAAAACTTTTAAGAAATTATCTCTATTTAACATTTTCCAGTGATCTTTTATTTTTTGGTAAAAAGTTTAAAAAGAAAAAAAATATTTATCATGAAAAATCAAGAGAAATAAAAATTTCTGAAAAAATAGAAAATTTTTTCTTAAAAGAAAATATAATTGAATTAAATCCATTTTTAGAATACGAACATATAAAATTAATAAGCGAAGATAACTATAACATACTTAAGAAAAACAGAATAAGATTGATTTTTCCATTTTTCCATCACAAAAAAAATTATGGTTTTTTTGCTATTACTGATAAGAATAATGACAAAATTTTTACATATAGTGAAATAATGCATCTTAATTTTATTTTTCTATTAATATCATTATCTCTTGAATCATTAATAAATTTTAAAAAAGATAAAGAAAAAGAGAGTAGAAGAATCAAAAATAAAATTTATTCTTTAATACTACATGATTTAAAAAATTTAACCAATCCATTGTTAATGGCAGTAAGAAATATTGAAAATAATTTTGAAAAAGAGCAATTTCTTTATAGTCTATGCGATCTTTTTTCTACATCTTTAAATAAAATAGAAAATATTGAAAAAAAAATAAATAATTTCAATTTTGATTCGAGTTCTCTAATAAAACCAATGACTCTTATTGAAGAGATAATAAAGACTCGTTATAAAAAAAGGAAGATAGAATATAAATTTAAATATAAAGATATTAGTATCCAATTTTCCGAAGATGAATTTAGACAATTAATAGTAAATCTCATTGATAATGCACTTGAATCCTCATATTCTAAAAATATTGTAGTTAAAATAAATGATTCTCTTATAAATAATAATCTTATTATTACAATAAAAGATAATGGGGATGGCATACCACCAGCATATCTTAAGAATTTTTTATTCAAACCTTTTCACTCTACAAAAGAAAATGGTATGGGTCTTGGGCTCTTTAATTGTAAAGAGATAATGAATAAAAACAATGGAAATATTCATATTAAGAGTGCAGTAAAAAAAGGGACAATTGTAAAATTAAAATTTAACATTCTTCCTTGAATAATATTAATTTAAGCTTCTACTTTAATTCTCTGATCCTCAATAAAATAAAAAGGCTGCCATTTAGACAGCCTTTTTAGAATTACTACTCTTCTTCTTCATTTTCTTCATTCTTATCATTCTCATTATTCTCATTATTGCTTAACCCTTTCTCTAATTTTTCAACTACAGATTCTTTAAGATATTCAACTCTTTCTTCGGCATTCTCTATACCCTCTTCTTCCATAAAATTCTTGATTGATTCAAAATAATCTTCATTTACTTCAACTTCTGCTTTACCATCTTCACTACTCCAAATAGAAAATAACGGGATATACACCGCTTCATCTACATCTGGAATAAATTCTACACCACCCACACTTCTATCTTTTAAAATATCTAAAACAATAAAAAGTGATATTGCTCTTCTTTCATCGTAGAATTCATACGTTACTGAGCCACCTTTCCACCTCTCACTATCTGGATCTACAAAATAATAATACATTGAGCTTTCTTTTAAGTATTTAGTGCACTTTTTCAATTCTTCTATCAACCATTCTTTTTCTGGATACTGTTCTCTCGCAAGCTTAATTAATTCACTTGGATCATAGGGGAGCCATTCTTTTTTAAATTTTCTTCTCATAAAATTCACCTCTTTAAATTAAAAAATATCAAGGTTTATACAAACCTTGTTTAAAAAATCCAATGCCCCTATGATCCTCTAACTAATTAAAATTACTTCTTCCCTCCTTATTTTATTAAATATTATTATTAATATAATAATAAAAATATTAAGAGTCAATATAATTTTTTAGATTAATTATAACCTCGGGTGCAATTTTATTTTTAGGCAAATTTTTTTTAATTTTTTTCTAAAAGTTGTAAAGGATTTTCTCAAAAATTTTGTGATTAATATATAGAAATATTTTTTTTAAGAGGAGGATTAAATATGAAGGAATTTGATTTTGTATTGAATAAATCTCTATTTGATAAAATTAAATATTTGAAAGAAAAGAAAAATAAAGATCTTTCAGTTATTGTTAGGGAAATAATTTTATTGATGATTCCGGTATTAAGGAAAAAACACCTTTATGAAAAGAGGCGGGAGAAGGACT
>Ga0209409_1002305_pt1 | contig 14352 bp, 14 predicted proteins | sample AD_JPNMR1_MetaG_FD_184424 | JGI IMG/M metagenome (GOLD analysis project Ga0209409, IMG submission 184424) | Active sludge microbial communities of municipal wastewater-treating anaerobic digesters from Japan - AD_JPNMR1_MetaG (SPAdes) (version 2) | ecosystem: Engineered > Bioreactor > Anaerobic...
AAAAAGCCCCAGGAGTACGATAAAGAGCCATATGAAGATATTCTTGTTTATTGGGTTTATATTAGAATTCTTTGCCATAATAAGGTTTTTACCATAGAAAGCCTTTTATTTTCAATAAATAATCATACATTGTCAAGAAGTTTATATATAAAGCCCATATATAAGATGCCTTGCGGTATTGCCTGTTACTTGAAGCCCCCCCTCAGACCCTACTGCATAACGAAATAGGATATATTTTACCTTTTGAAGGCTGATTGGCTAAGAAAAAGTGGCGCGCCCGACAGGATTTGAACCTGCGACTTTTGGCTCCGGAGGCCGAAAAATATCATTTACATTGTTTTATTTCATTTTTCATATATTACTAAAATATATTAAATACAGTTATAAATACTTACTTGACATTACTATATTTTACATGTAATATCAAACTTAATGTTGGGAATACTGTTGGGAATGAAAATACATCTTGGAGAGTTATATGCCAACTAAGAAACGTAACAAAACAAAATACCCAGGTGTTGTATATATTGAAGGTCAAGGAGCTCGCGGTAGTGAACGTATCTACTATATTATTTATAGAAAAAAAGGTAAGCTAATAGAGGAAAAAGCTGGTAGACAATTCCAAGATGACATGACTCCTGCAAAAGCTGCTGTTATTAGAGCAAAAAGAATAGAAGGTGTGGAAGAAAGCAATGCTGAAAGACGCGAAGCAGAAAAGCTTGCTGCCGAAACAGCTCAAGGTAAATGGACTATAGCACGTTTATGGGAATCTTATAAAGAGCACACCCATAATTCAAAATCCAGAGCATCCGATAATAGTAGATATGCGAAATACATTGAGCCATTCTTCGCTACAAAAGAACCGTCAGAAATTGTACCTCTTGATTTAGACCGTTTACGGCGTCGAAGCCTTGATCAAAAAGCGCCACAAACAACAAAACATGTATTAGCCTTACTAAGGAGGATAATCAATTTTGGCGTGAGAAAGCAGCTTTGTAGTGGATTAAGTTTCCAATTGGAAATGCCAATAGTTGATAACATTGTTACGGAGCAACTCAGTCCGGAGCAGCTAAAAAAATTGCTTAAAGTTATAACTGAAAGCACCGATATACAAGCATCCCACATTATGCTTTTGGCGCTTTACACTGGTATGAGAAAAAGTGAAATCCTTCGACTTAAATGGAACGATATCGATTTTGAGCAAGGCTTCATTTATATTCGCAAACCTAAGGGAGGAAAAAGTCAGATTGTGCCTCTCAATGCACCTGCAAGCGAACTGCTTAATAATCATCCAAAACTGTCAGATGAATACATTTTTGTTAATAACAAAGGAATGCCGTTTACCGAAATACGTAAAAGGATAAATAAAATTAGAGAACGTGCAGAATTGCCAGTAGGCTTTAGACCTCTCCACGGTCTCCGCCATGTTTACGCCAGCATGCTTGCCTCATCTGGGAAAGTCGATATGTACACTCTTCAGAAACTCTTAACACATAAGAGTCCAGTAATGACGCAGAGATATGCCCATTTAAGAGATGAAACTTTACGACAAGCATCCAATCTTGCTGGTGATATTATAAACGAGATTGCTGCAGGACAAGAAGAAAAGTCGGAAACTGAAAAACTGAAAGTAAAAGATATTGGAATGAGAATAATTGAATAGGCTTAAATTGAAAGCATTACACTGATGACGGATGTTAGAATTTTTATAAGCAAACGTTTTCAAAATAAAATATGATAAAATATATCAATACTTATAAATATTTAAAAATTTGGAATTGCGATAGAAATTCAAAATATTTTTTTATAACCCGTAAAATTTTTACTTTTGAAACTACATTGAGGCAAGCATGTCAAATTGGTTGACCGGACAAGAGTTATTGGAACGCTGGCAGATCAAGGCTTTCCAGCTATTTGATCATGTCAAAAACAACCTTCAGCCATATGATCAGTTAGGACAACCTAAACCTCCCCCTGACGTTTATGCAAAACTTCAGAAATTGAAGAGACTGGAGGATAAGTTAGAGATGGCAAATATTCCTCAGATAGTATGGGTTGATTATGAGTGGCAGGATGGAGGCTATGAGAAAGAGGTTATCCCTAGGGAGGAGGAAAACTACATATATGATCAAATCGAGGATGAAGTGAATAGCCTAAAGAGCGAATTGAAAGATGCTCCAACGTGTTGGCATTATTATGAATTGCCCGAACGGGAGGAAGACTGTATACCTATTTTTGACGAACTAAAAAAGTCTTTCTTCCGTATTAAGGATATAGAAAAATATGAAAAAACAAACAAAATAAATGTTATCAGAGGTTCATCAATCATGCAGGATGATTCCTTCCTCGCAGATATGCCGTCATATAGAGGAGCTTTTGTACTTCGAGGAGAGTCTTGGGAGATAACTTTTGATGGAATAACAAAGTTACTAAAGCACAGAGAGTGTATATATTATGTCGTTCAACTGTTGAAATATCCAAATCAAAAAATTCACGTCCTTGATTTAGTGAGATTTGTGAAAGGCAACTCTGCTGATGATTTACTTGAACAAAATGTAAACATGAAAAAAACTGAAGAAGAAGAAAACGATTATAGTCAAGAAGATTCCTTCGATTACAATGAGCTACATTTTTTTAAACAGAATGTAAATGTAGATAAGCTAGATAAAAATGATATTGATAAAATTAGGGAAATAGGAAATAAGTTGTTAAAAGAATTGGAATCCGCAAGAAAAAGCAAAGACACAAAAAAAATTAAAGAAATAACAAAGAAATTAGAATATTATAAAGAATATGTTAGGAAGGAGTATGGATATCTGGTGCGCCAGAAAGGTACTCAGGTCTTCCTGACAAACAAATACTCCGCCAAAAACCCTGAAGTAGAAAAAGCAAGAAAGCTCGTTTATAAGCATATTGTTAATGCAAAAAAACATATCGGCGAGATAATGCCAAAGCTAAAAACCTACCTGGATAATCACATAACTACCGGCGCAAACTGCAAGTTTAAGTCTAATGAGCCTGATTGGAAGATAAACCCATAAACATCCAAATGCCATAAATGGCTATTTCAGTTCAGTCATTTCAAACTGACTTAAACAAATAATAGCAACGTTACAATCCGAAAAAAGCTAACCCCCAACTATCAATTGTTTCTTTTCCTTCCTCAGCGAATTTTTCGTTCGCAAAAGCGAAGACAAAATTAGCCCCTTTCTTATAGAAGCATAAAAGAAAGGAGGTGAGCAAATGGAAAAGCAATATTTAACGGAAAATGAAGTTAGTAAAATTATTGGGATGAGCGTTTTCACGCTGCGAAACTACCGTAGCTTGAGAAAGGGTATTAATTACTACAAAATCGGCAAAAGTGTTCGTTACTTATTGGAAGATGTAAACAATTTCATGAGTTTACACAAAATCAGCGTTAACAGTGTATCAAATAAAAACAATACAAAAGGAGGAGAATAAAAAATGGAACCGAAAGAATACATAACGAACAATACATTAAAAGCATCCACCGACAAACAGATGGTGGACAATACTGAAAAGAAAGATATCGTAATGAAAGAAGCCACAGCAAAGAACGTACTGATGATCACACCCACCGGTGAGATGCTCACACTCGACGATCTTGAACTGAAATTCTGCAAAGAGGAAATCGAAGACATCGAGATAGGTACTCTTAAAAGGATCAATGTTCCCGATTATAAATTACCCTTTAAATCAGTGCATCCTGTTGTTATAAGGACTCCAGATAGCTATTATCTAAGAGATGGTGCTGATTTGGTCAAGGCAGCTGAAACTGATGGCTTGGCCTTCATAAGGGCTAGAGTTCTTTATACAGACAAATCATGCTCTCAAGCACTCGAAATAAGCAAAATCGACAGCAGGCTTTTATCAGATAACGGGGATACAATCTTTGCGGAAAAAATCAGAAATATTTCAAGAGAAATCGATATATTGCAGAAAATACCCAGTATTTATATGACAAAAAAACAAGGAGGTATTCAACCAAATAATGACAAAATCGATATCCTTGAGCACTTGGCTGAAAAATATCACAAAAAGAGATCTACAATGGTCAATTATAGGTCATACGGTATACATATAGATGATATAGCCTTCAATAAAATAATAGAAAAAGACAAGAAAAAGGAGTTCTTCGAATCAATCCAGGCAAGAAAAACAGCACTTATAAAGGAGCTTAATAAAGTAAAAACACCCTATGACAAGATTACAGAAATCGTTTCAAAACATGTTCTTAAATGGCTCATGGAAGAAGATGAAAAGAAAAAAGCCCCCCCTCTATCAATTGAAAAGAAAAATTCACCTCAAACTTCAAATCAAGAGGATGAAACCCCTGATAACTTGATAGAATTAATGGAAGAGGAATCTGAAACGATTGAAGAAGAAACTGCCTATGATGACTTGGAAAATCAAAAAACTCCCGACGATGACATTGTTAATGAACAAATCGGCATGGACAATATCCTTATAAAACTCAAAGAACTCAGCAAGAAGCTTGCCTTGTATTCAGAGGCACAGGAAACAGCAACGGTCTTGGAAAGAGGCATAAGAGAGATTGCGCAATCTTTACTCGACATTTCCATTGAACTCAATAAAATTGCCGAACAAACAACAATTGATATGGCAATAAGAAAGGCTATGTAAAATGGGAGAATTGATCCACGTTATTTCAGGAACCGGGCTAGACATAAAAAGTCTGCCCTCCCAATTCCCTCAAGGCATACTCGTCAACGCCGTTGATACTGGTGCTACCCTTGGTATCTTTCGGCAGACTAAAAACATTATAAACTGGGTGAAGTCGCACAATCCCTCCGTGAAGACTGTTCTTGACTGTGGGGCGTTTAGCGCAATGAACGCTGCAAAAAAAGGAAAGACAATTGTTTATGATATGAGCAATCCTCGAAATTATTATGGAAACTACTTTAATTTGACTCCTGTTCACGCTATTCGAATCCAGAGGAAACTACAGCTGGATGTCATGATTAGCTTGGACAAAATCGCGCCGAAAGTTTCCACAGACCCCGAAAGGGAGTATCAATGGATGGCAGTCCACACATTTAATGTCCTGAACTGCATACGGACAGTCGAGCTAAAAGAAATTTATTGTAAGAATATTGACATGGCACTTCTGGTGCCGCTTCAGGTCTATGACCTGCAACAATTCTCGATATTTTTGAAAGATATTCAAAGGGTGATGAATAAGATTGACGGATTTTCTTGTCCACGGCGAAACCTTAATCCAATAAAGCTTATTTTATTTTTACTAAAGATTTATCTGACCGGAAAAACCCAAATATGTCATATCCTTGGTACAACTGCCTTCGGCATGGTTGTCGTCTGCGCATATGCAGCTCGACATTGGTTCGACGTTATTACTTATGATGCGACTTCATGGAGGTTGTACAGTAAATGGGAGTATTATCTGTTCCGCTATAATCTAAAATCATTAAGGCTGAGAAAAGACATCTTTGTTGATCGGAGTGTCCTAAGCGCACCGCTCAGCTGCGACTGCGAATGGTGCCAGAAATATGCAAACCTGGGAGAAATACGGGATTTGGAATATTCACAAAAGAGAGAGTTTCTTGAACGGCACAATTTTTTTGTGATCGACAAGTTTTGCCAAGAAGCCTTTGAACATGCAGATTCCGTCAGCGAGCTGAAAAGATACCTTTTTGCAAGGACAAAAGGCAGTCGCAATGAAGAAATTGAACAGATTTGTCGTTACCTTGAAATTGCAGATAAAATAAAAGATACGATTTCGCATAAAGGTCTGGAAGCGCTTTGGAGACAAAATTGTAAATAGCACTAAAAACACCACCCTATAATGGGGTGAGACCAAATCAGGAGGTTTTAAGCAATGCAACATAACAACAATATAGATCAAAAAAAGCTTATTTCGAATTATTTCACAATAATCAACAACAACGCCCATATTGATGGTTTTCGAAACATATTTATAAAACCCGATAATAGAACATTTACCTTCCATATAAACGAGCTCAACAAAATGGTAGATAAGATTTGTGAACTTACAAATCAACATGACGTCTACTATGAGGTATGCCTGCAAAAAGAATCACCTTTACCAGGAAGAAGGGGAAGTGAAAAAGGAGTCATTGCGGTCCCGGGTTTCTGGCTGGACATAGACATTAAGGGTGGTCACCACATAGAAGACAATCTATTCCCTGATCTGAAAACATCTTTATCATTCCTTAAAGAGTCAATTGCATTAACTCCAACCCTAATTATTTTCACTGGCGGTGGCATTCATGTATACTGGCTCTTTAAAGAACCATATCTGATAAGCAAAGAACATGACAGACATCTCATTTCGTCTTTATCAGACCAGTTTCAGACCAGTGTCATCAACATAGCTAGACAAAATGGTTATCACATCGATAAAACATCAGACCTCGCAAGGCTACTCAGAATTCCAGGAACATATAATAGAAAAGGAGATCCAGTCTTAGTGACCATACTGACTTATGAAGACAATAGATATTCTATAACTGATTTTAATTTTATCCCTCTACCTTCCGCACCAACTGAAGCAATACAAAATATTCCCCCCGGTCTCATCCAACAAGGCACCAGAAACAACACTCTCACAGCTATCGCAGGAAAACTTGTTCAACTGGGGCTATCGAAAGACAAAATCACAAATCTTCTCTCAGAAACAAACACAACCCATTGTACACCCCCTCTTCCCGATACTGAGATTTTACAAATCGTCAAAAACATTCAACAATACCAGACGGATACAAAAAGTTTTACCGACCTTGGAAATGCAGAGCGTCTAGTCAATAAATACGGGGAAGACATCCGCTATTCCCATCAGGTAAAGTCATGGTACATCTGGGACACTATGAGGTTCAGCCTTGACGTTACAAGCAGGATCACTGAACTGGCAAAGGAGACCGTAAAAGAAATATTCATCGAATCCGCCAAATATTCACAATTAAACCCCAGACACGCTGATGCACTCAAGAAACATGCCATGAAATCATCAATGCACCAGAGGATCAACGCCATGATTACTTTGGCTCAGAGCGACCCGAAAGTGGCAATAGATATTGACAAACTTGACACATCCCCATGGTTTCTAAACTGTCAAAACGGAACCCTTGATTTGAGAACAGGAGAATTGCATCCCCACAGAAGAGAACACCTGATCACGAAGTTGATTCCTATTGAATATGATGCAGACGCCCAATGTCCACAGTTTCTTGAATTTCTTTACACAATCATGGGAAGAAACACCGACCTTGTATCCTATCTCAAAAGAATTTTTGGGTATGCTCTCACCGGAACCACCATTGAGCAGTGCATTTTTATCTTCTTCGGTATCGGCGGGAACGGCAAAACAACCCTTCTGGAGATCATCAGGAAGGTTCTTGCGGATTATGCCAAAAATGCAGAATTCGATTCCTTCATCTACAGGCTGAACTCTACAATACGAAACGACCTCGCAAGGCTCTGCGGATCACGTTTTGTTACAGCCTCTGAACCTGAAAGAAACGTAACCCTCTCAGAATCTCTCGTCAAACAGATTACAGGAGGCGAACCTATTACCGTAAGGCTTCTTCACAAGGAGTACTTCGAATTCTTCCCAACCTTCAAGGTCTTCTTCGCGGTCAATAAAAAGCCTAACATCATAGGGGCTGATACAGGCATCTGGAGAAGAATCAGGCTCATTCCTTTCAACGTCACCATTTCAGAGAATCAGAGAGATAAGAATCTTTTAGAAAAACTCCAAAAGGAACTTCCAGGTATTCTTTCCTGGGCTGTTGAAGGATGTATGGAGTGGCAGAGAGAAGGTCTTCAGGAGCCGAAAGAGGTTCTGGAAGAAACAAATTATTACAAATACATAATGGACGATTTTGCAGACTATATAGCAGATCAATGTATTGTCGGACCAACGGAATATGTGGGAACAAAGGAACTCTTTCAGAACTACACAAATTGGAGCAATTATAAAAAGCTGAAATCAATTGGTAAAAAAGAGTTCAATGAAAAAATAAAAGAACGAGGATATACCCAGAAAAGGGACTCTAAAACACAAGGATGGAAATGGAGCGGAATAGGACTGAAAAAGAACCTGGTCCAGGAAACACTAACGGACAGTCCTAAAGTTGATGAACATGAAAGGACTTGCAATGAGTAGCTCTACAGGTCGCATACCCGGGAAGAATGGGAAGAAAAAATGTATATTTATATTTTTATTTATATTTTTATTTTTAATAATAAAAAAAATAAAAATAAATAATTTTTCCCTTTTTTCCCTTATATATTTTTTAAAAATAATTCTGATCTTTTTCTGGGTCAGTTCTGTTTCTGATACCAGACCTGAAATGAATTCACATGAAAAAGGAGGTATAAATTATGAATATATTAAAACTATCTGATTCAACGAATAAAATATTGAACAGCAAGGATTTTGTATACCCTGACGACTTTATAATAAAGGTAAACAAAGTTACTGGGGTCCACAAGTCCTGCATCAAAAGTGTATGTGAATCACTGCATATATCTAATGATACTGAAATCATTAATGACATTGCAAGATTGATTATAATATGTACTCTTATTAATTCTGACAATGGTAACAAAAATTTTTTAAAATCTTTAATTGCTGATAAGATAGATGAGGCCTTAAAAAAAATTTTTAGAGATATGAATAAGCTAATGATGACACTAGATTGTGGAAAGAAAAGTTATTGTGATTACTCTTATGAATGGAGAAAAAGACTTAAAAAAGTAGTATTATTTGCGATAGGGTATTATATTAAGAAAAATATTTTAAAGTGATGTTTAAAAATGGGTCAGCGGCGAGATTCTTTTTCCAGATCTGGCCGCTGCCAATCTTCACCAACAGGTGATGCGCATGAAAGAATCCGGAAAGACTTTTTTGCCGCTATCTCTTCCACTTGCAAAGCTGCTTGAAGTATGTAAGAATCACAATATGATTAAATATTTCTTTATATCTCTTATGATATTAACGGCTCTTGCCGGGTGCTGACTCCCCTGAAGCCCAGCGGGAACTGGGATTCAACGCATTATGGGAAAGGTTTTATTCAGCCCTGAAAATGGACAAAATCATAACTGGAATCGGCCGATGAAACATCAAAGGATTATGATTATTCGGTATAGTTAGTCAATTACTAATGTATTTTGAAGGTTTTAATCGGCAAAAAATCAGTCTTGCTCTATGGTATACTTCTTTTATCTAACAAGCAGAGGTTAAGATGATAACAAAAATAGTATCAGGCGGTCAGACAGGTGCAGACATTGCCGCCCTTGATGCAGCTATCGAATTGAACATCCCACATGGTGGCTGGATACCGAAAGGGAGGAAGACTGAAGCAGGTCCATTACCTGATAAGTATCAACTCCAGGAGATGCCCACAAGAAGCTACACCAAGAGGACGGAACAGAATGTTATTGATTCTGATGGGACAGCAATTTTCTCTCATGGTCGCTTGTCAGACGGCTCTCCCAAAACGTACAATTATGCAAAGAAACATAACAAACCATTTCTTCACCTTGATATGACAAAACTTTCAGTCGATGAAGCAGTAAAAGAAATATTGCAGTGGATAGAAGAAAACAATATACAGGTACTGAATGTTGCCGGTCCCAGGGGAAGTAAAGACCCTGAGATTTATGCTGTTGTAAAAGAAGTGCTGACAATAGCTCTCAGAAAGAATCTTGCCGGTTAATAATGGACACAAACAAAAGCAAATATTATTCAATGGAATATATCGAAGAGGATGAAAAAACCATCGTATTGTTTTATAATGACCGGAATGAACTGGTGGCAAAGAGGGAGTTACCGAAATATGCTACTGCTGAAGACTATATAGAAAGGAACCGGCAAAACTGATGGATACAGCTACCCCCGATAAAGATAAACTTATCAAAATCATCAAAACCCTTCTTCATACAGATGAGGATCTCAATTTCCTTCTCCGGTTAAAGTAAATTTGTTCTTGACAAAACGCTGAAACTGTCTAAACCATGCAATATATGTTCTTTCCGTGCTTAAAGACCTGTGACTGAGCCTGATTGTCTCTACTGTTTTTTTCCTATACTGCCTTCCGGTTGTTGGCAAGTTCTTCTGAAATGCCGCTTACCACATAAGAGCGTTGCGATGAGAGAAAATAGATGTAGAGTCTTTAAGGCATGGTCTGCCTGATTTACCTGCCAATCTTCATGTTTTTTAGATAAATATTTAAGAAATTGAGACCGCTGGTCATTTATGATGAATTGAGATAAAGGAACATCAAGGAAACTATAACCTTTCGCAACCCACTTCAGATAATACTGAAGATATTTGTCATTTACCTTGCCTTTAAATTACAGAAAGCCTTTAAATGAATCTAACATAACTGATATGCAATGCTATAGTCCTGTAACAGAATATATCTTTATAAATCATTATGTTGCATTGATGTCTGATTTCTAATTGATCCCTTAGAAATATTCTTGACAACATAGTATCCGTTTGCTATGTTTAATCATGATGTTGAATAAAGTTAAAAGAAAATGTTAGGCATGAAAGGAGAAGACAATGAAAACACCTAAATTTATCACCGCAGCAATGCTTTTAACTGTACTGTGGCTCACCAGTGGTGTCGCTTTTGCGCAAAGTTATAAGTATAATTTCCCTGTGGCACTCAAAGGCGTTCTGATTTTGTCAACAGCTGATCCCGCAATTACATATGATGAAAAACCACATCAGTTCCCAGCATTAAAGCTAGCGCAACCAATTTCGGTGCTTTGTGCTTCAGGTGAAACAGATTGTCAACCGGAGATGGGAGTCACTGTCTTGCATTTGGTGCTAAAAGAAAAGGAAATGGCACAGTTCAAGAAATTGAAGGGTAAGGCCGTCAAGGTGAGTGGGACCTTGTTCCATTCGGATAGCGGCCATCATTTTACTTCGGTGCTGCTGGATGTGAAGTCAATAACCCCCTAAATATTATAGAGTGTGACCAGACAGAGAATCGAGGTAGTAACGTGGCGGAACTTATAAAGAGAATTGCATAACTACCGGATCCAGCCAATCGCCGATAAACTTGGCTCTGGCTGATCCAGGTGTTAGATGCAAAAGGAGATAAATAGATGGCCGTTCCAGATTATCAGAGCGTGATGTTGCCGCTTCTCCAGTTTGCGGCACGGAAAGGAACTGAAAAATCAACCAGCGAGGCTGTTGAAGCTCTGGCAATGGAATTAGGTCTTACAGAGGACGATCTGAAGGAGATGTTGCCGAGCGGCATACAGTCAACCTTCGGTTAATCGTGTCGGTTGGGCCTCAACTTACATGAAAAAGGCTGGATTGCTCGAAGCAACAAAGAGGGGATTCTACCAAATTACCGATCGTGGGAAAGACCTCCTTAAGAAGCAGCCCAAGACCATTAACGTAAATCTACTCAAGCAATATCCTGAATCTCTTGAATTTCTACAACTCAAGGGTACAAGAAGCGGGGACAAAACTCCAGAATCTAAGAGGACATCAGACATTTCGACAGATACGCCATCAGAGGCATTAGAAACTGCGTATGAAAATCTCCGTGACGAACTCGCAGATGAATTACTCGCCAGGCTTAAGAAAATAATGAATGACTTCAGCGATTTATCTGATAATCCAGTATCGTTGCGGTAAAAATCCCCCACTCCTTATTCAGAAGTGGGGGGCTCTATTATAATCTTCATATCTGCTCTGTATCACATAAGCGTCAACGAAGATCAAAGGGATTTTGCAAGAAAATCCCATTAGAAAGAATATTATCCAGCTCTCCCCCTTTGTTTCAAATGAGTAAAAGAGTAAACTCCGGCATAGCCTATTAAATGAAGAGTAGGATATGAAGCAACCGTGGCCGGTAAGTCCTTTCGCATGAAGCAGCGGCAAACGATGCGAAAGGGCAGCACACATAAGTAAATCCAGTGGCCATCTGGATTTTGCCGTCATAAATATAGTTAGCAATATTTATATATGTATTTTATACGAAGGGTTCTAATTTTAATGGGTATAGCGGCAAGAAACAGAAAAAAAGAGCTTTCATTTTTCAGAAACATGTACACCCACATTATGCTGCTACAACAATAATAACTATTCTTTTATGACTTTTAGTATCTAATACTTTTGTTCAGGTGTGAAAACCCTGTTCGGTCTTTTTACTTTCTCATTCATATCCTATTACCCTCCTGTATACAATAATAATTGAAAGTGCTCTTACAAAAATATCTATTTTTGTCTAATATGATAAAAAACAGGTCATTTGTGATAATCTATACCCACGTATATCATATGGGGCACCTCCTTTTGAAAAAACATTGATTACATTATTATAAGGAGTGTTGCCCTGTTTTTCATTTCATATTATACTTGACAGTAATACTTATCTCAACGGGTGACTGCTCTCAGGCCAATGCAATGCTTTTAGGTTCTGCAAAGGGTATTATCAGCAACATACTGGATGATGAGCAGATAAAGAGGTTGACATCCCTTATCCTTTTCTTCTATGGAACGCATAAGGCTTCAAGGAAAAGGCCTGAATTTAATTAAGCAGCTTTTCAGCCCAGGCTATGCCGAGTCTTTTTAAATATACCGCAGTATCCCACGGCCTATGGTATTTAATGAGTTTTCTTGCCACCTTTTCTATATCATCCTTTTTTGTGGTGAGCATGGAAAAGGCATCTTTTAATAGACCTCCAATACCTGTTTCTTCTAAGTCCCTATCAATATAATTGCCAACCACATCTGCCTTTATTATCTTTTCAGGGAGTTTTTTTTGGAAGGTGGGTGCCGGGTGATACAAGGACACAGCAATCAAAGGTCAGTGCCATATCAGCATCCAGGTTCAGCTCGTTTATTATCTTAATCAGCGTATCAATCTGTCTTTCTGCCTGGAGCATGGGATTGGGTATGCCGATGTAGCCCTTGCTTGTCTTTATGCTGAAGTTTTCGTTGTTGCTGACAAGGACAGAGGAGAAGTACTTGGATTCCAGAATGTAGTTTCTGGTTCTGCCTAAGAGAAGATGGTCTATCTGGACACTAAGGTTGTTCACCTCAAGTCTTATATCGTGTATTACCATCCAGTTATTTCTGGAGGCAAAATAATGGTTTATGTAGTAGGCTGCATTCTTCTCATTCTGGTAGCCTCTCTCTATTCTGTATATCTCCTTTTTTATCCTGTCTTTTACCGAATCATATATTCTGGGATGATTTGAGAGGATTTTTAAATCCCTTATTACTTTTGTTCTGTCATCTATTTCCTTTTATGACCATGTTTAATACCTTGATTGATAGACATCTGAATGTTCTTTATGCTTAAGCCAGTTTTTATATAAATGGAGGCAAGCTCCTTTGATTTAATGATGATGAGGTTTTCTGCATTTTTCTCCTCTGCATTCTTGGTAAAATTAAATGACCCTGTTATGACTGTTTCTCTGTCAATGATTATTATCTTGTTATGGGCAATGGCGTGCTTTGCATCTATATAGACAGGTATCCTCATGTTGGCAAGAAAGGTGGCAGAGGTGTATTTCTCTGTTCTCTGGCTTTTATCCAGAATGACTTCTACTTTGACTCCTCTTTTGTGTGCATCGACCAGGGCCTTTGCAATGGGTGCTGAGGTGAAGGAGTATGCCTGCACCAGGATCTCTGACTTGGCGTTAGTGAGGTTATCAACAATGGCAGCAGTGCAGCCTCCATGGGGAGAGAAGTGGACCTCAACGGGAGTATTGGTGAGAGTGAGCTCTGCAGTATAAACTGATGGAGAGCAACATAAGAATGCTAATAATATTAAAAAAAGGCTTAGTAGTTGTTTCATATGATGGGTCCTTTCATATGTTTTTATAGGTATTACTACTACTGACAATAGTTAGTAAACACAAAACTTCGAATGAAACATCGTACGCAACAGACAATCTCGCTAACGGGGGCTAGTACACCCGTCAAATTTATTGACTGTTAATAGATTTTTTTAGATACGATTTATTATATTTGAAATCTTTAGATTCAATATCATAAAAAACAACTTTCTTATGAATATCAACGGTTAGAGACCATTTTTTATTAATATAATAAAACTGGTATTCGATAATTGAACTATTAGTATATTTTTTGTGTTCAAAAGAAAAATTTCTGATTGCCTTTTCTAAATCAAACATTTCTTCCTGAATTGGTATATCAATATAATTGTTACTATAAAGATTTCTTTTTCTACTGACATACCGTGCATAAACCCTTACACAGTCAACAGCATATATTTCACCATTTTTTTCAAAAGGCTTCACGGTTTTGCTCTCAATTATTGCTTCTTTATCACC
>Ga0209409_1002306_pt1 | contig 14350 bp, 12 predicted proteins | sample AD_JPNMR1_MetaG_FD_184424 | JGI IMG/M metagenome (GOLD analysis project Ga0209409, IMG submission 184424) | Active sludge microbial communities of municipal wastewater-treating anaerobic digesters from Japan - AD_JPNMR1_MetaG (SPAdes) (version 2) | ecosystem: Engineered > Bioreactor > Anaerobic...
GTGCCGGCCAGCCTTTCCCAGTCAATTTCATCAGGATGATCTGGTGAGTAGAAGTTGGAAATATTGATTGAACCGAGATTACAGGATTCGTAGGGATGGAGAGGCTGTTCGCCACAGGGATTGGTGGCACTGATCAGGCCCAGCTCCCTGGTTGGATTAAGCTGATTGATGCGGTCGATAAAGATTAATCCCGGATCGCCCACCTCCCAGGCTGACTCCACGATTAATTTAAAAATATCGCGGGCCTTTTTCCTTATAGTTTTCTTTTTAAGATAGGGATTATAGATCCAGTATTCGCCATGACGTTTGAGAGCCTTCATGAATTCATCGGTGATAGCCACGGAGATGTTGAAGTTGTTTAGAGTTCTACCGTCACGCTTCATGGTGATGAATTCTTCAATATCAGGATGATCAACCCGCAGCAGACCGATATTGGCGCCTCGTCTGGTTCCACCCTGTTTGACAGCTTCGGTGGCGGCGTCAATTACCCTTAGAAAAGAGACCGGCCCTGAGGCCACACCCTGGGTTTTGCGGACGAAGCTGCCTTTGGGACGAAGTTGACTGAAGTCAAAACCTGTTCCACCCCCTTCCTTATGAACGAGGGCAGCATTTTTAACGGCATCGAAAATTGATTCCATTGAATCTTCAATGGGCAGAACGAAGCAGGCGCTAAGGCACATGTCACGACCGGCACCGGTTAAAGTCGGGCTGTTGGGCATAAAATCTCTGGCCATCATGGCTTCAAAAAATCTGTCAGCCCATTCTTTTTGTTCCTCTTTGGTTTTCTCAGCAGAAGCGATATAATCAGCTACCCGTCGGAATAAGTCCGATGGCTTTTTATCTATAAATTCACCTTTCTCATTTTTCATAAAATAGCGGGTGCGAAGGATCTTCATGGCGTTAGGCGAAAAGCCTTCATCTTTGACCGATACCATCATTGCCTCCTTTTTAGACAGACTTAGTTCAGGTGGATTTATCTTTTTCCGATGGCTTTTAGCTTGGAATCAATGGTTGCTTCCCGGTCGAGCCGGTGATCGAGATGAAGATCGAGATGAATACGCCTGGCTCCCATCTCGACCAGTATTTGGTCGCAAGCAGAAACTAAATTCAGAATAGACTTAAGATCAGGTGCCTCCACTGTGGTCGACATGGCACCAACTTCATAATTGAGTCCGGAATTTTCAATAACCTTGATAACTTCTCTGACATAGCGGCTGACGGAAGGGCCTTCCGATGTCGGAAAAATGGAGAATTCGGCAATAATCATTTTATCCTCGGGTAATTAAATCTGGTTCTTTTTTATTATATCTCAGACGTGAAAAAAATAAAGTGAGCCGGTAAAAATTGGCTTTCTCTTAATCTATTTCATTGATATAAAACAAGATAGGTCAGACGAACTGGACCCGGCCCACCAGGCTTTTCTTAAAGATGCTACGGGGACAGCTGGCAGCCAGAGATCCGTTATTATCAGGCACTGAAGCTGATAAGATGGGATAGATTAAATTTTTTAATTTGATAAAATTTCCTCCTTGATATGGGCTGAATAGCAGACAAAAAATCTTTGGCGACAACTCTAGCAGCAAAAAGGTCCGAAGATGCAGCTAAATGGAGAAAGAAAATTTATCCTGCTGGCTTCGACTCTGGCGTCCTTTCTGACTCCTTTTATGAGTTCGGCTACTAATTTAGCTCTGCCCACCATAGCTCAAACTTTTAAACTGAGCACGATCACTCTTGGCTGGACGGTTTCAGCTTTCCTTTTGATGACAGCTGTCTTTCTTGTTCCGATGGGCAAACTGGCCGATTTGATAGGAAGACGGCGAGTTTTTATCACCGGGATCAGCATTTTTTCGGCCGGTAGCCTGGCCAGCGCTCTGGCCTTCTCCGGTTGGTCATTAATAGCTTTCAGGCTTATCCAGGGGCTGGGCGGAGCTATGATATTTTCGACCAGTATAGCTCTTCTGACCGCCTCCTTCCCACCAGAATGGCGCGGGCAAGTTCTAGGCATTAATACGGCGGCTACCTATACCGGCCTGTCCCTGGGCCCGGTTATCGGCGGATTTCTGGTTGAACATTCTGGCTGGCGGAGCATTTTCTATGTAACTTCTGGCCTTGGCTTGCTGGCTCTTTTCTCTGTGCTCAAAGCTTATGACAAGGATGGGCCATCTCCCCCCAACCAGACAGCCAGGCGACCAGATCAATTTGATATTAAGGGAACCATAATTTATGGCTGCGGGCTGGTCTGTTTTATGCTGGGCTTCTCCAGGTTACCCACTCGCTATGGCTTTTTTCTGGCCACAGCCGGACTAATCCTTTTAGTTATCTTTTTCCTAATAGAAAATAGAACTACGCACCCTGTTTTTGAGACCAGGTTGTTCAGGGAAAATCGGGTCTTTGCTTTTTCCAACCTGGCCGCTCTCATTAATTACAGCTCAACCTTTGCTGTCGGCTATTTGTTAAGCCTTTATCTTCAATATATCCATAACTTTTCGCCACGAACGGCTGGCCTGATACTCATTTCACAGCCAGTGTGCCAGGCTTTGGTCTCGCCTCTTTCTGGTCGGGCTTCCGACCGAATTGATCCAAGACTGCTGGCTTCCAGCGGAATGGGATTAACAGCCGCTGCCCTTATCGCTCTGTCTTTCATCAGGCCCGAAACCGGGCTCCTGTGGATGGTCCTGATACTGGTTCTGCTCGGGATTGGCTTTGGGCTATTCTCCTCTCCCAATACCAATGCGGTCATGGGCTCGGTCGGCCCGAAGGATTATGGCCTGGCTTCGGCTACTCTGGCTACAATGAGAATGGTTGGGCAGATGTTCAGCCTCGGCCTGACCATGATGATTATGTCGGTCGTGATGGGCAACGTAAAAATCACTCCTGATAAATTCGATTTGTTTATGAGGAGCTTTCGCCTGACTTTTGAAGTTTTTGCTGTGCTCAATTTTTTAGGGATTTTTGCCTCTTTAGCTCGAGGTCGCCGGCCTGATCTTAATAAATAAATTGGAATAGCCAATAATTTTGACAGGAGGGAAATCCGATGTATGAGAAAAAATCCGACCATGTTATCTCACGCCGGGCTTTTATCGGCAGGCTGGCCAGGCATTTTATAATGGCTATTTTGATGATATTGGTAGCTCTGTCGATCGGGATTTCTGGCTATCACTGGCTGGGAGGCTTTAGCTGGATAGATTCTCTTCTCGAGGCCTCGATGATCCTGGGAGGAATGGGACCGTCCAATCCTCTGACCTCTCAATCTGCTAAGATATTTGCTTCAGCCTATGCCTTGTTCAGCGGGCTGGCCTTTATTGCCATGATGGGTATTATCCTGGCCCCGGTGGCTCATAGAATTCTTCATACCTTTCATGCCGACTAAAAACTTAAACAGAGGAAAGACTCTCTTGATCAAATTTCAGTCTTATTTGTTTTTGGCCTCATTTAGAACGTCATACATAATCCTGCCCCCAACTATGGTCAGAAGCGGGCAGGTCTCCTTGATTTTATTAGCCGGTATCTCAAATATATTCTGAGAGAGAAGAACGAGATCGGCCAGTTTGCCTGGCTCAATCGAGCCCCGGCTGTTCTCTTCATTGAGGGCAAAAGCCCCGCCCAGGGTATAAGCATAAATGGCCTGTTCCAGAGTTATCTTCTCGCCCGGCAGCCATCCTCCCTGGGGTTTTCCTTCCCAGTCTTCTCTGGTGACAGCCATCTGAATTCCGGGCCAGGGATTAATCGTCACGACCGGCCAATCGCTGCCAAAAGCCAGGTGGCCACCAGCCTGAAGGACAGAGTTCCAGGCAAAGGCTCTCTGCTCGCGCTCCGGTCCGGCATTCTTTATCCAGGCTGACATCCAGGCCGGATCAGGATTGGCATGAAGTGGCTGAAAACTGGCAATAATGAATCGCTGTCCAAAACGTTTTATATCATCAGCGGCGATGCATTCAGCATGTTCAATTTTATGCCGCAGTTCAGGATGGCCGCTTTCCCGGTCGGCCAGTTCATAGGCCTCCAGGGTCAGGCGAATAGCCCGGTCACCAATAGAATGGGTCGAAACCTGGATCCCCCGGCGGCTGAACTCCATCACCGCCTTTTTGTAGTCTTCTGGTTCCCAGAAAAGTTTACCCCGGTTGTCACCCTGATCTTCGTATGGCTGAAGCATGGCCCCAGTGCCTGAATCAATTACTCCATCCAGCATAAGTTTTACCCCGCGCACCGCCAGCCAGTTATCATGATGTTTAGCACTGGCCCGGGCATAAGCTTCAAAATCTTTTTCCTTCGGACCCGGTTCATCAATCCACATGGCGACGACCAGCCTCAGGGTCTGGGAACCTTCCTCATTGATCTGCTCAAAAAGCTCCAGTTCTTCGAATTCTCCGCCCAGGCCATGGGCACAGGTGAGTCCCCAGCGGGCGGCCTCTTTCATTCCGGCCCGCAGAGCAGCCAGTTTTTCTTCCTTAGTTGGCTCTGGAATCAAGCGGCTGACCAGAGAGCTGGCTCCTTCCAGCAGAGCTCCGGTTGGTTCACCCTGGCTATCCCGGACTATCCGGCCATCAACCGGATCGGGTGTCTTGTTAGTAATGCCAGCCAGGGCCAGGGCTTTAGAATTGACCCAGCTGGTGTGGCCGTCAGCACATCTCATGACGGCTGGCCGGTCAGGCACGACTTCATCCAGGTATCTTTTATGGGGCATATTGTCGGGAAAAGCCGAATACATCCAGCCCCGCCCCTGAACCCAGTTCAATTCAGGATGAGCCGCGGCAAACTGCCGTATTCTGTCTTGAATTTCTTCAACGCTCCTGGTGCCAGATAGATCTACCCGGGTCAAGTTAAGTGAACCGCTCAGAAAATGAACATGGCTGTCCTGGATACCCGGCAGAAGAAGCTTTCCCTTAGCATCAATTATTTTCGTCTGTTTTCCGGCAAATTTTCTGGCCTCCCGGGCTGAGCCAACAAAAACAATTTTATCGCCTTTGATAGCCACCGACTCGGCCCAGGGTTGAGCGTGATTGACGGTATAAACACGGGCGTTGGTCATAAGCAGATCCGCCGGGTCGGGCTTCGAGCCGCACGAAATTAGCAAAACAAGAATAGCCGCAAAAATTGAAGCCCGATCAAAAAGATTTTTTTTGACTTTAATTTCTTTGATTATCACTTATTTCTCTCCTTGAAACCGGGTCGAAGAGAGCGGGTGCCCTTACCGTCCCGATAAGTTTACCTATATTAGCACAATCAGTATAGAAAAAGCTCTAAGGATAGAATAGGGCCAGAGTTCAATGGGAAAAAAATCAGCAGAAGAGCCACCTCAAAAAGTAAGTTAGATGCCCAATCTCAAAACCGAACAGAAGGCTTATCTGCTTCTCGGTCTGAAGCCCTTCAAAGTTACCACGAAAGGAGTTAAAGCAACGGGGGAGCGGACATAAGCCTTAGCAGTTTAGCCGGAGACGAAAACAGGGTGATATTTGATTCCTGAATTTTTTTATGGTTTTTTATTGACCTCGAAGAGCAATTCGGGTAATCTGGAGAGAAAATAGGAGGACAGCATGGGTAAATCCCCTTTAAATCGACGCGAATTTCTTAAAGCTGGACTGACCGGTCTGGCCACAACGGGTGCCGCTGCCGTTCTTCTGGCTGATGAATTAAAGAACCAAAAGAGCAAAACAGATAAAGCAGCAGCTAATACCAGCCACGACAAGTTGCCCGAGCCGCCAGGCGGGCGGCGTGAAGGTTTCATTTATCGGACCTTAGGCAGAACTGGAATTGTCCTGCCGGTGGTTTGCATGGGCGTCATGAATACTGATAGTTATGAACTGGTTAGAGCCGCTTTGGATGCAGGCCTGGTTCATCTGGATACCGCCCATAATTATCTTCGCGGTCGCAGTGAAGAAGTCATCGGACAGGTGGTCAAAGGGCGTCCTCGGGATAGTTTTGTAGTTGCCACAAAGGTACCGCCAGCAGAGGGTTTCAATGAGAAACTCGATTTAAGCCTGAAGCGACTGGGGCTTGATTATGTTGACATTCTTTATCTGCACAATCTGACGAAACGTGAGGTAGCTCTCGCTCCTGAAAATATGGCTATGATTCAGGCGGCTAAAAAAGCTGGTAAGGCTCGCTTTATCGGGGTTACTACTCATGCTAACGAACCGGAAGTGATTCGGGCCGCTGTTGAAGCTAAAATCTACGATGTGGTCTTAACCGGCTATAATTTCAGAAAGGACTATATCAAAGATCTGGATGCAGCTATTGAGGAAGCCACGGCGGCTGGCCTTGGTATCATCGCTATGAAAACTCTAGCCGGAGGTTTCTGGGATAAACAGAGAACTCAACCGATAAATACCAAAGCCGCTTTGAAATGGGCTATGAATAATGCCAGAGTCACTACTTCTGTTCCTGGCATGACGACTTTTGATCAGCTGAAGAGCAATCTGGAAGTGGTAAAAGATTTGAAATTAACGCCGCAGGAGCTTCAGGACCTTAAACTGGGCCAAACGGCCAATCTGTCCGGTCTTTATTGCCAGGGTTGCCTGCGCTGCCTGCCTCAGTGTCCAAAAGCTCTGCCGATTCCTGATATGATGAGAGCCTATATGTATGCCTATGGCTATCGCAATCTTCAGGCTGCTCATGAAGTTGTTACCGAGTTAAATCTCCCTGATAATCCCTGCGCCGGCTGCGATGAGTGTTCGGTTAGCTGTGCTTTCAAGTTTAATGTCAGAGAACGGCTGGTTGATATCAACCGACTGAAAGCAGTTCCTGGCGACTTTTTTGCCTGAGCTCTGGGCGTTTTCGGCGAGCGTTCTAAATATATCTGGTTGCGGTCTGTCACTCTGCCCGGCGTGGCTCTCTATCCTTTTTGAATAGATTTTGATTTTTGATCGGGGTTTTAAGGGTTTTAATTCTTGGACGATTTCTTATTATTTTTATTCCTGACTATAGCTATTCTTACTCTCTTTTATCTGGTATTTTGAATGTCAACAAAGTAAGATTTAATCTAATGATAGTTCTGGCTGGTGATGAAATGATTCGTGTCTGTGGCCAGTAGAACCAAAGGAGAAAGAGTAAAGGAGAAAGAGTATGAAAGAAAAGAAAAAAATAGCCTTCTCTCTTATGATTCTTTTTATTCTTATAAACGGTTTGGGCTTTCTGGCTTCTGGTCAGAGTCTTTTTACACCGGCTTTGCCCAGCGGGTTAAAAGTTTATCCAGCTGATAGATATTTTGAAGTCTTGCCCAGGATAGTCCTGGCTGATACAGAGACTACCATCAGAATCATCTCCCGTTATGAAACTTTTCCTAAACCTGATTGCACTTACCGGCTGACCTACACACCGGTGGGTCGTTATGCGGTTAAAAGCGGCTGGGTCAAGGCGGCCGCTGAGCCAATTGTCCCTCAAAACAATGTCTTTGAAATCAGAAGGCTCTTTGAATCCGAGCAGGAGCATATCTTTAGAATTGAAGAAGTCAAGGCTGATGGTAAAGCGCGAGAGGTTGGCACCTTTCATATTTATTCTCTAAAACCCGATCTCTTTGCTCTCCGTCCCTACAAAGGTGATATCCATATGCACAGCTATCGTTCTGATGGTTTAGAGGCTCCTGGTTATGTGATTGGGGCTGGCCGCCGGGCCGGCCTGGATTTTATGGCTCTAACCGACCACTACAATTATGCTGCTTCCCTCGAAGTGATAGAGCTGTTTAAGAATCTTCCTGTCGATTTAAAAATATTTCCCGGAGAGGAGGTCCACCCACCTGATAACCCGGTTCATTTTGTTAGCTTTGGAGCCAGGGAAGGGATAACGGAACTATACAGAACTGATCAGACAGTTTATCGGCAGGAAGTTCAGTCCATCATGAATAAGCTGGGCAATCTGCCGCCCGGAGTCGATCGGTTTCAATATGCCTCTTCCATCTGGGCCTTTGAGAAAATAAGAGAAAGGGGTGGTTTGGGAATTTTCGCCCATCCTTACTGGCAGCCAGGTAATGCGAATTATATCTCTTATGCGCTGGTTGATTATATTTTTGAGACTGGAATTTTTGATGCTCTGGAACTCGTCAGCGGCTTTGGCTGGAACGAGCTGCAAGAGGTTGATGTTAATAATCTCCAGCTGAATAGATATATCGAGGCCAGATCGAAAGGCCAGAAAATTCCTGTTGTTGGTATCAGTGATAGTCATACCTGCGAGGAAAGCGACATGTTTGGTCGCTATTATACTATCTGTTTTGCTCCCTCGGTTGAGTTATCCGATTTAATAAAAGCCATTAAAGAGGAGAGATCGGTGGCTATAGAGACACCAGCTGGCAGGTTGCCCAGGGCCTTCGGACCTTACCGTCTGGTAGCCTATACCCATTTTTTGCTCAGATATGTTCTGCCTCTCCATGATGAGCTGTGCTATGAAGAAGGGCGGTTAATGATTGAATATGCTGGCGGGAAAAAAGAAGTGATAGAAGAGCTAAAACTTTTGCAGGAGCAGGTAAAAAAATATTATGAGCGGCTCTGGGCCAATACAACCGGAGGCGTGGCCACTGTTCGGCCCGAAAAATAATCTAAGAAAAAAGATTTCTGTCCAGAGTGAAAATGAAAAGCTGACCGGCTAATATTGTTTCTATGATTTAAGAGGTTATAACGGCCGTCGTGCTCTGAGACAATATCTTTGCCCCTCATAACAGATAGATAATAGCTATCCGGACTGATTGAGAGCCGAATTAAATTTAGGGAGAAGCTACCTGGGTCTAATTGATTTTAAAGCTTTTTCCAGGGCCAGAGCATTGCCAAAGGAATCATGAAAATCAATCAAAGGGCTAACCCGGCCCGCTATGGTCTGCCCGAAATGTTCTACCATTAGTTGATATTGATCTACCGGTGGGAAATTGAAACTGGTCAATTTTTCGCCCTGCCTCAGAATGATTTCCGTCGGGGAATCCTTAGCTGAAAAAACCCGGTTTAAGAAAAGACTGCCTTCCCGGCCAGAAATCTTCAGGCTGCTCTGAAACTCAAGCTCAAAGCTCGAGGCGAGAAGAGACTGACGACCGTCATAAAACTGACAGAGCAGAGAAGTAGTTAAGTCAATCCCTGTCTTTTCGTCCAGATGGGAAGCTGTTCGAATCTCCAGTGGCTCAGCTTTAAAAACCAGCCGGGCGGCATTGATCGTATAGCAACCAACATCATACAGGGCCCCTCCGCCCATTTGAGGTGCCCAGCGGTAATTGTCCTCTTCCCGCTTAAAAACAAAATTGAAGGCCGACTGAACTAGCCGCGGTTCCCCGATGGCTCCAGACTCTAAGAGCTCAATGGCTTTAACCAGACGGGGATGAAAACGGTACATAAAAGCTTCCATCAGCTGGCGCTTATTAGTCCGAGCTTCATCAAACATTTCCATCACCTGGCCGGCGGTTAAAGCCAGGGGCTTTTCACACAGCACATGCTTTCCAGCCCGCAAGGCTTTGACTGTCCATTCAAAATGGAGATGGTTGGGAAGTGGAATATAAACCGCCTCAATTTCCTTATGAGCCAGCAGATCCTCATAAGAGCCATAACTCTTGGGCAGGTTGAACTTTTCTGCCCAGTCTCTGGCTTTAGCGGCCGAGCGGGAAGCAATAGCCAGGAGCTCTGCGCCGCTGGCATTTTTTAAAGCAGGAATGAGTGATTTTTCGGCAATAGCCGCACACCCCAGGATACCCCATCTAATTTTTTCAGATGATTTCCAGGCCATGTTTTGCCTCTTTTTACCCTGTCCAGCCTGGCAGCTGCTAATAAAAAGCCCGGACTCACTCAGGCTGGAACCATCTACATTTTATTCAAGTCGGGTTGTTCCCTCAAGTGTCACCGATGTATCTGCCCCAACACAGCTGTTATTTACACTTGGAAAGTAAGTTGGCCTCCGTTTTTGAGGTCAGAGCCGACCGCAAATTTCTAATGTAAGGAGTGGTTAGTCTAACAGCCGGAAATCAGGTTAGAATGCAGTTATTTAGTTCAGACCGACTGCATCTTTTTTAAAAAGGCCGGATCGACATCGCAGCCCAGCCCTGGTGTTTCCGGTAGATAAATAGTGCCTTTCTCAACCTTCATCCCGCCGATGACCGGGTCAACAGTATGCTCGGAGTTGCCATCAAGGTCGGCAAAGATAATATTTTTCTGACTGGCCACCAGATGGGCAGCCGCTGTCAGAGCCAGCCTGGTTTCTAACATGCAACCTACCATACATTGTATATTGGCAGCCGCCGCTACCTGGGCTATTCTCAAGGAGTTAAGCAAACCTCCAGCCTTCATCAGCTTGATGTTAAAATAATCGCAGGCTTCTTCTCTGATCAGTTTAATACTGTCCGGCGGCAGAAAGAGTGATTCATCAGCCATGATGGGAACAGGTGATTGCTGGTGAACCTCTTTGAGGCCAGCCAGGTCAGAGGCCAGTACCGGCTGCTCGGCAAACTGAACTTTAAACGGCTCCATTCGGCGCAGAGCCGAAATAGCCTGTGGAACTGACCAACCCTGATTGGCATCAATTCTAAGTGGGATATCCGGGCCAATCGCTTCCCTGACCATCTTTACCCGCCTGACATCAAGATCAGGATCTTCGCCCACCTTTATTTTTATCTGGCGGTAGCCCTGAGCCAGGCTGTCCCTAACACTTTCCACCATTTTTTCTGGGGTGTTGAGCCCGGTAGTTATATCAGTTTCGAAGCTTGAGCGGTAACCACCCAGCAGTTTATATAAAGGCAGTCCGGCTGCTTTTCCCAGCAAATCGTAGAGAGCCAGATCATAGGCAGCAACAGCGCTGGGATTGGAATGGACAATATTGCCGATCTGCTCGATCAAGTTTTCTATGGTCAGGGGGTCTTTGTCCACCAGAATTTCTCTGATGGCTCTGGCCGCCGCAATATTGCCGGCCTGTGTCTCACCTGTAATTGGCGGAAAGGGACAGGCCTCACCCAGTCCATAGAGCCCGCTATCAGTGGTGATTTTAACCAGAACATCGTTAGCTGCGTACATGGTGCCAATAGCAATGCGGAAAGGTGAAATAAGAGGAATATCAAAAGTCCAGATGTCGATTTTCTTGATCTTCATCTTTTTGACTTCGTCCCTGGCTTGAGCCATCCTGGCCTCAGCTGCAATCGGCTTTTTAACCAGAGCAGTGGAAGCCAGACCAAAGGTAAAATATTTTAAAAATTGCTGGCGGGTTATTTTCATTGAAAGCCTCCTTTTAAATTAAACAATATTAAAAATATGATATTAAAAAATTAAAAGTCGTAGATAAGTATTAGTAACAGACAAATCTGCCTCAGGCTGTTGATCTTTAACACTGTGATTTTAAGAAAAAATAAGATAAAGCTCAAATAAAAATTTAAATCATGAGGTCTCGTCAAATAATTTTAAATTGACTCATTACAATCTGTAATTATTTTTTAAATCTGTTAGAATCTTGAAATAAGAATCTTAAGTTTAAGCCCGGAAACAGGTTGGCTCTAACTGGTCACAATGGAAACGGTAATAGAAAAAACAGACTGGTTTAAAAAATGGCTGATAGCTGGCCGTCCCTGGTCTCTCCCGGCCTCAGTCATTCCGGTAATTTTTGGGGCCTCTCTGGCTGCTACCGTCGGCTGGGTAAAACTTCAGATAGGCTTGCTTCTTTTATCACTGCTGGGCATGATTTTTCTGCACATGGCAGCTAATATGTTGTCTGATGTGGTGGACTGGAAGCGAGGGCTCGACCGGGAGATAACAGCGGTCAGTGGAGCCCTGGCCCGTGGCTTACTGACACCAGGACAGGTCCTTAGAGGCTCTATTATCTTTTTTGCCATCGGTTCGGCCCTCGGCTTGGTTCTGGTTTATCTCTGCGGTCAGCTTGTTCTATACACCGGCCTCCTTGGTATAAGCCTGGGCGTGGCCTATCCCTGGCTTAAGAAAGAGGCTCTGGGTGACCTGTCTGTGTTTATTGATTTCGGTCTGCTCGGGTCGTTTGGTGGCTGGGTGGTTCAAACCGGTCAATTTTCCTGGCTGCCTGTCATCTGGGCGGTGCCACAGGGCATGCTTATTGTAGCCATTCTCCATGCCAATAACTGGCGCGATATCCTGACTGACCGGGAAAAGGAAATTTTAACTGTGGCTAATAATCTTGGTGGACGGGGCTCACGTCGTTACTATGGCCTCCTCCTTTTTGGCTCCATGGCTCTTCTGGCGGCTTTTGTCCTTGTGCCACGCCTTTTTGGCTTTGATTTCCCGTCCTTGCCTCTTTCTGTTTTGATTGTTATTCTCTGCTGGCCGCAGGCCAGGCGGCTATGGAAGATGGCGGGTGGGAGTACCGGCCCAAGCCAGAGACAGGCAGCTGAACTGGCTGATTGCCTCGACCTGGACGGAGCAACTGCCCGTTATAGCCTGGCTTTTGGTTTGCTGACTGTTGGCGGCCTCTGGCTTGATAAACTGATTGAATTTTTAAAAAGATAGAGCGGGCTTATTCTGGCCGGAGTCCAGGTCAGATAAAATGTTCCACCTTAGCCGTTCCAGGCACCAATTTTATAATTGCATAAAAACCGCTGATGACGGAGAATATTGGTGTTATTATCATCTGAGGCCGGGGATGCTGATTAAGAAGACTGGACGGAATGAAAAATAAGCTCTTAACCCAAAGCCAGCTCTACTGGTTGACTATCCTTTCTGCCATTGTCTTCCCCCCTGTTTTCTCAGCCTGGCGGCCGGCAATTATCGATTTCTGGTCACTATTTTCGGCGGTTTTACTGATTTTTTTACTGGTGGCTTTATGGCTTGATCCTGGTTTTAGCCAGTTGATAGCTGGCGATGCTGTCACTCTGGGCTGCAGGAAAGTGGCTATCGGTCTCGCTTCAGCCGTTTTTTTATATGCCCTGTTTTATGCTGGAAATCTGTTACTACCGAAGCTTTTAACAGGAAGCTCTGGCCAGGTAGCCAGCATCTATGCTTTGAAATCCGGACAGAGTCAGTGGCGACTGGGAATTTTTCTGGCTCTGATTATAGCCCCTGGGGAGGAGCTCTGGTGGCGTGGCTTCTTGCAGCACCACTGGAGCCGGCGTCTGGGAAGCTGGCCTGGCTATTGGTTGGTGGCTGGCTTGTATGCAGCAGTTCATCTTACCTCCAGAAATCCAGTGCTGGTTCTGGCTGCTCTGGTTTGTGGATTGGTCTGGGGCTATCAATATTTAAAATTTAAATCAGTCCTGGCGAATATCATCAGCCACATTGGCTTTGACCTGGCTGTCTTTCTCTTCTTGCCATTTTAATCAGGGTCTGTCAACGCATTTTATTTGTGATCGTATATTCAGCATAATACGGCTTTCTGATTGTATTCAGTTGCTAAGGTTAGGTTTACCGATTGAATCTGGTTTAGACCGATTGCTTATAGCTGCTGCACTGCCTACAGGTGGGCGCAGTCAGTTTAGTTACTTATTGTAGAGCTGTCAGTTCAGGCTCAATCTGACCAGTGATCATAAGAAACCAGCTCCTTCAGGCTTTTTCTCTTTTTGGGTCGAGGGCTGTCGGCTGGATAGCCAAGAGGAGTGAAGGCAATGGGCTCGGTATCTTCAGGTAAACCCAGAATTTCTCTGGCAGCCAGCGGATCAAAGGCTCCGATCCAGCAGGTCCCAAGCCCCTCATTGGTCGCGGCCAAAATGAGGTGATCCATGGCGATGGTCGCATCAACTTCGGCATAATTTTTACCATCTCTTCGCTTCCAGGCTCTGGCCGGAACGGCTACCAGACAGATAACGAGCGGGGCCTGGACAAACCAATCCCGCGCGTAAATTCGCTTAAGTTCTGCCTCCCTGCCCCTGGTCGAGATCACAATGATCTTAAAAGGCTGCAAATTAGAGGCCGTTGGGGCCAGCCGGGCTGCTTCCAGTATCCGGTTCAATTTATCCTCCGGGACAGGATCGGGCCGATAGGCACGAACACTGTAGCGCTGTTTTACAACCTCGTTGAATTCCATTGTTCTTCCTCCTTTTTGTTCTTTTTTCTGGCTGTAAGGCTCTAGGTGTCTTATGTTCAGTTTTTCTTTTATTCTGATTAACCAATCAGCCCATTAAAATTGACCAGTATGAGCGATTAGATTTTGTTTCCTTATTATTCTATCATTAAAGGAAATTGATTTTGTTGTCAAAGGTAATTGATTTTGTTGCCGGCTGGCGGCAATTGAATCGGCAAAGAGTAGCGGCTGGCTTAGCAGCCGAAGCCAGTCATTTTAATTTCTTGCCCGTAGTAAATCGCCTTGACAGTACCGATCCTGGCGCATCCTTGCCCGGACTGGACAGCGAAGACGGTCACCTTTATTTTTTATCAGGCCAGATATCTTTAACAGTAAAATCCACCCAGTAGAGGTCAGTAACGTTGGGAGCGGTCAGGATAAT
>Ga0209409_1002311_pt1 | contig 14328 bp, 7 predicted proteins | sample AD_JPNMR1_MetaG_FD_184424 | JGI IMG/M metagenome (GOLD analysis project Ga0209409, IMG submission 184424) | Active sludge microbial communities of municipal wastewater-treating anaerobic digesters from Japan - AD_JPNMR1_MetaG (SPAdes) (version 2) | ecosystem: Engineered > Bioreactor > Anaerobic >...
GGAGAAATAGAAGAAAGGGATTTACGCTGATAGAATTGCTTGTGGTGGTGGCGATAATAGCCATCCTTGCTGCGATGCTATTACCTGCGCTATCTCAGGCAAGGGAAAGGGCAAGACAGGCAACCTGTATGTCAAATCTTAAACAATTTAGTTTGATTTTCTCGATGTATGTAAATGATTATGATGGATATCTACCTACTTCACGAGAGAATGTTAATAATAACAGATGGTATCATATTCTCGTAAATTGGGGTGGAGTGAAAGCCCCAGGAGCACCAGCCCCATGGGGTAATGATTTATATCAAAGAGCACCGTCTGTATGGGAATGTCCTACTGTAAAAAGATGGCCACTGAATTATAAGCCATTTGGGGCATATGGTTGGGGTGCAATCTATATGAGTTATATGTTAAACAGAGATGTCTGTTTTTATGATTCACATATCGATGACTGGCAGGGCTTGCGAATAGACAGGATAAAGTCTCCTGCTAAAATGATTTTGCTGGTTGAGGGTAACAGATACCACACCCAAATGTATGGTTCTGATCAGTATCTTGATCCAAACAATCCCAGTGTGAGAGTGGCATACAGACATAATAAAGGAGCAAATGCATTGTATGTAGATGGTTCTGTTAGAAGGACAGAAAGAGTAATAGCACAGTATTTATATGACTACTAATTTTTAATATATTTAATATAAGGGACTATTCAAAAGGGAGAAGGAAAGATATTTTACTGAAATCCTCTAAACTCTAAATATTTGGATACGAAAGAAGGATGGGGAACACAAACGCTAATAAATGAAGTGATGCTTTTCATTCCATTTATGTAGCTCTATTAAGGGAGAAATAAAATGCTTATTAAAAGATTTATTTTTTACTTTAATGGACTCTTCCTTATGATGACGGCTTCATCAATAACCGGAGAAAGTGGTACTGTACAGAATCTTTTGAAAAATCCTGGATTTGAGATATTAGGGGAAGATGGTTTCCCTCAGGAGTGGATTAGAGATGTTACTGGATATAAAGGGGAATACAGAGTAAAAGTGGACCCATCTTTTGCTTTTTCTGGTTCGGTTAGTGTAGGTATATCAAGGACTGGACCAGATGCACACCCTTCTTTTGCCGCATTTTATTCTCACCCAATAACAGTAAGTGGGCAACGCAGGTATACATTATCTTTTATGGCAAGAGGAAAAGGTAGATTTGCTATGACGGTATATCTTTACGGTAAAGGGCATTTTTTAATTCCGCAATCTGAAGTAGTTGGGTTAAGTAGTGGGTGGATAGATATTGATACCAATAAATGGGCGAAGCATTCTGTGGAACTGATAATTCCAGAAGAAGGGATTTATCCCAAGACAAAAAATATCGTTCATGTTAGTTCTTTTCGGGTTGCTCTACACGTTTCAGATGGACTGGTCTGGTTTGATGATGCTTCTCTTTATTTTTCCAATAGTGTTCAAGGAGATGAAATTAACTATATTGACCCCTGCGTATCTGACTTTATTACTATACCTTATATATCTCCTGCTCCAGAGATAGACGGGCAGATACAGAAGGATGAGTGGTATTTATCAACTGCAACCACAGGATTTTTTAATCTTGGTGGTTCTTTTTCCGAAAGGCAAACAATCGTTTATGTTGGATTTGATGATAAGAATATATATGTAGCTTTCTATTCCCTGCACCAGGGAAAATTCCGGAAGGGTTCTCTGGTTTCAGAGTTTAGCCAAACCGAAGTTTTTGAGGTCTGGCTGGTTACTCCGGATGGCAAACTTTTTCAAGTTCTTGTAGGTCCATCTGGAGAAGTAAGAACGAGAAGTGCACAAAAGGGATGGAATTGGCAAAGTGGAGTAGTTTATCGTTGTAGAGACGAAGATAGTGGAGAGATTATGGCTGGGAGTGGGCAGCTTACTATGGATAAACGGATATGGACAGGAGAACTGGCAATCCCTTTCAACGGACTGGGTGTCTCTCCTCCGCAAGATGGTGATGTCTGGCGAATAAATTTCAACCGAGATTTTTCCGTTTCCTCTGGTGATAACCGTACTGACAAGGACTGGACTACATGGGTGCCTCTGGAGTCCTTCAATCAAAAGGAAAAGTTTGGGTATGCCTGCTTTTCCAGAAAGCTACCTGGGGTACAGATAGAGAGAATAAATGACCCCTCTGGAGGAATCCTTTCAATTTGTGGTAGGGCCTATACAGATGTGGGCGTTCAATCGCTTGTTATACTGGCTGATGAAACCAAGAAAGCAGTTATCAATAAGGTGGAAAAAGCAGGCCCTGTAGAAAAATTTTGTATTGAAGATAAAATAAAGGTAAGTAAAAGCACAGATATGGAATTATTATTTGCGGTCAGGGATATTGCTGGCAAGAAACTTTTACACCAGAGAAGAATACCGTTTACAGCTCTTTCAGCCTTTATGGTAAAAGTTGCCCCATTATATTTCAAAAATACTGTTAGAATAGATATAGATTTGACCCGCATGTCCAATATACCGCAGCCCTCATATGTGGAGATTATGCTATATGACAGGGATGATGTTACTCCAAGAATAAGAAAGTGTATAGCTGTATCTTCAATGAGAGAGATACTTAATATAGACATCTCCTCTTTACAGGTAGGGAAATATTCATTAAGAGCAGTTTTAAAAAATGAGAAAGGAGATGTCATAGGTATGACTATGGAACCATTATTCATTCCTGAAAAACCGAAGTGGATGGGGAGTAACCTTGGCAGAAGTGATGAGGTACCGTTACCGTGGAAACCTATTAGTGTTAAAGGGAAACATGTCAGTGTTACCCAGCGAGAGTACTGGCTATCTGATAATGGATTGCCTGAACGGATATTATCTCTAAACGAAGACATACTGGCGGGCGCTGTAAAAATGTATATAGTGATTAATGGCACTAAAACTGAAGGGCATTTCAAAGAATTGAAACTGGTTGAGCAAAAAAAGGATCATGTTGCATGGAATATATCCGGGGCTTATGAAAACATAGATATATCCGGGACTCTGCGGATAGAGTTTGATGGATTTGCTATATGGCGGATAGAACTATTGCCAAAGAAAACAGTAACAATTAACAACCTTTTCATAGAGTTTCCTTTTTCCCGAAACACTGCTTATTTTGTCAGGGGAGATAGTAATAAGTCTGCTACTCTTATCAGGGATATATATTCAGAAGATAAAAACTGGCCAGAAGTTTTTACTCTACGTGACGGGGACCCGGAAGATGGAGGTAGTAGATCACATAGCAGAGTGGGATGGAAATGGCCCAGACTGTTTTTTTACCAGATGGTTGTCAGCAATGGACAAAAAGGATTTGCATGGATGACCGAAACTGATGAGAATATTAAGGGTGACAAATATATTGAATTTATCGAGTCGGCGAATTCTATCGTTATGAAAGTAAATCTGATAAGCAGTTCATTCTCTCTCAACTCACCTCTGAGATATGAATACTTTTATATTGCAATGCCTGTTAAACCAGAATCTGCTGACCCTCGGCGCTGGCGAGCTGGTTCACTGACGGGTTCTTACGATATTTCTGGATACAATACCCCTGAGGGGAAAGAATTTCTTGACAGATGTTACGCAGGGCTGATATTCGGGCAGGCATTTCATAATATGCCATACCCTGGATTTAAAGAAAAGATTCGTGTTTCTGAAATTAGGCGTTTTCGTTCCCATGGGCTTTATCCTGTGGGCAATATATGGTACCAGTGTGCTGCAGAAATTACTCCAGAATATTCACTGTTTTTCCCTGAGTGGGAGGCAAAGCCAGAATTTGGCTGGACTACACCTAAGGATGGGCGGGTCCATCATGCCTGCTTGCGGACATCCTTTCAGGATTATGTTGTTGATGTTGTCAGGTGGATGATTGAGGAAGCAGGTTACTATGGAATATACTCTGATTCCGGCCCTATTTTGTGTGGAAATGAAGTGCATAACTGTGGATACATTGATACTAATGGAAAGCGCCATCCGACATTAAATGTACTTGCTACAAGAGAATTTCTTAGAAGGATTTATAATATTCTAAAGAGTGATGGACACGACTATCCTCATTATACACATACAGGAGGACATATGGCGCTTATTTCATTTGCAGATGTACGTACGGAAGGTGAAGAATGGGGTGCAGGAGAAAGGCCAATAATATTCAAAAGGCTGTCCCCTGACCATTTCCGTGCCAGATACGCACAGAATGATACTGGCATACCTTTTACCTTCTATACTTTACCCAAAGAACAACAGAGAGTCCCACTTAGAGAAGTTCTGATGATAACACTTCCGCATAGGGTGGGATATTGTTTTGAAGGAGCGATGGATGCTGCGGATATAGTTCCTGTATGGGACCTCTTTGAAGAATGGTGGACTGCCGCTGAATTTATTCCTTACTGGAATCAAACAAATCCTGTAACTACTACCAATCCACAGAGTGTTCTATCAAGCACATATCTTAAAAAACGGGAAGGTAAAGCCTTAGTTGTTGTTTCTAACTGGAATTTTGAACCTGTGAAAGTCGGAGTGTCTATTGATTGGGAGAAGATTGGATTTGGTCCTGTACCTATAAAGGTAGTAGATCCAATAAGTAAAAAGGAGATTATACACAAGCCTAGTAATATTGCTATTGAAATACCTGCTCGCGATTTTCGGGTGATTCTTCTGCAAAAGTAATTATGTGGATATATTAACTGTGTCAAGAAAGGGTTTTTGGATGTAAGCCAATTGGAAGAATGGGAATGGATAAAGAGAACAAAGTTGTTTTACAAAATTTTCCTGTATTTCATGCTGGTCGCAAAAAAATTTTACATCCCACACTCAACAGAGAAATATATTCTCAGACTGCGGTTTCCTACTTACGGTTTCTAAGGAAAGTAAGAATAGATTATCTTGAACTTTCTGTAACAAATAATCCTTTACTTTCTGGACGGTGGGTTCCAAAAGTCCCCACCCACCCTGCGCATATAGTTGTTTCGGTTCTGGATAAACAGGAGAATATATGGAAAGTGGTTAAAGAAATAGAATTACCTTTGAATCCTCTTTTCAGGGGGGATGGACTATCGCAGGAAATGGGAATAAAAGAAATGGAAGAATTCTTTGAAAAAGCAGTTGCTCAACAGCCTCCTCATTATATTGAATTAGGGGGAATAACTACAGATTGCATAAAAGTTGAATGTGACAGAGAACATCCTGTCTGGCCAAATCATGGCGAATGCAATGGTGGGCTTTTCAATGTGCCATTTGGAATTTTGCGAAATCTTCGTGCGTATGGAAAAGTGCTTGAAGAGTTTCAATTTCCTGTTTATCGCAGGAAACTTGAAAAAGAGGTATTTAGACCATCTGCTCCCAAAGGAATGAAAATTGTAAAGAATCCTCTTGAGGTTTTATTTATTGGCAAAAAACTTTCCATAGGATTTTCATTGATAAGACCTGTTTTGACATATTTATCATGGGACTATTTTGGAGAGGGAAGGAATTTAAATAACCGTCTATTTTTTGGTTCTCCTGACTCATCAGTTGGTGAAAACGGGCCGTTTTATTTAACAGATAATGGAAACTTTTCCGCTCAGAATATGACAGGGAAGATATCCGTTGAGGATAATCAGGTGAAGTACTATGATATTGATACAGGTGTTGGAGTAAAAATCAATGCAGTTTTTACCGTATATTCGGAATCCATAGAGATTCAAATCGAACAAATCGCTGAAGAAGATATACCCCTTATTGAAGGAGAGGCATGGCGTTTAGTATGGAATATGAGAGCAGGAATGACAGGAGTTGCTTCATTACCCATGGAAAAAGAAGGACGCAATGGTTTTGTAGTGTTACCAGCATTAATATGTGGTGATGAAGGGGGATGTCTTCTGGTTGAGATAAAAGAAGGAACAGGGATGTTTCATACTGAAAGTTATAGAGAGAAGGAAAAACGCTCTACCGGATTTGTGCTTGCAGAGAAGGATACGATAGAAAAACCACTAATAATTTCCAAGGGCATACATAGAGCTGTTTTTAATCTACGTCCAAGTGTACTATTACCAGCAGTTGAAAAAAGAGAGAAAAAGATTTCCAGAGGAATAAAAAGATGCTGGTCAGCAGGGTTTTCTGCTTTTAGACCCGAATTAGGAGGTTTCTCTAATAATGCGATATCAATTAATTGTCATGTTAATCAATACGTTGCTTTTGATTTTGCAGTTTTTACATCAAAGATAAACAAGAATGACCCTGTGGATCTGGCAAAATTTTCTATTGGCAGGGCGTTGATGGATGGTGGAGGTTATGGATACCACCGCAATCTCTATATGGATTCAGATCCTGTTCTTCTCTCTGGTGCAGGCAGGATATTTCAGTTAACCAAAGATAAAAAGTGGATCGAATATATTGCCCCCGGTATTGTGGCAGCGATATGTAGAATAATAGATAATTTTGACAAAAAAGAAGGAATGGTAATATGTAGAACGTTATCTGGAAATTCCGGATCATACCGATGGAGCTCAAACGGAATGGATGTAATAGGATTCGGGCATATAGACGCTTATGTAAATGCTTGGTCATTCAGAGCAATGAAAAATGCCTCCGTCCTTTGTGACATTCTTGGTGATAGTAATCTTGCTAAAAAATGTAAAGAGATAGTAAAATCTATTTCAGAGAATTATACTAGACACCTTTTAAATTCAATAACTGGCTGGATTGCAGGATGGAAAAGTAGAGATGGTGAACTCCATGATTATGGTTTTCTATGGATTAATGGAATTGCCTGTGCTTTTAGGGTTGTGGATACATCTACGGCCAGAAGCGTTTTAAGTAAATTAGAAGCAAAAAGACAGGAAATTTTTCCTGAATCCGGTTATCAGGGATTGCCACTTAACCTATTTCCTATAAAGGAAACAGACCATATGCTATCACAAATGATGGAATATAAACTTAAACCTTCATTTGAAAACTATACAGATGGAGCACTATCTCCATGTCTCACAGGATACTATATACGCGCACTTTCATCCTGTGGATTGAAAAAAGAAGCCAGAAAGATTGCTTTCAATCTTGAAAAAGGATTTGTAGACGGGAAATTTCATGGTCCCTATGGGACAGGTAAAGAATTTGCAACCTGGACTGGGGCCGACTCTGGATATGAAGGGACATTCGGGCTTAATTCTCTACCACTCTATGCTATTGCGGTGGAACGTGGGATAATAGAACCACCGAACCCAGAATGGTGGATAGCAGATTAAATAGAGGATAGTGAAAATGAGTGGTGAAATTGGAATACGTTCGTCATCCTGTTTGAATAAAGACGGATTATTTACAAAAGAACAAATCCCAGTGGTAAAAAATGCTGGTTTTTCTCTTTTGGAACTTAATTTTAACAATCCTGAAACAGGTTTAGATTGTGACGATACCAAAATTCTTTGGGGATTAAAGCAAGAAGCTGAACATTACTCAATAAAATTAAGTGCTCATGCTCCCAGAGATATTTCACTTGCAATTGGTGATAAAACAGAAGATGGACGCATAGTCAGAATATACACAGAAAGGATACAAAGGATGGCTGAATATGGAGGCATTGATAGTATAGTTTTGCATCCCGGTGGTTCAGAGGAATCATTTGGATTGAATACAGAGAGGATGCAGATAAGAAATTGTATATCAAGGATTGAGAAAATAATACCTGTTTGTGAGAAGAATAAAGTCACACTTTTGCTTGAAACGATGACCCCTGTATGTGTTTTTTCAAAGATGGATAATCTTATAGAAATTGTGGATTCTGTAGGATCACTGTTTCTTAAGATATGTCTTGATACAAATCATCTTAGTTTAAGCGAAGATATATGTGATGCAGCCAAAAGGGCAGGCAAACGTATATGTAAATTTCATCTTAATGATAATCACTATGGCATAAAAGAAGAGCATTTACTTCCCTACTCAGGGGATATTGACTGGGATGCTTTTATATCTGTTCTTGTTCACTATTTTTATGGCGTAGATATGATTCTTGAACCGAGCCGGTTACATAATGGGAAATTTTATGAGCCGAAAGATACTGCATTAATGTTGAAACAGGCAAGAAAAATTGCAGATAGGATTTTGAGAGAAATGAGAGAAAAACGTATAAATAAGAAGGTTATTTAATTATCTTTGGGTTAAGCAAGAAGGAAAAGTATAATTATAATAGGTAAGAAAGTATGGATAGAATTAAATGGAGTATTAAGGCATCTGCAATAGACGATAATGACCTTATAAGAGTTTTAGAGGAGTGTGTAAAAATTGAGGTATCCGCTGTGGAAATTGGATATGGACATATACAAAGTTATTCTTCCAATGAACTTTCCAGAATACACACTTTATACAAAAATAAGAAAATATTGATTGATTCTTTTCATCTTCCATTTTTATATGGCAAGAGTGATGATGATCTGGCATGTTTATACGATTCTCAAAGGAAATTGGCAGTAGAAAAGATGATATTCTGGTTGAATAAAGTAGCGCCTTTGAAGATAAGAGTTGCGGTATTGCATCCAAGTGTATGTCCATGGGAAGTTTGTGAACAGGATAAACTCTTTTCTATGCAACTTTGTAAGTCAATAAAAGATATTTTGCCAGTAGCAAAAAAGCATAAAATAATTCTGGCAGTTGAAAATATGCCAGGTTATCCAAATAAAAATCTTTTTGGTTCCAGACCGGAACATTTTTTAGCCCTATTGAATAACATTTCAAGTCCCTTTCTTGGAATATGTTTTGATACCGGTCACGCTTGGATGGCTGGGGTATGGGAAAAAATGTTTGAAACATTGAAAAATAGGATAGTCCATTTTCATATCCACGATAACTTTGGAAAAGATGACATTCATCTTCCTCCGGGGGAGGGAGTAATAAACTGGATAGATTTTTTTAATAAGATCAGGGCCATTTCGTACAGAAATCCTATTTTTATAGAGGCATCTCCCCTGTGTGATGATAATTATTCCTGTGAAAGATGGAAAGAAATGATAAGAGCGGTTGAAAAATATATAAATTATTGAAAGATATTTTAATGTAAAACTATGAGGAAGAATATCTGGGCGCCCTTGTCTTCCAAAGCGTATGGTGCGAATGCTGTGTTCATTCAAGAATGGGGCAAAAAAAGGGCAATTGAATTTATACTTGTAATGACACAGAACTATCCAGTATATAAAACCCATCCTGTGCTTAATATCTTTCACAGTTATACAACAGGGATGGAGAGGTTCAACACAAACTATAACTTCAGGGTGACAGGATGGGAAATAGACAAAAACTTTAAGAGATGGTCTTTTATATATCTTCCTGCTGAAAATCCTGCTATCAGAGCCACAGCCATATTTATACCAGCGAGAGAAGGTAATATGCGTGTTTTCCTTGATATGGATAACCCTTCAGATGAAAGAAGGGAATGGGAATTCCATCTATATGTCTCTCCACATTCAGGGATTTCACTCTCAGGGTATAAAAAAATTTCAATGGATGAGCATAATATGGACTTTCTTATGAATAACATCAGAATGAAACTGACATCCAGGAAATTAAAATTTTACGAAGTTTCTGAGATTGACTCAAACTTCTGGATTAATTTCCCTCTTAATGCAAATGAGTTCAACCCGAAAGAGAGAGAAAAAAAGCGGCTCTTGATAAAGATGTTTCCTGTTGTTATTAATTCCCATGCAGTAGAAACAGCAACAATAGATTTTATAACAGATAATTCAAAAAAGATTTATATCAGAAAACCATTAAACTTCCCTTTATATAATTATTCTGACCTTTCATACAAACATCTCTGGTGGGAGACACTTCACAACAGAGAGTATACAGAATCCTTTAAAAATAATTTGATGACAGACCGCGTTATACCCGGAAGAGAATGGGGAAAGTTTTTTATATGGGATGCCGGTATGATAGCAATTGGGGCAATAGAAGAGGATGAAAAGATAGCAGAAAGAATTATTGAAGAGATGCCAGAGCCTGAAAAGGCAGAAGATAAGGTTTTTGAATACGGGTCTTTCATACCTACTGCCCTTTTTGCCCTGTGGGAACTTTATCAGAAGACAGAGGATAAAAATATTTTACAGAGACACTATAGAACGATGAAAAATCTTGTGCTTAGAATGTACTTCTATCCTTTAAGACCGGGAGATGCACGACATGATGGTATGGTAAGGCCTGTAAGAAACCGAACCGGGGTGGACGATTATCCGGCGCTTGTTTATGCTGATGGATGGCCCTTTACCTGGGATTATAAGGAGACACTACCTCTTAACCCTTCAAGAAAATTCCAGCAGATTATCAGTGTTGGTATGACCTGTCTTGCTATCCGCCTTATGAAAATCCTCCGGCTTATGGCATATATTCTTCACAGAAAGGAAGATATATCTCTGTATACTGGATGGATTGAAAAAAGTGAAGCAGTGATGAATAAATATTACTGGGATGAGGAAAAGGGAGTGTTTCTTAACCGTCTGGAATCTGAGAAAGAACTTCTGAATATAGAAGGTGTTTATGAGTATCTTCCGCTTTTTTCATCCTCTGTTGAGGAGAGAAGGAAAAATCTTCTTTTGAAAAAACTTCTTGATAGAGAAAAATATTTCACCCCTTACGGAATTACAGTAGTTGCCAGAGATAACCCCTATTACAGGGAAGATGGCTACTGGAATGGAGGCATCTGGATGCCCGCACAATGGTTCTTCTGGAAGGCGTTTTATAATCTGGGGATGATGGATGAGGCAAAAACCATTGCTGATAGAGCAATTGAATTATGGGACAGAAATCATAAAGAAACACTCTGTTGCTGGGAGAAATTCTGTGTAAAAAAAGGTCTTCCAGCAGGCAATAGCAGGTTCTCGGGTTTGAGTACGCCTCTTATGGCTCTGTGGAGTGCAAGGAGAAAGGCAGGTAGAATCCAGGCAGGGCAGGAACTTCTCCTTGAGAAAAGAGGTGATGTAAATAAAGGGATTTTTGAAATTACTGTTAAAGCACCTTTTTATTCTGGTCCCTGCGGGCTAAGCATTGTTACAGGGATGAAAAACACAGGATATTCTATCCGGATAGGGGAAAATAGAACTGTCAGTAAAATAACGGATGGATATGGATATATTGGAATTCCTCTAGAGATTTCTAAAGATAAAGTTATTAACCTCAGAGCCGCTCCTTTAAGATAACAATCTGCTAACGCCTCAATTATGTAAAGGGGCGGTTGAGCCTCTGATTACAATCTGAGGTGAGAGCATTACCTGCTGGGGTATTGTATTATTTTTTCTGATAAGCTCTATTAATTTCTTTACAGCAATCCTTCCCATCTTTTCTTTAGGAATCTCCATCGTTGTTAGAGGTGGTTCAGTATAGGCGGTATCATCTATTCCATCAAAACCGACAATGCTCATCTCTTCAGGAATCTTAATTTTTTCTTCCCGCAATGCTTTCATAGCACCTATTGCAACTGCATCGCTGACCGCAAAGATTGCTGTTATTCCATTTCTGTCTTTTAACATTTTTTTACATACTTTATAACCAAGATGTTCCATTGCCTCTATGCCCCTACGAGGAGGTTCCTTTGTTTCAGGATGGAAGACAAAAGTTTCTTTAATACCAGATAAAACCAGTGCTTTTTTGTATCCTTCAACCCTCAAGGGATAACTGTTGCCGAGAGATGGAACTGTGAGACATGCTATTTTTTTGTGTCCGAGTGATATCAGGTAATGAGTTGCATCAAATGCCCCTCCTTCGTTATCACTTACTATTGAAAAAAAATCCGGTAGTGAATAATCAACAAGAATAACAGGAAGTTTGGTTTTCAGTTCTGAAAGAGTATCAGTATCCAGTTCATTTATAACAATTACTCCCACATATCTTTCCGGGGCTATAGTTTTTAATAGATCCTGTTTGTGCTTTAAAGATGGGGAGTGAGAACTGAAAAGGAGATTATAACCGGAGATATTTGCCTCTTCTTCCATCCCCTTCCAGACAGGTCCATAGAATTCATCATAGAAAAATGTATTGGCAGCAAGCGGAAGAAGGGCAAGGATAGTTCTTGTTTTAGAAATTGGTTCGGTTTTCCGTATAAAAGTTCCTTTCCCTTGATGTCTGATAAGGACATTTTCCTGCATCAGTTCACTTAATGCCCTTCTTATGGTTATCTGGCTTACATTATATATCTTACAAAGCTCTTTCTCCGGAGGCAGTTGCTTACCTTCTTCAAATTCTCCACGCTCTATCTTTCTCAAAATATCATTTTTAACTTTCAGATATAAAAAGTTATTCATAATACTTATTATACTCTTATATATTTTAAAAAGAAAATTTTTTTGGTTCAGGCAAATAGCTATCGGTTACGTATTTCCTCAAAAATAGATCTATTTGAAATATATTTTTTTATGTTTACACCAGGCATTTCTGTTTACTCCTTTTTCTCTGATATGCCATTTCCAGTTTTTCTTTAAGGTAAGCAATCCCTGTGGTTAATTTTACTATATCTATATTATTTCTTAAACGGATTAATTTTTCTTTTATTGTTTCATCCACTTCATCCATCCTTAATACTCTATTTAAGGGAATTTCCATCTCATATCTCTTCCTTATCTTTCCATTTATCCTTTCTTTCCCTATCACCTTCATCTGAGGTAGGAAAAGATTGTGTCTGAATGATATCAATCTTGTCAACTTTCTCAATATCTGATATTCTTCTTCCGTATCATATCTCCGCCACCCAGTATATGCCCTTACCATAGTCCAGTTCTTACTTTCTACATACGGATTGTCATTCTTCTTATATGCCCGACCCCTCTTAAATGCAATACTATTACTCTCACAAAATCTTATAATGTAGGCATTTATAAACTCACTACCATTATCTGAATGTATCTTCCTTATTTTGACAGGCATATCCTCTTTTACCTTCTTTAACCCCTCCATCGTCCATACCATCGCCTTGTTCCTTAATGGACATAACTCTGTCCATCCTGTCTTTATCTCAGTCGCTGTAAGGGTATATATGAACTGCCCTAACGGACTATCCCCACAATGATGCACCAAATCTATCTCTACATCACCACTCTCTTTCACCCTGTCAAACCAACTCTCTACCTGTATAGACCGCTTTAAATTAGAACTGAATGGATTCCCTCTATACCGCTTCTTAAATCTCCACTCATCCCTGTATCTCTTTAACAACCTGTCTATTGTCGCTGCTGATACACTTAATAACTTCTCCTTCTTCTCTTCATCTAAAAACTTTTGCAATTGTGGATGTGAAAACAAAATATCCGAATTTAATCTTATAAAGGCACTTAAATGCTTGGAAGAAATACAGCCGCTTATACCCCATACCTTTAACAATATCTTCGCAAATTCCTCACCATACACCTTCTTCCTACCACGCCTTGATAAATTTCTCTTTGAATACTCCCCTACCAGAACTACCCCGCTCCCCCTGAAAACTACCTTCCTACCAGTGTTCCGCAACAAAAAACTTAAATACTGCCTATTCATATTCAAAACACGCTCTAATTCATCCAGTATCTGACTCTTTATCTTCTTCCCCCCTTTCCTGTATCCCTTCGCATTCTCCTTTATAATTGCATATTTCTGCTCCATAGTGTATAATCCTCCTGGAAAAATAGAAACCATACTGTATCCCTCCTTTCGTCTATTAATAATTCAATAGGAATAGGATACAGTATGGCCTTTCTTTTGACGAGAACTTTTCTGAGGAAACTATACAACTTCATAGAGATTATTTTTGAGGAATGCCGATGTGGCACTTGCAAATCTTTCTGTAGTCCCTTATACAGCCGGATTTGGCCAGTTCGGAAGCAAGGTAGTTCCTGTAACAGGACAGATGAATGGGTGTATGACAGCATCTGCAACATTTAAGGCAATAGATGATTGGGGTAGATTACAGAGTGAAATTTTTGGTCCTTATGGACCACTTGTATGGACACACGGAGATGAGTCCTGTTATGCCTTCAACCCTGACAGTTGCTGGTCTGAGACCTGTCTTACCGCATTCAGGGAATATCTTAAAGGCAGATATCCTGATATTGCTTCTTTGAATAAAGAGTGGAAGACAAATTACAAAAACTGGGATGAGGTAATGCCCATAACGTTTGAAGATGCAGTCAATACAGGGAACTACGCACCCTGGCTGGAACACCGACTTGCACAGCAATATGTATTTGCGCGCTTATATAACTATACAGGCAAGGCGCTTTCGGTTAATGACCCCGGAGCAAAGGTTGGTTTTGATGGAAACCTTGGGTTCAATCTGCCCAATGGTGGTATCAACTGGTGGGTATTGAAGGACTATATCAAT
>Ga0209409_1002319_pt1 | contig 14281 bp, 11 predicted proteins | sample AD_JPNMR1_MetaG_FD_184424 | JGI IMG/M metagenome (GOLD analysis project Ga0209409, IMG submission 184424) | Active sludge microbial communities of municipal wastewater-treating anaerobic digesters from Japan - AD_JPNMR1_MetaG (SPAdes) (version 2) | ecosystem: Engineered > Bioreactor > Anaerobic...
GACATGCCCGAGATAATTGAGAGAGCACGGACAAAAGGCATGAAGATAAAAGTTTATGAGTCAAATACTGAAATGATTGATATTGGACAATGGGAGTATTACAAGAGATTGTTGTAAAGTAGCTCCTTATAAATAGGAATAAAAGGAGAATTCTACAAGAATATGTGCAAACTTAAGAAACGTATCTATTCCTATACGTTATATTTATAGCAGTGGCTAACATGAAAGTAGTGGAATAGTCTTAAATGTTACGACTTGTATGTTCAATCTCGACAAATGTTAGACAACTTTGAAAAGATAAATGATTGGATGTCTGTATGTTTTGAGTGTAGGCATTTTTCATGTCATTGCTATTTTGAGAATTGAACATTTCCTCAACGAATTCTTTTAGTTTGTAGAATGCTATTAACGATACTTTTGTATTGATGATGGACTGTTCATAAGATGATGAGATGTTGATGACTGAAGCTACTTTGGATCTGTATCGTTCGATGAAGCTTCTCATTGCACAGGTTATTTCAAATGTACTGATGTTTTTGTATTTGACTTCTATTGAGACGATTTGCCTGCCTTCTTGCAAGGCGAGGTCTACTTCCGCTTTATCTTTTGTTCTCCAAAGGTGTGCGTATGGAGAAGTTATACCATTATGCAAATTCAGAGATTTGAAAACAAACAGAATTCTGATTACTGCCCATCAGTTGAACAATCGTTCACAAATTCGGCTATATCATCAATCCACCAATTCGAGATTTTTGTAACTCCACTTGCAAAATTCTCGTACTAATGTGCTAGTCCACTTCAAATTTAGTATGAATGATTGTAACGTGGCTTGGATAGATATGTTTTCGCGCTTGCCAATTCAATGCATTGTCACCAGTGAGATTGATATGATGCAGTAGTTCAATCTTGAATAGTAAGTGTTTCATCTGTTTTATTTTCAGTGATGAATATGGTAAAATGTACTCGTACAATGTGAGGTCGTAGATAACGAGGTGAGAACATGCACAATCCTTTCAAGTTCGGTGTGGTTGTCAAAGGTGCTGATTTTTGCGATAGGGAAGTTGAGATGGGGGAGATTGAATCTGATATTGCAAGTGCTATCAATATCACTATCATCTCTCCGAGAAGGTATGGAAAGACTTCCCTGATTTTGAATTTGTTCGATAGGTTGGAAGGCATCGAAAGTGTGTACATTGACTTAATGGGAATTACATCGATAAATGATTTCTTAGATGTGTATGCACATGCATTCTTGGAGAAGATAGGTGGAATGCAAAAGTTCTTTGAGATAGCGAAGAAGATTATTCCTGGGATAGAGAAGATGGAATTGAATTTTGGACCGGTTGGTGTTGATTTGAAAGTCTCACCGACGATAAGGAATGTAGAAGAAATCATATCGATTCCAGAGAGGCTTGGGGGTAAAGTAGTAGTCGCGTTTGATGAGTTCCAAGAGATAACGAATGTAAAGGAGATAGACTTGCTTTCTGTATTTAGAAAGAAAGCGCAGATGTTTAAGAATACAACGTTCATCTTTGCAGGGAGCAGGAGACATGTGATGAACGATATATTCTCGAATGCAGAAAAGCCATTCTACAGATTTTCAAAAGTCTACAACCTTGAGCCATTGGGAAGGAGTGAGACGATAGGGTTTCTTAGGCACAAGTTCAATTCAACGATGGGAGAGATGCAAATCGATGATGATTTATTTGAGCATATATACGAATTATCTAACGGTCATCCATACTATGTGCAATACATCTCACATATGATATGGAATATAGCGATGGAAAGTGGTAAACTAAGAATAGAAGATGTAGATGTGGCAGTGAATAAGATACTGCAATCTGAAAAGACGATGTTTGAGATGCTGTGGGACTCGCTAAGTTCAAACCAGAAGGCAACGTTGAAAAACATCGCATATGATATCTCACCATATGAACTGAGCATGAGTGCAGGAAGCGTGAAAACAGCACTCGATAAACTGGTGAAGATGGACGTTATACAAAAAGGTGAGAAGAGATATGAATTAGTTGATCCGTTCTTGGGAATGTGGATGAAGAGAAATAGCTAAGTGGTTTAAGTATTACATTAGGAACAAACGAGTTATTAAAACAGGCACGAAAGAAAATCAACAAGATTAAAGTCAAGTTATGTGGAGGATTTGTTGTTGAGTTTGAAGTGCAGGAATCTTGGAATATATCTGAAATGTCTTTTGACTACTTTCACATAAATTCAAGTGCATTTTATTCAGCACAGTAGAAACGTTTTTTTGATCGAGTGGGTGAAAGAAGACAAAAAAGATACAAAGCATGCTCAATAAAAGTGGCAAAACCACAAGAAGATATGTAGACTACAATCGAAAGTAACAGACTCAGATCTTTCCTTTTATCAAAAGATAAAGCTGCATGAATCGTTAGAATACATGACACCGAGCGAATACGATGAACTATTAAACGAGCAAGAAAGTAGGAAAGGCGCAATTAACAGAGTGGTGGTTGTGAAAAAATGAGACTCGCTTAATTATTCTCCAAAAACAGGGGGTTTAACCGCATTATATCGAGTGAATATGATGGGATATTAAGTGAGAAAGGAATTAAAAATGGACAAAGGAGATACAAGAACGTTGGCAATCTGATATGTGTGAAAAGAACAGATAAACTTCCAGAGATAGTTAAATATATCCATCAGGAAGTTCTAAATATGAAAGTCATGCTTGTAGAGTATGAGAAAATACAGAAAGAAGGAGGAGATTAAGATACGTAAATATGTACTTTTTAGTACGTACACTTTTGAAAAAGAGACTGCTGCTTTTTCGCGAATATATGGGTTTGCAAAAGGCTTAAAGGAATTAGGTCATATTATGATTGTTTACTCACCAAATATGCCTACAGAAAATTACGTTGTTGATTATTCTTTTGTTGATGGTATTTATTCTTTTCCTGCAAAAAGAAGCTTATGGATAAACATCCTTAGAAAAAGGTTCGGAACAATAAGTAGAACTGTTTCTGAAAAAGCTGCAATAAATATTTCTAAACAAGAGAAAAGCAAAGATTCATCATCTAAGCTGTCCGCTTGTATCGTTAATAATGTGCTTGCATATAATCATTTCTATTCGAGAACGTTTTCTGAAAATTTTAAGATCGATTTTTCACGCGAGATATTGAGAAACCCAATCTTTCAGAGCTCTGACGATGAAATTGTACTGTTCACTTCTTCAGGACCATCACTGATGAATTATTTCGGATACAGGATAAAGAAAGAGAATCCTCATGTATTTTGGATTGCTGATTACAGAGATTTGAATCAAGGCAATCCATACAAAAGTGATGAATGCAACTTCAGAGGAAGAATGATGGATAAATTGGCCTTCAAATATGCAGATTTAGTAACTACTGTGTCAAATTTGGTAATGAAACAGAATATATTGAATGCCAATAAGATGGGACTTGATATAGAGAAAAAGACTTATGTAATGTACAATGGTTTTTTGGATGGAACTCTTAATACCTCAAACTGCGTGACTTTTTTTGAAAAGTATCGAAGAATACTTCCTTCTGAAAAAATAATCATTGCATTTACGGGGACTATATATCCTCTGAGGAGAATAGATGTATTCTTTGAAGCTCTGAAAGGCGTTGAAAATGTCGTTTTTGTTTATGCAGGAGATTCTTTTGAATTAGTAGATTACTTTGCAAAGGACTTGGATGTTGAATCGAAGGTAATAAACCTAAAGCAACTATCGAAAGAAGAAGCATGGTTCTTGCAAGAGAATTCGGATATACTTCTTCAACTAAAGGCTGATAGTGAAGAAAACGGTATCTTAAGTGGAAAATTTTTCGAATATTTACGCACGAATAAACGAATTCTGTCGCTGGGAGATAAGGATAAAGAGTACAATGAAATCTGCAAGAATTTGAAGAATGTCAACGTACTTCCATACGATAAAGAAAAAATTGTCAAATATCTGAAGAATTTGAGAAAGGATGATCTAAAAGAAGAATATGATCCAAATATCGAAAAGTTCTCTTGGAAGAATTTGGTGAGGGATTTTGATGATTTTGTTAGCCAAAAAATGAGGGAGAGGATATCAAACAAATGAGACTAATCAGTTCAATTTGAGCACAACCACAGATTATAAAAGAAGCGATAGTTTTGAAAGAATTTCAAAAGGTCGGTGCTAAAGAGATGATATGGAGTAATAGTAAATCACAAGAAGATATACAGAATGAGTAAAAAGCTTGGACTAATAGGGTATTATAGTACGAGGAATACAGAAAACATCCAAAGAAAAGGCCAAAAGACCATGAAATAAGAGATGCAAATAAATATTGGGAAGCAAACATTAAATTCATACCGACAATGAAAGACGGATACGTACCGAATTGTTCAGTGATACAGAATCTTGATTCTTTCCATATCTAGTTGATATGGAGTAGTTTAGTTAGAATTCAATAGGAAGAACAAATAGACCGCAAATCTGAAAAACAAAGAAAAATGTGTGAATGAAATAATAGTCAGGAACCTCTTTGATATGAATAATTAACGTAAATCAACAGGTTATGAAAAAACCGAAAAGCTGTTAGCAAAATCCCTCGATTTTTCTGTACAAATGAGAAAATATGCTGAAGAAAACTTGAGCTGGGATGCGAAAATGCGACCTGTGATAAATAGGATAAATAGTATAGCAGGACTAGAAAATGTGAAGAACTATATTCAGTCAGTAGAAAGATGAGACATTGTGACCGTTGGGAAGATAGTTTCAGCCATATTTTTAATTTACATCTTACTTTCTGACCGGAGGATAGTTTAGTGAATATCTTGCTCGTAACCAATTTATTCCCATTTCCTGGGAACAAAACAAGTGGTATCTTTATAACTCATCGTCTCCAATCATTCAAGAGATTGGGGATAGATTTTGTTACCTATTCCTTGAGTGCGCAAGACGATGTGTTGATGAGGGTTTTATTGAAAATGCTTGGAATAAAACCTGTAATTGTTCCCAATGCGCCGTTGAATGTTGATGGAGTTACGTATAATTACGTAACTTTCAACAGAAAGCTTTTCAACATGATCTACGATGAAGTACTTAAGGGAAAGAAATATCTGAAATATTCTGAAAAGATCGTAGAACAGATCTGGAATGAAAATAGAGAAGAGAAATTTGATCTAATCCATGCACATGGTATGTACAATTTCATCCCGTCAGGACTTGTTGCGATGAAATTATCTGAGAAGTATGGTATACCTTTTCTTGTCACACTCCATGGGAGCGATATAAATTACAGGATGAAGTGGAGAAAAGGGCTATATCTTAATGTGTTAGAGAATGCTGCAAAGTGTATATTTGTAAGCAATGGATTGTTAAATAAAGCAAAGTCTTATGGGTATTCTGGAAAGAATGCCATTGTGATTCCGAATGGATATGATTCTGAAATCTTTAAACCAGTGGATAAAGAGCAAATTAGGAAAGAGTTAGGAATTTACAAAGATGGATACAAGTACGTTGGCTACGTTGGCAATCTGATATATGTGAAAAGAGCAGATAAACTTCCAGAGATATTCAAGTATATCCATCGGGAAGTTCCAAATACGAAATTCATAGTCGTGGGGGATGGAAAATACAGAAAGAAGTTGGGAAAAATGACTGAGGGATTAGATGTGCATTTTACTGGCATGCTACCGCAAACTGAAGTTGCTAAATGGATGAATGCAATGGATGTAATGCTCTTGCCAAGTAGAAATGAAGGATTCCCTACGGTGGTAAACGAGGCTCAAGGATGCGGCACTTCTGTTGTTGGAAGTAGTAATGGGGGAATACCGGAAGCCATCGGTAATGGAGGAATAGTGGTAGAGGAAGGCAAGGATTTTGAGAAACGCTTTACAAGGGCTGTAGTAAACCTGTTGGGAAATCCTATTAACCAAGATTTTATTATAGAAAAAGCTATGCAGTATTCTTGGGAGAATATTGTTAAATTAGAGTTGGATGTATATCAAGAAGTGTTGGGTAATAAACTTTATCCATAAATGTTTCTTGTTCAGTGAAAAATTCAAGAATATGCTACTTTAAATTGACTGTGCCCTAAATAGTGGGCACAGTTTTTTAATGATTTTTCACACTTTTTTATCCAGAAACTTGCAGCAATTATTTTGAAAAAACGGTGTATAATTAATATATATTGGTTCATATCAGTATACGGATTGGAAAGCAGAAGTTTTGCTTTGCAGATGCTAAAGTAAAAGTGTACCAAAAATAGGGTTGTGCTAAACGAAAAGTGTACCACTCTATCGGACAAAAATCATGTGCCTTGTATAATGGAATCTATATACAGATGACATTGTACAGGGGGGAAGGAAAAGTGATAGAGATGGTACAGTACAACTACATTAGATTTTTGTATTTCAACAAGCATGAGAGTGAGCGAGCAATAGCAAGAAAATTAGGTATCAGTAGAACAACTGTAAGGAGAGCGATAGCTAATCCTGAACAGAAGTATCATTTGAGAGTGAGCAGGGCTAAGCCGATCAATGGTGACTTTGAGGAACGAATAAAGTATTGGGTTCGATACAACTTAGGGAAGTCGAAGAACCAACAGCTGACCAAGAAACGTATGTACGAACTCATGTGCGAAGAAGGATACAAAGGGAATTATTCTTCGTTTACTTACCAAGCGAGGAAGGTTGAAGGAGAACTTGGAATTGGTCGGAAAGAATCGTTTTTAGAACTTGTACCATTGAAGGGTAGTATGCAAGTAGACTTTGGAGAAGTATATGTGATGCAGGAAGGATTGCCAAAGAAGATACACGTATTTTGTGCCAAGATGTGTTACAGTAAAGTAGAATTTGTTAAGGCATATCCGGCAGAGAGCACAGAATTTTTCTTTGATGGGTTGGTATCGACATTCAGTTTTCTTGGGCACGTTCCGAAGAAAATAATCTTTGACAACCTGAAATTAGCGGTAAAGGAAGTACTGACAGGTAAAGAGAGGGTACTACAGGAAGCATTTTTGAAGTTTGAATCGTTTTATTGCTTTGAATCCGAATTCTGTGGTCCTGGGAAAGGTAACGAAAAGGGGATGGTAGAGAATCTTGTGAAATATGTTGAGAACAACTATTTTCTGCCAAGGCCAGTGTTCAAGAGTTTTGAAATGGTCAACTCAGTTTTGTTGGAGAGGTGTACGCAAAGGTTAAAGGAAGGCAAGTATGAAGGTAAACAATGGGAAGAGCGACTGAAGGAGGAAGACTTTTTGCCTTTCGAAGAGGAGTACAAATATGCGAGGATAAAGGAAGTAATGGTGGACACATATCAATTGGTACACTTGGAAAACAACAGATATTCTGTTCCTGGGGGATACGTTGGGAAGAAGTTAGAAGCACATATTTATCCATTCAAAGTGGTGATAGTGGACCGTGATGAAGTTGTAGCCGAGCATGAGAGGATATTTGGGAGGAACAAAGAATCGTTGGATCCATACCATTTTCTACCATTGCTCAGTAGGAAGGCAAGGGGATACGATCAAGCTAAAGTGATACAAAATTGGAAGTTGCCGAAGATATATGAGAAATATCACAAGATGCTGCAGGCTCATTTGAATTCAGATACGAGAGGGACGAGAGAGTTCATTGATATACTTAAACTAACAAAGGATCACAGTGTTGAAATGATAGGTGGGATTCTTGAAGAACTTGATACGAAGAATAGATATAGCTATCAAGATGTGCTAAGTACAGTTCGTTACCAAACGCAGGAACAAGTAGACAAGAGGCAGTTGTCGGATGAAGAATTGGGATTAGTCAACATGAGTAAGATAAGCACTACGTATATGCCATTGGCAAGCTACAATGACTTACTCCACGGAAGTGGGATGAGTGAAGATGAATGAAGAGCTTAAAGAAAAGTTGAAATATTGTCGATTGGCTGGGATAGCGGAGGTATACGATGAGTTGGTAAAAGAGTCAGCAGAAAATGGATGGGATAACGAGACATTTTTCAAAAGGCTGATAGAATGCGAAGTGATATCACGTGAGAACAACAGATTTGAAAGATTGTTGAGTAAGGCAAGATTTCCAAATCTGAAAACGATAGACCAATTTGATTTCGACCAGGCACCAAACATATCAAAGAATTATCTGATAGAGTAACACGACTAATGTTTCAGATATTCTCTGAGCGATACGAAAGAGGCTCGATTCTATTGAACAGTAACCTGGAATTTGGGGAATGGGTGAATATATTCCATGATGAACGAATGACGGCAGCGATCATTGACAGGTTGATACACAACAGTCAGATAGTAATATTTAATGGTGAGAGCTATCGATACAAGACTCAAAAGATGAAAAGAGAACAGAAAAGGCAGAAAATGTGATTCATTTTCACTAGAGTGGTATACAATTAGATTAGCACGGTGGACTACTTTTAAGGTTCTTTCCAAATTAGGTTGACAGGAACAGTTCCGAGTGGCATAATGAACTAACTTGATGTGAGAAGAGATGGTCATCTTGGAGGAAATCGTAGAATTGCTTGATAAGAATCTAGAGTATATAAAGCACGAAGTGGAAGACAATGGGATAGTGATTTGGGTCCGCTCATCGAAGAAAGAAGCAGTGTGTCCGTATTGCGGAACACCGTCGACAAGAGTACATTCAAGGTACAAAAGGGTCTTTCAGGATTTGCCCATACAAGGGAAGAAGGTAACGATAGTTCTGATAGGCAGGAAGATGTTTTGTGATAACGAGGACTGTGAGAAGGAGACATTTGCTGAGACGTTTGATTTTATTGATTCAAGAGCGAGGATGACAAAAAGGTTGAAGGAAGAGATAGTGAGGATAAGCATGAACATGAGCTCAGTACAAGCAGCTAAATTGATCAGGGAGAACATAGCAGACATAGGTAAGAGTTCGATATGCAACTTATTAAAAAAATTGTGATGATGTTCGACAAGAAGGATGTCAGGAAGATATGCATAGATGACTTTGCAATAAAGAAAGGGCAAAGGTACGGTACGATAATGATCGATTTGGAGAGCCACATGATCGTGGACATACTAGACTCGAGGGATTGTGAGAAAGTAGAAGAATGGTTGAGTGGATATCCAAACATTGAGATAGTATCAAGAGATGGTTCGATAACGTATAGGAATGCGATAAAGAAAGCTCATCCAGATGCCATTCAAATATCGGATAGATTCCATTTGGTGAAGAATCTAACAGACAGCTGCAAAGAATATATTCATGAAACATTCAAAGCATCAATAATAATTGAAGAATCTGAGGAAGAAGAGCAAAAAAATGAGAATGAAGTGATTAAAAGTAAGGTGTTGTCAGAAAAAGAAGAATTAAAGATGAAATTGGTTGAAGAAATCAGGGGATTGAGCAAAGAAGGATACTCAAAAAGGGCGATATCGAGGATGCTGGATTTAGGAAATATCTGATACAATGCTTTGTGGAGAATGGGAACAAGGGAAGAAGGAACCCAAGTATGTTGGATCCATACAAGGTTCAGATAGAAAGCATGCTTAGTGAGAAACGTTCAAACAGAGATATCTTTGAAATACTGAGAACTGATGGCTATAGAGGAAGCTATTCGAATCTTGGGATATACATATCGAAAATGAAAAGGGAATTGGGTATTGAAGTTGTAAAGGAACATCAAGTGAGGATAAGCAAGAAAGATTTGATCAAACTAATGTACAAGCCAATAGAAGAATGTGAAGTTGTAATGGAAGGAATGTACGAGAAGATTATCGGAAAATATCCGATCATCAAGCGGATGGTAGATTTGATAGCCAGATTCAAAGAGATAATGAAGTCGAGTGAAGTTGAGATGTTGGAAGAATGGATGGCTGAAGCCAAGAGCTTAAGGATTAGAAAGATAGACAAATTTGTAAAAGGTATGAAAAGAGACATTGAAGCAGTGAGGAATGCGATCAGGTATGAGTATAACAATGGGCTTGCAGAAGGCTCGGTGAACAAGTTGAAAGTGATAAAGAGGATAATGTACGGGCGGAGTAAATTTGGGCTGCTAAGGGCGAAGTTACTGTTAATTGAGGGTAATGGATAGAATTCAACCTAATTTGGAAAGAACCACTTTTAATTTCTCATTACCATTGCTTTAACAGCTCGGCGTTTTAATAGTGTGTGCAAACATATTGAAATGTCAACTTGAATTTGTTTTGGTATGTTTTCAATTTTCTCATTTGAGGTGGAGCGTTGAGGATAAATGCGATTATCTGCACAGCTTTGCTTTTGTTGGTCTGCGCACTTGGCATTGGAAGGGACCTGTTCGATGTCTTAGGAACGAAAGAATTGAGAGTTGGGATTAGGAATATTTCAAGTGAGGTGGTATATTTTCCAAATAATGAGAATAGACCTGGTTTTTGCTTCGAATTGGCAAAGGAGTTCGCAGATTACTTAGGCGTTAATGTCAAGATTATTGAGTTTGACGATTTATACGATTATTTCGATGATGGCACGTTTGATAATGTAGATATCATAGCCGATATTTTGACTATAACCGATGCACGTAAGAAGGTAATGAATTTGGTCCCGTTCATTGAAAATGGTGAGGTCTTGTTTGGTAGGATTGGTGAGAGTGTTTCAAAACTTGAGGATCTGAAAGGTAAGCGTGTACTGGCACTGGAGAGTTTTGTGTTCTTTAACTTTTTGAAAACCGAGCTAGATAATGCCAAGGTTAGCTATGTAGTAAATAGAGTTTATCCAACTAATAATGTTTTGCAGTATTTGAACGATAATTATACAAAGCCGAGCAAGAATGTGGTAGAGATTTTGTTAGTTCCAAAGGACTTTGCATATTACGATTACTTTGATTACGTGCAGGTGATAAGGGGAAATGCTGATGTAGGGATTGTGGACACTTTTTCATTTGTACAAAAGTATTTCAATACGCTATTTTTGAAGCAAAATATCGTGCCTTTGATGATGCTAAGAAAAGAAACCGGGTACTTGGGATTTGGATTTTCAAAGGGTTCTCCACTCCTTGCAAAGGAATTTGAACGATTCTTGGCGTATGCAAAGAGTTCTGGCGTGTTCAATAAACTCTTCAAAAAGTATATGACGATAGATTACAGCGATTATCTTAAATCGTTGAAGTGATGAAGAGAAGAGATGAGATGGAATGACGATAAGGAAAAAGATTTTCCGAACGTTGATAATTACGAATGCAATAATCCTGACGCTAACTGTTGCAGTGGGGATGTTTAGCACGTTCAATCGTACGATTAAGTATGAATCTGAGAAGCTTAATATGTTAAGCAGAGGCTTCGAATCGTTCTTAGGCGATGAAATTGATAGGATAAGTAATTCGTTAGCAGTCGTTAAAGATAGCAACGATATACAATTTCTCTTTCAAGATGATACTTACTTGAAGAGCTTGTCAGAGGCATCTATTAAAAATTCATTGAAAGATGTCATGTTGAATTACAAAGAGATCGAGAGCATCGAGGTCGCAAGTGGTTCGTCTAATGTACTCTCTCAAGGCAATTCTGTGATCTTTCAAGCGCATCAAGGTAAAGTCTATACGCAAAACAATGATTCGTACTTAATGATGAAAATCGATGTAAATACTGAAGTAAGTTTGGATGTAACTATCAGCTTGGATAAACTATTCAAGAATTTCATTGAACAGAATAATTTTGATGTATATTCGCAACTGTTATTCTACGAGGGCAATGATTTGTACTATGTGAATTTGCAAGGTAATTCGGCAAAGATGGTAGGGAATGACACCGGAAAGCTTCTTCTGTCAAAAGAAGGAAATGTAGATGGACTAAGCTTTTACGTAGCTAAGCCGAAAAGTTACATATTTGGTGATATCAGTGAATACATCTTTCTTACAGCATTGTTCTTTGTACTGGTTATATTCCTCACAAATCTCGTTTCTCAGTACTTGGCGACGGAGATTTCTTCATCTATTACGAAGGTTGCAAAGGTACTTTCTGAGCTTCCTGAAGAACATTTTGAGAAGATCGATGTGGAAGATGGCTTTGAAGATGAAATAAAAACATTTGTAGAGACTTTCAACAGTGTAAGTGACGAATTGAACTACAATACTAAGAATATGGAGAAGATCATCTCAGAAAAGACGCAGAAGATTGAACAGCAAAATGAGCAATTGAAGCATATGTCAATCACAGATGAATTAACGGGTCTTTCGAATAGGAGATCATTCGATGAGCAGTTTTCAAAAGACTTCTCGCTTGCCTACAGGGAAAAGTTATACTTTAACTTTGCGATAGTTGATATAGACAACTTCAAATTGGTGAATGATAAGTATGGTCACCAGATAGGCGATAAGTGCTTGCAACTATTGGCTTATGCATTCAAAAAGACATTTAACCGTAGTTCTGATAAGATATTCAGGTATGGTGGTGAGGAATTCATCATCTACTCGCTTTCAAAGGAAAAAGAGAAGTTCTACGATATTTTGGAATTGTTGCGCAATAGCGTAGAAAAGGCAAGTATGGAAGTGAATGGAGTGAGTGTCAAGGTAACGATAAGCATAGGTGCTGTCTCGCTTATTCCACCATTCAATGAGTACGAAAGGTATATAAAATTGGCGGATGATAATCTGTACAAGGCCAAGGCACTTGGACGCAATAAGGTGGTTATTGCATAATACATCAGTTAACTATCGGCATTCACTTCTTGATTTCTTCAGGATAAATCATCCAACGGCCTGATTCTTTGTAGGCAATTAGGTGCTTTCTTTCAATTGCCTTTCTTACAGCTGCATCCATGCGTCCAACCATTTTTGCATACGTATTGACATCCACGAGCTTTTCTTTGTTTGATGTGCATATCAGTCTATCGTAGGATTCGATAAGTGCTTCTTCTATAATCTTAGATAACTCAGATGTGCCTTTTTCGTTGAAGGACTTGTCGATTTTTTCTGGTATCAATGCCTGTGGCGATTCTCCGAATATACTGCGTATCCCACGTTCTGCACTCTCCAATGCCTTTATGTATCTGTCTCTATCTATCTTTTCTGCCCCTTTTATGACTATATTCACGTATCCATGCGCAATGAGTGTGAAGTTGAGCATGATTCTTCCAACGCGTCCATTGCCATCTTCAAATGGATGAATGGACTCGAAGAATACGTGGCTTCTCGCTGCAGCTTCTCCAACGGGGTAACGTAAATAGGCAAAATCAGCGTAATCACACCAAAGTTTCATCCAGTTGAGAATATCAAATGCAGGGGGCACAATCTCCGCACCAGCTATCATCACTGCTCCATTTCTGAAAGTGCCGAGTTTTTTTGGGGCGATGATATTATCAAATAACATCTTTTGCGCGTTCCTAATCAACGCTAAACATGTAGGTTTCTCACCTGTCTTGTACAATTCAATCGCCAGATTGTAATAATATTTCGCAGTTCTAAAATAATTTGCCACCTCACTGCCGGATTTATACTTGTCACTAAGAGTCTCTTTCAATTCATTCTCATCTACAAAGATGCCCTCTATCATGACTGAGTTTCTCGTTTCCTCACCGAGCGCTTGCAACCATTCTTTGTTTGGTATTGATCTAATATCCGGCATAAATATACGCTTGCGCCATTCGATGAGCTTATTTAACATATTGTTCACTTCCAGCATTTTATCTTGTTCCAATACACCATCAATCAAACTCTTTGCACTTATCAAAAAACACGGTATCACACTTTTAAATTTTAGGTAATAATTATTCAGCTATTTTCTTGAGAAAATCCTTGATTTTTTCAAAAGCACTGTCTTTTATGCTTACTTGATTTCTTTTTATTGCCGTTGCGAGGTCTCTTGATGGTTCATCTTGAATTGCAAGATAACTGTAAAGAATTGATTTGCTAATCCGTGCAACTTTGAACTGTTCTTTCTTCATGCACTCTATGTACTCATTAATGCACCTACAGGTTTTTTCATTTAGTGATCTCGCGATCAAATCTTCAATACTCCCAGGGTTCTCACAATCTGGAAAAAGGAAAACTCCAATTCTGTATTTGTTACCATCAATAACTTCAAAAGGCTTAGTGGGGGTCGGAAAACCTAAATTCTCAAGAATCGAACGGACTTTTCTGAATGAGTTTTCAACTGATCTATCCGCATCAAGTATTATAGCTATATTCTTTACAACGTTGAATCCAGTTACTTTTGTCAAAGACGACATGAAATTAACAGTGAGATTATCTTTTCCTTCCAACTTCACGATTTGGTAATGTTGCAGTTCTACATCTTTGATAATACATTCAATGAACTGTTCATCATCTTTTCCTTCGACGATTATG
>Ga0209409_1002328_pt1 | contig 14253 bp, 10 predicted proteins | sample AD_JPNMR1_MetaG_FD_184424 | JGI IMG/M metagenome (GOLD analysis project Ga0209409, IMG submission 184424) | Active sludge microbial communities of municipal wastewater-treating anaerobic digesters from Japan - AD_JPNMR1_MetaG (SPAdes) (version 2) | ecosystem: Engineered > Bioreactor > Anaerobic...
AAAGTCTGGATAATTCTTCTTTATTAATAGCTCTATCAAAAGCAGTCTCATGAGAAATAAGGTTCTTCCTTACAAGATCTGCAAGAGACTGGTCCATGGTCTGCATTCCATGCATTCCACCAGTCTGAATTACACTATATATTTGAGGGGTTTTCCCTTCTCTTATCAAGCTCTTTACTGCAGGAACTCCTATAAGTATTTCTGTAGCTACAATTCTTCCTGTACCATCTTTTCTTGGAAGAAGCTGCTGAGAGATTATCCCCTGAATTACACCAGAAAGTTGAAGTCTAATCTGGGGTTGTTGGTGAGCGGGAAATTGGTCTACAATTCTTTCTACACTTTGGACTGCATCTACAGTATGCAATGTGGCCATAACTAAGTGACCTGTTTCTGCAGCAGTAATAGCAATAGCAGTAGTCTCTAAGTCTCTCATCTCACCTACCAAAATTACATCAGGATCTTCTCTTAAAGCAGATCTTAGAGCATTAGCGAAGGAAAAAGTATCACTTCCTACCTCTCTTTGATTCACCACAGATTTTTTATGGGTATGGAGATATTCAATAGGATCTTCAATGGTTATGATATGAGAACTGACATTTGTATTTATATAATCAACCATAGATGCTAAGGTTGTTGACTTACCACTTCCTGTAGGTCCTGTAACAAGGATAAAACCTCTTGGAAGAGATGCAAGATCCTTAAGTATCAATGGAAGTCTTAGTTCTTCTATAGTAGGAATCTTCCAAGGGATTAATCTAAATACTGCTGCAATACTTCCCCTTTGCCAAAAAGCATTTACTCTGAATCTTCCCTCTCCACTTATACCTATGGAGAAGTCTAATTCTTTATTCTCCTGAAGTTTTTGCTTCTGTTCCTCAGTAAGAAGACTGAATATTAGTTTATAAGTAAGCTGAGGAGTAAGCATAGGATAGTGAGTTTGAGGAGTAAGGCGCCCCTTAATACGAAAAATAGGAGGAACTCCTGTGGTTATATGTACATCAGAAGCCTCTTTCTGTAAAGCATTTTTAAGAATCTCAATTATAGAAATATCATCCATTTTTTTAACCTCCTTTAATCAGCCGCAGTCACTCTCATAACTTCTTCTATAGTAGTAATTCCTTTAAGGACCTTTTCCATGCCATCTTCTCTCAAAGTTACCATACCATATTTCCTTGCTGCTTCTCTTATAACTTCTCTTGATGATTTCTTTAAAATAAGTTCTCTTATCTCATCATTCATAAGCATAATTTCGTGTATTGCAGTCCTACCTTTATAACCTCTATTATTACATCTGGGACAACCCTGCCCCTTATAAAAGGTAATATTAGAAACATCAAAGTCTTCTCCTAAGGTCGCCTTTAAGGCAGTCATTTCCTCTTTTGTAGGTTCATACGGTGCTTTACAATAAGGACATATGGTTCGCACAAGTCTCTGAGCTACAGCTCCCAGTAGAGAAGAACTGATAAGGAAAGGCTCAATTCCCATATCAATAAGTCTTGTAAATGCAGAAGGAGCATCATTGGTGTGTAATGTGGAGAGTACTAAGTGACCTGTAAGAGCTGCCTGAATAGCAATTCTTGCAGTTTCTTCGTCTCGGATCTCTCCTACAAGTACCACATCAGGGTCCTGACGAAGAATAGATCTCAATGCTGATGCAAAGGTAAGACCAGCCTTAGGATTTACTTGTACCTGATGAATACCAGTAAGCTGATACTCTACTGGATCTTCTACTGTTACAATATTTATGTCAGGAGAATTGATCATATTCAAAGAGGCATACAAAGTTGTTGATTTACCACTTCCTGTAGGTCCTGTAAGAAGGATTATACCATACGGGGTTTTTAACATTTTTAAGTATCTTTCATAGTTATGTTCAGAGAATCCAAGACTTTCAAGAGAAAGAGCCACAGTACTTCTTCCCAAGAGTCTGAGTACCACCTTTTCACCATATACTCCTGGAAGAGTAGAAACACGTAAATCATAAACTTCTCCATGAATATTTACTTTAATTCTTCCATCCTGTGGTATTCTTCTTTCAGAAATATCCATATCACTCATAATTTTTATCCTGGAAACTAAAGCTGCCTGAAATCTTTTTTGTATATACATTACTTCATGCAAAATACCATCTATTCTAAATCTTACTCTTACATTTCTTTCCAAAGGTTCAATATGTATATCACTGGCTTCTTTCTTTACTGCATCTACCAACATACTATTCACCAGCTTTGCCATAGGTCCTTCCTCAGAAGATATTTCTTCAAGGGATACCTCTTGATATTGAGCCTCTTCTTCTCTTTGTACAATAATTTCCTCAAGAACTTTTTCTACTTCTTCACTACCCCATATCTGGCTTATAGTTTCTACCATTTCATTCTTCGGTACAACTACTGGCACTACATCACTCCTGGTTATCATCCGAAGATCATCAAGAACTAAAATATTTGAGGGATCAACTATTCCCACTACAACCTTTCCATTCTCTTTATATAATGGAAGTATCAAATGTTCTCTCGCCTTTTTAGCGGTAATAATTTTTACAAGATCAGGATCAATTTTTATACTTTTTAGAGAGACAAAGGGAATTCCCAGCTGTTCACTAAGAGCTTGTGCTAATTGATTATCATTGATATAGTTAAGTTCCAGAAGAGCCTCTCCCAATCTAATTCCTCTTTCTGAAGAAACTCTCAGAGCCTCATCTAATTGTTCTTTAGTAACAAGACCCTTTTCTACCACAATTTCTCCAAGTACTTTTCTTCCCCTACGTTTCTCCCGAGTTCTAACTGGTTTTGTAGAAACACTCTCAGAAGTAGATAAACGACCTTTTACACTTTCTACTATTTTACTTGCAAGATAGTTATCTTTCTTTTCTTCCTTCTTTATCTCTTCTTTTGGAGCTTTCTCCTCTTGCTTCAGTATTTCCTCTGGTACTTCAATCTTTTGTTTTTGGGCTTTCTCCTCCTGCTTCAATATTTCCTCTGGTACTTCAATCTTTTGTTTTGGGGCTTTCTCCTCCTGCTTCAGTATTTCCTCTGGTACTTCAATCTTTTGTTTTGGGGCTTTCTCCTCCTTTTGTTCTGGGGTTTCTTCCTCTTTAACCTCCTCTAAAGGTTCTACTATTTGTACCCCTTCTATACCTGACAGAGCCTCTTCAATTGAAGTCTCTTCAATGTTTTTTATTTCTTCTAAAATTATACCTTCAGGCTGAAGCTCTTCTATTATACTTCCTAATTCTCCCTGAAGTCCTAATTCTCCCTGAAGTCCTAATTCTTCATGAGTCTCCAATTTTTCCAGAGTTAAATTACTCTCATCAATAGTTTTAATCTCCTCATCAATAGTTTTAATCTCTTGGAATAAGTCCTCTTTCTTCTTTTCGGAAGGAGGTTCTTCTTTCAATATTCTTTCCTTTTTTTCTCCTATCTTAAGAAGATAAGGCTTTGTTGAAAGTCCTGTAATAAGTCTAATATCCTCTATAGCGGTAGGTTTTACTGGAGGAAAGAATCCCACATAAAGAGTCTTCTCTTCAATTTTAAGAGGAATAAAATTATAAAACTTTGTTAAAAAGCTTGGGATACTTTTTAAAGCAAGCTCGTTAGGTTTAAATTCTTTATCTTCTAATATTTCCCATCCTAAAATCTGAGCAAGAAGATCTGTAAGCTCCTCCTTAGTTATTAATCCTTCTGATAAAAGAACTTCTTGTAAATCTTTCCCTTTATATATATTTAAAAGATTATCCAGCATATTTTGGGAGATAATATTCTTTTTTATTAAAATCTCTTGTAATTTACTATTCATATTAGCAAGATCCATTTTTCTCCCCCTTTATTATCTCTCCTCTCATAAGCCACACTTTAATAAGGAGGTTTTCTATCTTCCTTACAGTCCACCTCTTTATCCATACCTCATTTTCATTTAAAGGAGAAACTAATATGGTATACATTCCCAATCTATTTCCTCCCCATATATCTGTTAATATTCTATCACCAATTACTAAAGTTGTCTCGGGGTAAATATCTAAAATTTCTAATGCTTTTTTAAAAGCTCTTGGTCTTGGTTTAAAAGCAGAGCCCATTGCAGGTAAATTAATGATCTCTGAAAAATATATGATTCTTTTATGGGAACAGTTATTTGACATTATAAGTATTTTAAAACCTAATGATTTAAGTCTTTCCAGTAATACTGCTGTCCTTGCATCTAACTCATCTTTATTCCAAGGAACTATAGTATTGTCCAAATCAAAGATAATTCCTTTAAATCCTTCTTCATAGAGTTTCTCAAAATCTATATCAAATATAGAGTCAAAATATTTCTTAGGTTTTAAGCTATCAAACATTTTTCTCTCTATTAAGAATAGCACTCATTTTTTATATCCCTGAGCCTTTAAATGCTCTTCGTAGGTTCTTGTAAAGATATGACTCCCGTCTCCTTTTGCTACAAAGAACAAGAAATCTCCTTTAGGAGAAAGTACAGCCATCAAAGATTTAATAGATGGTGAAGCTATAGGGGTAGGTGGAAGTCCATAATAAATATAAGTATTATAAGGGGAATCAATCTTTAAATCATCATAGTAAAGGACAGGCTTTTGAAAGTTATACAGATATTCTACTGTGGCACAAGATTCAAGCTTATATCCCTTCTTTAGACGGTTAAGAAAAACTCCTGCGATTAGAGGTCTCTCATTATCCAATTTGGCTTCTTTTTCTACAATAGAAGCTAAAACTATCCAGTCATTAAAAGATAAATTTAATTTTTCAAGTGCCTCTCTATAATCTGGGAAATTCCTTGATATCTGCCTAAAGAATTCTTCTAAAAGAGTAGAGATAATTTCATCTTCTTTTATGCCTTTAGGAAATAAATATGTTGAAGGAAAAAGATATCCTTCTAATGAAATAGGTGTGTCATCTCCCAAAAAATTTCTATAATTTCTAAAAAGTCCACTTACAAAGTTTTTATCCTTACAAAGGGTTACAAAAGTCTCTTCCGAAATCCCTAATTTTTCCTTTAAAATTTTTGCAATACCCGAAATGTTTTCGCCCTCAGGAATCGTAACTTTAATAGTAATGGGCTTTCCCTGAGTTAATACATTCAATATCTTAAGTATAGAATAGGAGGGAGATAAAAGATAATAACCAGATTTAATCTCCCGTTCTTTCCCTAAGATTTTGAGAAAAAACAGGAAAAAATCTTTAGATTTAATTAAGCCATGATCCTGAAGAAGAGTAGCTATATAGCTTGCATTGCTTCCCGCAGGAATATATATTTCTACTTGTTCTTTAGTATTAGAAATTGGGAAGGAAAAATATATTATAATCCCTATCAGTATAAAAGCGCCAAGAAGAAAACTTAGGATTAAACTACTCTTCTTCCTCCCAATCTTCTCCTTCTTCCTCTTCTTCTTCCCAGTCTTCTTCTTCTTCTTCAAGGGCTTCCACAACTTTTTCAAATTCATCATCATCTTCTATCTCTTCTAAAGCATCAATATAAAGCTCACCATTTTGTTCTGAAAGTCTGCAACGGAAAATATATATCTCATCTGTATCTTCTGCTAACTTAGGGGTCAAAAGAACATAAGTTTTCTCATCAACCTCTACAAAGTCTCTAATAAGATATTCATAAGTATTACCATTCTCGTCCTCAAGAACTATAACATCTTCAAATTTATCTTTTTCCATTTAGGACACCTCTCCTTAAAAAATTTAAGAGGGGATAAATGGTGCCAGAGGCCGGACTTGAACCGGCACGGGGATTGCTCCCCACTGGATTTTAAGTCCAGTGCGTCTGCCATTCCGCCACTCCGGCGATACCTTACTCCTCTCTTCGGTTTTAAAGTGTATCATAACTTTTATTTTTAGTAAAGTATTGCTTTAAACAAAAGTTTCTATTATAATTCAAGTATCAAAAAGGTCCGGCGGTGTAGCTCAGTGGTTAGAGCACACGGTTCATAACCGTGGTGTCCAGGGTTCGAATCCCTGCACCGCCACCATATAATAGTGATTAAAGATTTAGATTTTATTGAAAAGAAAGTTTTAGATTTTGTAAAAAAAGAGTCCCTGATATATGAAGGGGACTCTATTCTTATTAGTATATCTGGAGGTAGTGATTCTTTTGCTCTTAGTGAAATCCTTTTTTCACTCTCCTCTGTATTAAATTTAAGACTTTCTCTTTTATATATTGATCATCATGTAAGGAAAAATACCGGGGAGGAAAAAAGGATAATAAAAGAATATTCAGAAATGAGAAATCTACCTTTTGATATTCTGGATATCTCTCCAAAAAGTTTTTCAGAAAAGGATTTAAGAGATGAAAGATATAAAATTTTAGAAGAATTTTCGGAAAGAAAACATATAGATAAAATAGCTTTAGGTCACACTCTTAATGATCATATAGAGACTATTATTATGAACTTCCTACGGGGATATGGACTTGATGGATTGTCTGGTATTTCTCCAAAAAGAGAGAAATTTATAAGACCATTATTGGTATTAACTAAAGAGGAAATTTTAGAGTATTGTAAGAGGAAAAATCTACCTTATATAGATGATTTTACAAATTTCTTGCCTTTAACATTAAGAAATACGGTGAGGTTTCAATTAATTCCATTCTTAGAGGAAGCTATTGAACAGTTTCCTACCAGCATTATCACCCAGGCTAAAGTTTTTGCTATAGAAGAGGATTTCTTAGAAAAAACTACCTTGGAATATAAAGAAAAAATTGTTAAATCTACTGATAAAGTTATAGAAATTGATTTTAAGAAATGGGAAGAAACACCTAAGGCTATAAGAATAAGACTTCTAAAAAAACTTTTGAAGGAAATGGGACAAGATATTACCTCGGAAGTTTCAATTTTGACTAATGCAAGAATAATGAAAAAGAAAGAAAAATCAGGAAAGATTATAGAAATTGGTGATTTAGATATCTATAAATCAGGAGAAAAAATTCTCATTTATAAAAAGAGGGGTAGATTGGATTATGAGATTTACCTCCCTATACCTGGAAAGATACGACTGCCCACTGGTGAGGAGATTGAAGCAAATATAATAGAGAATAAAAAAGGCTCTTTTAACATCAAAGATATTTGGCAGGTTTTTTTTGACTATGATAGAATAAATATAAAGGAGTTAAAGATAAGAACATGGAGAGAAGGCGACAGAATAAAGCTTTTTGGGCTTGGAGGAAAAAGTAAAAAGCTTCAGGATCTGTTTGTAGATAAAAAAATTCCACATTGGAAAAGACTTGAAATTCCTCTTGTCTTTTGGGAAAATGAGCTTCTCTGGGTGGTAGGATTAGCAAGAAGTGATATAGCATCTATCACTGAAGAGACCAAAAAAATATTACACTTAAAAGCAAGGAAGGAGGTTTAAATATTTGAATAAGAGAGGATTATTTCAGAGACTAATATTTATTCTAATACTGTTTCTCCTCATATATTCGTTCATAAACCCAAATCTCATGGGTACAAATGATACAGTGAGAGAAATACCTTACTCAGATTTTATAAAAGAAGTTGAAAATAAAGGGGTACTAAGAGTAGAGATTGGAGACAAAGATGCTACTGGTATTTTTAAAGATGGATCAAAATTTAAGGTATATTTACCTTCTCAGGATCCTACTTTAATCCCCACATTAGTAAAAAACGATGTGGAGGTTGAAGTAAGAGCACCAGATACTACGCCTCTGTGGATTACTCTTATATTAGGATTTGCTCCTTACCTCATTTTTATCCTTTTCTTCTGGATGATGTTCCGACAAGTACAAGGAAGTAATAATCAGGCTTTTTCTTTCGGAAGAAGTAAAGCAAGGTTATTTCTTGATAATAAGCCAAAAGTTACTTTTTCAGATGTTGCTGGTGTTGAAGAGGCAAAACAAGAACTAAAAGAAGTAGTAGATTTCTTAAAGTATCCTCAAAAGTATAGACAATTGGGAGCACGGATACCAAGAGGAATACTTCTTGTAGGTCTTCCTGGTACAGGGAAAACTCTCCTTGCAAGAGCAGTAGCAGGAGAGGCTAATGTTCCATTCTTCTCCATAAGTGGGTCAGAGTTCGTAGAGATGTTTGTAGGAGTTGGTGCTGCAAGAGTAAGAGATTTATTTACTCAGGCAAAAAAACTGAGTCCTTCTATTATATTTATAGATGAGTTAGATGCAGTAGGAAGGCATAGAGGTGCTGGACTTGGTGGAGGACATGACGAAAGAGAGCAAACATTAAACCAGCTTCTTGTAGAGATGGATGGCTTTGACGAAAATACAAATGTGATAGTGCTTGCAGCAACTAACAGACCTGATATATTAGATCCAGCTCTTCTTAGACCAGGAAGATTTGATAGAAGGGTGGTTGTAGATAGACCTGATTTTGAAGGAAGAAAGAAGATCTTAGAGGTACATATTAAAGGAAAACCTGTAGGAAAGGATGTGGATATAGATACAATTGCTAAAACTACTCCTGGATTTGTAGGTGCAGATCTTGCAAATCTTGTAAATGAAGCTGCAATTTTAGCAGCAAGGAAAAATAAAAGGGAGATAAATATGGAGGAGTTTGAAGAGGCAATTGAGAAGGTAATTGCAGGACCTGAAAAGAAAAATAGAATTCTAAGAAGCACCGAAAAAGAGATGGTTGCATTTCATGAACTGGGACATGCCTTAGTGGCAAAGCTTACTCCTGAAGCATCTCCAGTACATAAAGTAACTATAATTCCAAGAGGTTTAGCATTAGGTTATACTCTTCAACTTCCCGAAGAAGATAGGTATATCTTATCTAAAAAGGAACTTGAAGCAGAAATCTCAGTCTTACTTGGAGGGAGAGCAGCAGAAGAGCTCATATTTGGGCAACCTACCTCTGGTGCATCTGATGACCTCAAAAGGGCTACAGAACTTGCAAGAAAAATGGTGTGTGAATATGGAATGAGTGAAAAGCTTAAGAATATTACCTTGGGAGAAAATAATTCGGAGGTATTTTTAGGCAAGGATCTTATGCAAATTAAAAATTATAGTGAAGATACAGCAAAAATAATTGATGAGGAGATAAAAAGCCTTATAGATGAAGGATATAATAGAGCTATTGAGCTTTTGAAAAAACATAAAGAGGTGCTTATTGAACTATCAAAGGTTCTAATTGAAAAAGAAACCTTAGATAGTGCTGAGATTGATAAATATTTAAATAAAGATAAATTGGAAAAAGCAGAAATAGAGAGGACCTTATAGGTCCTCTCTTTCTTTTATTTCCTTTTCCTTACTCTTAAGTTCTCTTAATCTATAAAATATCTGCCAGTCTTTTGGATCTTTCTCCATAAATTTTTCAATCTCTTCTCTTGCAGAATCAACTCTTCCAATTTTAATTAAAAGTTCTATAAGGTTATCCTGTGCAGCACTGTTATCAGGATCTCTTTTTAATACTTCTTTGAGTAGTTTCTCAGCTTTTTCATAGTTTCCAGAAAGATATTCTACCCAAGCAATGCCACGTAAATACTCTGGAGCTTCTGGTGAAAGCTCCAATGCTTTTTCAAAATTTTTCCTTGCTTCTTCAAGATTTCCTTCTCCTATAAGGATAAATCCAAGGAAATAATAATTAAAGGCATCATCAGGATCCAAAGCTATAGATTCCTGAATTAGCTCTTTTGATTTATCTGTCTCCTTAACCCAAAGATATAAATCTGCTAATGTAATCCTTAGCCATTTTAGTAATTCAAGATCTTGAACATCCCTCAAAAGATCTTCATATAAAGCAATAGCTTTATAAAGCTTACCCTTTTGCTTTAAATCGTCTGCTCTTCTTAAGATATCTTCTATTTCAGTTTTCATGGCTAAAAGTATAATATATTCCAAGGAAAAATAAAAGAGGAGGCTAAAATGATATTAATAGTGAATCTCAATCCCAGCTTAGATATTGTCTTTAATACCTGGGAGATTAAAAAGGGGAAAGTACATAGGTCTAAAAGAGAATTAATGACGCCAGGTGGAAAGGGAATTAATGTGGCAAAAACATTAAAGGTATTTGGGGAGGATATTTTTGTATTAGGATTCTGTGGAGGCTCTTCCGGGAAGATTTTAAAAGAAGAGCTTGATAAGAGAGAGATACCTTATGAATTTATAGAATCAAAGAGTATGACTCGTTTTGCTATAGGAATTATGGAAGAGAAAGGTTCTCTAATGACTGTGATAAACGGCTCAGGAGAAGAGATAGAGGAAGAAAAGATAGAAGAGTTTTTTGAAAAGTTTAAAGAATATATTAAAGAAGCGAGCACCTTAATAATCTCCGGAAGTCTTCCTCTCAATGTACCTGAAAATATATATGCAAAGATGCTAAATCTTGCGAAAAATTATCCTATCATAAAAGTAGTTGATGCAAGGGGAAAAGCCTTATTAAAAGCATTAGAGGAAAGACCGGACATAATAAAGCCAAATAGAGAAGAAGCAGAAGAGATCTTAGAATTTAAACTGAAAGAAGAAAGAGATCTTAAAAAAGCTGGAGATTTCTTCCAACTTAAAGGAGTTAAAAATGCTCTTATATCCTTAGGAGAAAAAGGTGCTTTTCTAAATAGTAGTGGAGAGATGTACTATGCGTTTCTTCCTCCTACAAAGGGAATAAATTGGGGAACAGGTGATGCCTTCCTTGCAGGATTTATTTATGGTTTAATCTATAATGATCCTATCTTTGCTTTAAAGCTTGCATGTGCTACTGCCTATGTAAAAGTTAAAAAATGGGAGGTAGAAAAAGAGGATTTAGAAGAGATTTTTGACTTAACTTTTAAAGTAAATATAAGAAAACTTTAAAAAATATATATTAACTACTTGACCTTTCAAAATAATTGTGATAATTATATGTAAAAATTTGGGAGCGTGATGAACATGAGAAATGGAAACTTCTCTAAAAGAATCTCTGAAAAATCTTCTGATGCAATGTCCAAGTTTGTCTTAGCCCAGGATCCTGAAAGTATTTCCTTTGCAGGAGGGCTTCCTGATAATGATCTTTTCCCAGTAAATGAACTAACATATGCCTATGAAGAGGTCTTAAGAACAGAAAAAAATGTGGCTTTTCAATATTCCTCTTCTCGTGGCGATACAAAACTTTGTCAATTAATAGGAGAAAGCTTCTTTTCTAAGTGGGGGAAAACTATACCAGTAGAGAAAATCATCCTAACAGAAGGATCTCAACAAGCTTTGGATCTTCTTGGAAAACTCTTTTTAGATGAAGACGATATTGCTCTAATAGAGGAGCCTGGATATTTAGGAACTATTCAAGCATGGAGTATGTTTACCAAAAACCTTGTGGGCATCCCTCAAGACGAAAATGGAATAAATATTGAATATTTAGAGGAGAAACTTCTCTCTCTTGAAAAACCTGCAAAAGTTTTATATATAGTTCCTGACTATTCTAACCCTGCAGGAACTTGTCTCCCAATCCAAAGAAGAGAAAAGCTCATTGAGCTTGCAGAAAAATATCATTTCTATATTGTAGAGGATCTTGCTTACAGCTTACTTTCTTATGATAACGAAACTTTACCTCCTCTTTTTACTTTCTCCGAAAGTAGTAATATCATTACCATAGGAAGCTTCTCAAAGATACTTTCACCAGGTCTTAGAACAGGTTTTGTAGTTGCAGAAAAAGATATTATTGAGTCTCTTACCAGGTTAAAAGAGGCATCTGATCTATGTTCGGGAACATTAAATCAAAAGCTTGTCTATCAATTTTATCGTTTAGGATTCCTTGAAAAACATATAGAAAAACTTAGAAAGGCGTATAAAGAAAAGAGAGATGCACTTAAAAAAGAATTAGAAGAATCCTTTACAGATATTGCTCAGTGGAACAATCCTCACGGTGGATTTTTCTTTTTCTTAGTATTTCCTGAATGGGTAGATACCTATGAACTTGCCGAAAGTGCATTAAGAAATAAAACCAGCTTTGTCCCTGGTAAGGAGTTTTTTGTAAGTCAAAATGGGAAAAATACTGCAAGAGTTTCATTTTCTCAAATTCCTCCAGAGAAAATGAAAGATGGTGTAAGAAGATTCTTAAAGGCATGGGAAGAATATAAAGAAGAGTAAATACTTAATATGATATGGGATCTTACTATAATAGGCGGAGGTCCTGTAGGAAGTTTTGCTGGATACCTTGCAGAAAAGAATAATATTAAAACTCTTATCTTAGAAGAACACTCCCAGATTGGGGAACCTGTTCATTGTCTTGGGAAACTAAGCATACATGCTTTTGAAGAATTTCCTCTACCAAAAACCCCTATATTAAACTCCTTAAAAGGGGGATATTTTTTCTCTCCCGAAGGAGAAGTCATAAAGCTAAAGAAAAATAATATAGACTCCTATATCCTTGACAGAACTCTTTTTGATAGACTTATAGCAGAGATGGCAGAAAAAGAAGGATGTGTCTTTAACTTTAATTCCAAAGCTATCGGAGTAGAGCAAGAAAAAGGATATAGCTCTATCATTGTAAAAGAAAATGAAAAAATAAGAAAGATAGATACAAGAGTAATAATAGATGCAGAAGGTGCTAAAAGACAATTTCTAAAAAAGATAGGAATGCCTGGAAAAACCCATTTAGTATCTCTTCAATATGAGATCTTAGGAGTAGAAGTACCAGATAAGGAATGTGTAGAACTCTATTTTGGGAAGAAATATTCCATAGGATTTTTTTTATGGATAGCCCCCTATGGAGCGAAAATAAAACTTGGAGTTGCAGTAGAACCTCTAAATAATCCTAAGATATTTTTGGATAGATTTATAGAGAAAAATCTAAAAGAGAGAGCATCTGATATAAAAATTGAAAGATCCTATGGAGGAATAATCCCTATATTTGGACCATATGAAGAATATATCTATCCAAATATAATTGTTATAGGGGATGCAGCAGGATATAACAAATCTACCACTGGAGGAGGAATTTATTTTGGGCTTCAAGGGGCAAGCTTAGCTATTACCCAGGTTAAAAAGTATTTGGATAGCGGAGACTTTAAATATTTAAAAGATTATCCTAAGCAAACAAACAAAAAGTTTGGAAAAGAATTAAAATTTACAAAGATGGGAAGAAAAGTTTTAAATGAGCTTTCTGATAAGGATTTAAATTCTATATGGAGAGTTATCAAAGAGAATCCTTCAATTATGAAAGCTGTAGAGGAATCAGGCGATACCGCTTATCAAACTTCTTTACTCCGTGTTATTCCTACTCTTATCTCACCAAAATCCATAAAACTTATAAAATTATTACCAAAAATTCTTAAAGCTCTGTAAAAAATAAAAGGGGGGAAGGATTTTCTCCTTCCCCCCTTAAAACCTTATCCTTTAGAACTTAACTTTTGTAGTGAAGCTTACAGAATCAGGTAATGGATTAGATGTAATAAGTGGTAATGCAGACTTATAAACGGACAATGCAAAGGTTATTCCAGATACTGGTACATAATCTGCTTCAACATAAGCTGCAGATGCTACTGCCGGATGAAGAGTACAGCCATACCACATACCAGATTCATTATTAGTTGCATAGCCCCATACACTAAGTCTATCATTAATACCATAAGATCCATAAAGTGTTACAGAAACACTATTTAGATTAATTGTAGTAACATCAGGAACATCAACTATTACACTGGCATCAAGCTTAGACATTAAAGTGGTACCTAATTCTGCATAGACTCCAAAAGTACCTTTGTATACACCCTTTACTGTTAAAGAAGAATTAGGAATTAAATTATCAAGAGTTGCACCAGCAAGTACTGCAAAGCTGGCATTGTTATAGTAGCCATCAGCAAAAGCAGTAATACCATCAGATACCTTCATACTTATATCTGCTCCAACAGGACCATAATCATAAGCAGTAGTAGGAAGTTTTTTCCTTCCAAGTACACCATAAACGTTGTAGTTAATATTGCCTGCAGCACCAGATAAATTAGCTGCAATCTTATCTTCGGCAGTACCATCTCCGCCAGCTACTCCTCCGGAAATGGTGAAACCTTTAATAACAGCAGATGCTGTAATATCAAAGGATGGTAGATCTACTACAAGACCATAATTGTCAGGTGCAAAGCCACCATATTTATCATATTTCAAAGTTAAGCTGGAAATTCCAAAATCAAGATCATTAAGAGTCATAGATATGGCTCTTACATAAGCATCAGTAGCTATTATATTTTGTGCAACACCAAAATTCTTTTTCGCACCAAACTGTAATGTTACACTAAAGTTCTTTACAGCTTTCTCAAGGTTTGTTACTCTAGAATCTATTCCTTCTAAGTTATCACTAAGTTCAGATAC
>Ga0209409_1002333_pt1 | contig 14241 bp, 10 predicted proteins | sample AD_JPNMR1_MetaG_FD_184424 | JGI IMG/M metagenome (GOLD analysis project Ga0209409, IMG submission 184424) | Active sludge microbial communities of municipal wastewater-treating anaerobic digesters from Japan - AD_JPNMR1_MetaG (SPAdes) (version 2) | ecosystem: Engineered > Bioreactor > Anaerobic...
TTATTTTTTGCAAACTTTTTTGAGAAACATGTGTATATATTTCCGTTGTCTTTGAACTTTTGTGTCCAAGCAATTCCTGAATAAAACGTAAATCAGTTCCTGCTTCTAACAAATGAGTCGCATAACGGTCGAGGCTAAAAGCTGGCGGGCATTAAGGAGCACTTCACTGTCAACTTGCGATAAAGTTTGTTAGATGCACTGCCCTTCAAATTAGCACTTTCCGCCCGCTTGATTTTAGCCTTTGTTAGCGTGTCGTTGTTTTAGTGTCAACAAATTAGTCAGAATTATTTCACTTTATATTTTATTGCTGTCCCTGAAACAACTGGATACCAAGCCTGAAAGTCATACTTGATATTAATTACAGCATCAGCTTGTAATTCAACGGCTTTCTTTTTCAGTCCATTAAGTAATTGTTGTGGAGTGTGAAAGATTCCACCATCTGTCTGAATGTAGCTGATTTCTTCGTAGCTTCTGTCAGGAATTTTTGTCGTAAATAATTCTATTGTTTCACTTTCAGATTTTGCCAATGTAGCCACTCTTGTTGTCGTACAACTTGTCAAAGCAGCAATTACAATAAGTCCAAACAAGACACCTTTTAATTTTATACGTTTCATATTTTCTACTTTTAATTCTTGGTTATAACGGTTTATTCTGTCGTTTTATTTTCTCTTGTTTTGCGTTTTTTTTACAATGCACGCTAACGTTTTGGCGCTTGGCGCAGTGGCGGATTTCGGAGCACAAAACTGTCAATACACCACCAAAGTTGATGCGAGGTATAATGTTCAATTAACCACGTCACCCGCCATTGAGCCAAACGCCTGTTACCTGCTGTGTTTCTTAATTCGTCTGTGTCTTTGGTTTATTTTTTCCGTTTATTAATTTCATTGTGTAACCAAACCCAAGTCCACCAATTGTCCAAATAGGAATTCCGATAAGAGCCTTTCTAAATGTAATTCCTTCTCCGTCAATTAATGGAAACATTAAAGTCATAAATACATACATAAATGCTCCCCAATATAGTCCTTGTCTTACCCAACCATAACCTTCAAACGGATTAGGAATATTATTTAAGTCAAGATTTTTATATCTGTCTGGCTGTTTTTTTAACCAATTTTCTTTCCATTTAACTTTAAACCAAATCCAAACTGGAAATGTCAAACCTAGTAAAATTAAACTTGTCAAGTTTGTCAAACAGGGTATTGTCTTGCCGCAGTTGTCACAATAAAGTCCAAACCAATTTTTGAATGCGTTATTTCTTGTCGACCATTTAAGTCCTGAGTGAAGTGTTCCGCAATGTGGGCAAGGGATTATCGTCTTCTCTTGTAAACTTTTTGAAGAGTCCTTTTCAATCAACATTATTTTAGGAACTCTTTGTCCTAATAGTAATTCGTTAATTACAAGTCCTGGGTTGATAATCCAGTGTAACATTACAGGATTTTTCCAAGTCCAAATTTTAAATTTTGATTTGTCGTATTCCATATTTGTCATTTTTAACGTTCTGTTTTCTAACATAGCAGGTAACGTTTTGGCGCTTGGCGCAGTGGCGGATTTCGGAGCACAAAACTGTCAATAAACCACAAAAGTTGATGCGAGGTAAAATGTTCAATTAACCACGTCACCCGCCATTGACGCCAAACGCCTGTTGTGTGCTGCCCTTCTGTTTTATTCGTCTGTTTGTCAGTCATTTAGTATCAGTTTTATCGTGCGTTGGCTTGGTGGCTCTTTTGCAAAACTTGGCTTTAGCGTGGGCTGGTGCGGTTTTGCAAATGTGCCACCAATAGCGTGGGCTTATTCTTCTTTTTTGTCTCCGTTCTTTACTAAGTCTTCTGCTAACATTTTGGCTTGTGTGATTACCGTATCAACCGCTTTTTCTTGTAAGTCTGGCGGATAACCGTGTAGTCTTAATATTCTTCTGATGTTTCGTCTCAATGCTGATTGTACACTTTCTTTAATTGTCCAATCTATGGTCGTGCTGTTGCGGACTGTCTTCAAAAGTTCTTGTGCAATGTGTCTGAGAATGTCGTCACCCAAAACGGCTACTGCACTGTTGTTCACTTCCAAAGCCGTGTAAAAAGCATATTCTCTATAATCCAATCCCAATTTGTCGCCACGTTGGTCTGCTTCTTTCATTTGTTGGGCAAAGGGAATAAGCACTTTTTCCAAAAACTCTACCGTATCAATCATTCCGTTGTGGTAGCGTTTGATGGCATCTTCCAACATTTCGGAAAATTTCTTGCTTTCTACCAAATTGATTTTTGTCCGCTTCTTGATTTCGTCTTTGAGTAGTTTTTTCAATAACTCAACGGCTAAATTCTTTTGTGGCAAGTCTTTCAATTCCTGCAAAAATCGTTCGTCAAGAATTTCAATGTTTGGCTTTTTAAGTCCAGCTGCATCAAATATGTCAATTACATTGTCGGCTGTGATGGCTTCCGAAATGATTTGCTTGATGGCGGTTTCCATTTCTTCATCCGTTTTGCCGCCTTCATTTCGGTCGGATATTTTTACCAACCTTGATTTGATGGCTTGAAACAATGCCACATCATCACGAATGGCCATTGCCCGCTCGTGGGGAACAGAAATCGCAAAGGCTTTCAATAAGTTTTTGGTGTTTTCGGTAAAACTTTGCTCTCCGTTTTCCTGACTGAAAATGTAATCCACGATAACGGGAATGAATTTCAATTTTTCTTCGGGTGTAAGCGTGAAGAATTTACGCCAATCAAAATGCCTTAATTGATAGTCTATTGCTTCGTGCAGTTCCAACATTTTGGCAACGGCTAATTCCTGGTCAAGTGTTGGTTTGCCTTCTCCACCGCTTGCGGTGTAGTCTGCTAATGCTGTTTTAAGTTCTTGTGCAATGCCTATATAGTCCACCACCAAACCGCCCGATTTGCCTTCCGTAAATACACGGTTAACCCTTGCAATTGCTTGCATTAAATTATGACCTCGCATTGGTTTGTCAACATACAATGTATGCAAACAAGGAGCATCAAAACCAGTAAGCCACATATCACGGACGATAACCAATTTTAATGAGTCAACTGGATTTTTAAGACGGTCGCCAATTGCTTTCCGTCTTTGTTTGTTTCGGATATGCGGTTGCATATTCAAGGCATCACTACTGCTGCCTGTCATAATTACTTTTATTGTGCCTTTGTCGTCATCATCTGAATGCCACAAAGGACGGATTTTGATGATGGCTTCATAGAGTTCCACACAAATTCTGCGGCTCATACACACTATCATGGCTTTGCCGTCTAAAACTGCATTGCGTTGTTCAAAGTGATAAACCAAATCTTCGGCTATTTTCTGAATACGGTTTGGATTTCCAACAATGGCTTCTAAGCGTGTCCATTTTGCCCGCATCTGTTGACGATTGCTTAATTCTTCTCCTTCGGTGAGCTCTTCAAACTGCTCGTCTAGGCTTACTTTTTCATCTTCGTTAAAATGGACTTTTGCCAAACGGCTTTCATAGAAAATCGGAACGGTGGCTTTATCGTTTACGGCTTGCTGAATGTCGTAAATGTCCACATAGTTACCGAAAACGGCTTGGGTGTTTTTGTCGGTGGTTTCAATGGGTGTGCCTGTGAAGCCGATAAACGTTGCATTAGGCAAAGCATCACGCAAATGTTTGGCAAAGCCATCAATAAAATCGTATTGGCTTCTGTGGGCTTCATCTGCAATGACTACAATGTTTTTTCGTTCGCTTAGAGCCTGTATGTCTGCACCGATATATTCTACACTTGGTTCGTTTACTACATTTTCATTTTCGGGCTGCACAATGTCGGTGGGCATTGGCATAAACTTCTGAATGGTGGTAAACACAATGCCCCCTGATGCCACTTTGAGCAATTGGCGTAATTCCTTGCGGCTTTCTGCTTTTTGGGGTTCTTGCCTTAAAAGTTGCTGGCAATTGGTAAAAGTTTCGTGCAATTGCTCGTCCAAGTCATTTCTATCGGTTAAGATTACCAAGGTAGGATTTTCCATTCTTGGCTCACTAATGAGCTTGCCCGAAAAGAAAACCATACTCAAACTTTTGCCGCTTCCTTGTGTGTGCCAGATGACGCCGCCACGCCTGTTGCCATTGCTTCCGCTGGCGGTTACGGTGCTTTCTACGGCTTTGTTTACGGCATAATACTGATGATAGGCAGCTACTTTTTTGAGCGTTTTGCTGTCGCTTTTTTCAAATACGATAAACTGACGGATTAAATCCAACAGCGTGTGCTTGTTCAACATTCCGTGAAACATCACTTCCATTTGGGGTTGCAAATGGTCGGCTGTGGTTTGTCCGTCTTTGGTTTTCCACGTCATAAACCTGCCGAAATCGCTGGTAATGGTGCCACAACGGGCATCCCAACCATCACTGATGATGAGTAAACTATTATAAGTGAAAAGTGAAGGAATGGCTTGTTTGTAAGTTTGCAGTTGGTTGAATGCCGATTTCAGATTGGTGTTTTCGTCCACTGCATTTTTGAGTTCAATCACCACTAATGGCAAGCCGTTTATAAACAAGATTATGTCAGGGCGTTTGTTTTGATTTCCCTCAATAATTGTAAATTGGTTGATTGCCAAAAACTCGTTGTTTTCAGGAGTTTCAAAATCAACAATGTAAACTTTTTCGCCTCGGATTCCGTTTTCTGTTCTTACTTCAACATCAACGCCATCGGTTAAATATCTGTGAAACGTTTCATTATTGATTAACAAGTTTGGGCTATCGGTACGCAATACTTTTTTTAAAGCATCTTCTTTTGCATCTTGCGAAATGTTGGGATTGAGTTTGTCAATGGCATCACGCAAACGGGTAACCAACACCACTTCGTTGTATTGCCTTTCGGGGTGCTCGCCATCAGGGGAAATATCGGTACCTAACAAATAACTATACCCTAAACTCTCCAAGTAGGAAAGGGCAATTTCTTCTATTTCGTTCTCAGTGATGCTATTCATTGTCTGAATCAGGATTTACTTAATTTTAGAATTTTCAGAATTGTATTTGGGATTGAATACAAGTTTGTATTGTAAACTCGTACTACCAAAGTTTATTAATAAACCAAGCGGAAAATCGTAGGCAACAACATAGTTTTTAGCTTGCGCTAAATGCACATCTTCCAAATTAACCAATGCTTTTAGTTCAACTATCACTTTATCTTCCACAACAAAATCGGCTCTTCTTGTTCCAACATCTACCCCCTCATAAAAAATAGTGTGTTCTTTTTCTCTGGCATAACACAGCCCTGCCTTTTCCAATTCTAAAGCCAAACATCGCTGATAAATAACCTCCTGAAAGCCATTGCCCAAGGTGTTATGTACTTTCATTGCACATCCTATTATTTTGTATGTCAATTCATCTTTCATCATAATTCTGTTCATTCTTTAATCTTGAAAATTCTGATTCAGACTGATTTGTCCGCTCATTAACTTGGGTAGTAGTGTGTCACGGGTTTGGGTTAAGGTTTGGATTTGCTTGGTGTTTTCTAAAATTTTATCATCTAATGGATTTACTACAGTTTCAAATTCATAAATGATTTCATTTGAAGGGACAATGATTTCAATGCTTTCAAAATTTGATTTATTTATTGAGCCAAATACCGTTCCTTCACCTTCAAACCCATTAAAAACTGGCTCTAAATTCTTCATCATATAATACGTGAATGAGTAAGCGTCAGATTTGTGTCGAACAGAAGATAAACCACGACCAACGCAGCACATTTCATTTGCCATATTGATGTCGCCAACAGGTGCTCTAACGCTAACTAATGTATCAAGTGGTTTTGCTATTCGTTTTGGTTCAGTAGTGTAAAGCCTATTTGTTGGAAATCTAAAACCAAAATCAGTTCTTCCTTGATAAAACACCATTCCTTCACCAATTTCATTGTATGAAGTGCCTGGGGGCGATTGACCCATTATTAAATTGAACTCATCTCCCAATTTCCCCATTCTCCACCCCTTCGGCAGACCATCCACCAACTCGCCATCAAAACCGGGGAAGTTGAAATTGACAAACCACTCTTTGAAAATGGCTTGTGCCATAGCTTCCAAAGTTTGGTTCATTTGCAGGTTGAGTTCTATTTTGTCGTCAAGGGATGAAAGGATTTGGGCGATTTGGCGTTGTTCTTCTATGTCCTTTGGTGCTTGAAATTCGTAAGAACAAATTCTTGTAGGTGAAGTGTGTTTTACGGTTGAACCCGTGGCAGAACCAACAATGTAAAATTGGTACGGCTTAGTTCTTAGAACCCAATAAAGAAAGTCAGGGTCAATTTCATCACTTTTGAATTGAACCAACCCTAATCTTTGATTGTGCAAATATTTTATTCCTGAATGTTTAGGAATTTTCGCTGAATAACCCAATGTGTCACCTGCTTTACTCAAGTCAGTCATTGTAATTAGAATATCGCCTTCCTTTAAAATATAATCAGCTGGATAATCACCATTGTAATACTTGAATTTATCGGCTTTAAATCCACCACCTATTTTGAAATTGCCTGGTGTTAAAAGAATATCTTGTGTTGGTTGGTCTGAAAAGAATTCACCTTTAAAAGCAAAGCCGTGCTTTACATTTATTAAATCCCCCAACTTATATTTTTTCCACTCGCTCATAATTGATAGCCGATTTTAGAAAGATTGTGTTTAATGGCTTCATCTAATTCGGTGGCTTTTTGCATTTGCTCTTTAAGTGTAGCGCTTAATTGTCGCATTTTTTCTTCAAATGTTTGATTGTCTTCTTCCACCGGTTTAAAGTCGATGTATCGGCCTGGGGTTAGGATATAGTTGTTTTTGCGAATATCTTCGATGGTGGCAGACTTGCAAAAACCTGCAATGTCTATGTATTCGGCAAATTGCTCTTTGCTTCGCCACTTGTGGTAAATGTCGGCAATATTGGCAATGTCGTTGTCTGTTAGTTCACGCTGTTTGCGGCTTATCATTGTGCCAAATTTCCTTGCATCAATAAAAAGCACTTCGTTGGTGCGGTTTCTGAATTTGGTTGTTTCGGTTTTGTTGCGAGCCAAAAACCACAAACAAGCGGGAATTTGAGTGTTGTAAAACAATTGCGAAGGCAAAGAAACCATACAATCCACCAAATCGGCTTCAATCATTGCTTTTCTGATTTCGCCTTCGGTGGCTATTTCAGAACTCATACTGCCGTTTGCCAAAACAATTCCTGCCGTGCCATAAGGGGCAAGTTTGCTCACAAAGTGTTGCAGCCAAGCGTAGTTGGCATTTCCTGATGGTGGAATACCGTATTTCCATTTGTGTGTTTCGGCTTTATTGATGTTATAATCACTTACGTTAAACGGTGGATTGGCTATGATGTAATCCACTTTTAATTCTGGGAATTTGTCGTTCATCAAGGTATCACCCAATTCAATTTTGGCATCAATCCCACGAATAGCCAAATTCATTTTTGCCAACTTGTAAGTGGTTGGGTTGCTTTCCTGTCCGAAAATGGAAATTTTACCTTTTCGGTGTTCGTGCATTTCAATGAACTTTTCGCTTTGCACAAACATTCCACCGCTTCCGCAACAGCCGTCATACACTCGTTTTTCAGCTTCGGGGGCAAGCATTTCAACCAAGAGTTTTACAATGCTGGCAGGCGTGTAAAACTGTCCGCCTTTTTTGCCTTCGGCATCTGCAAACTGTCCTAAGAAATACTCAAACACAAAGCCCAAAACGTCTTTGCCTTTTCCGTTTCCGTTTTTACTTAACGTAATTGAGCCAATCAAGTCAATTAGTTCTCCAAGTCGTTGTTTGTCGAGTGCAGGTCGTGCATAGTCTTTTGGCAAAACACCTTTCAAAGAAGCATTGTCTTTTTCAATGGCGTCCATTGCATCGTCAATGTCTTTCCCAATTGTAGGTAGTTTTGCCCTGCCTTGTAACCAGTTCCAACGTGCTTGCGGTGGAACATAAAAAACTCTTTCGGCTGTATATTCGTCTTTATCTTCTGGGTCGGCTCCTGTTTCGTGTTTGGTCGATTCTAATTGTTTGAAAAGTTCATCAAAAGAATCTGATATATACTTCAAGAAAATCAAACCCAATACAACGTGTTTGTATTCAGCCGCATCCATATTGTTGCGTAGTTTGTCGGCTGCTTGCCAAAGGGTTTTTTCTAATTCTAAATTCTCACTCATTTGTTGTCTGTTATGCTAAATTTTAATTGTCAAAGTTAGTTTTTTAAATGCCTTGTCGTTCTGTCGAACCGTGATAGTTGTCCCATGGTGCGTTGGGGTAAAAGCAAATGTGCTGCATTGCGTTGGCTATGAGCGTGGAGATGCAGCTCTTTTGATTTTGCTGAAGCGTTGGCATTTTGTCTATCATTTTTCAGTTCGTTTTCTGTCGGTCGTGTTGTCTTTTAGGGTTGCACACAACGGTTGAGGCTAAAAGCTGGCGGGCATTTTGGAACACTTCACTGTCAACCTGCGATAAAGTTTATTAGTTGCAATGCCCTTCAAATTTGCACTTCCTGTCCGCTTGATTTTAGCCTTTGTTATAGTGCGTATTTTATTCATTTTCAAATAATTCTGCTGGATTAATCTTAAATTGGAGCATATTTGCAGTATTTCTGCCTCCATCACCACCTTTTCTTTGCATAGTAATTCTTCCTATTTTAAAATTTCCTCTGTTAGTAATTTCAATTTTACCATTTCCGAAATAATTCAAACAAAAATTCATTGGTTTTAAAATCCACCTTGCATTTTTCTCAACTTTTTGAGCTACTAACATCCATTCTGCCGCAAACTTACCTTGTCCTTTCAATATATCAGAAACAATCAATGATTGATTTTTCTTTAACCATTTTAAAACAACTTTCTGTTCAACTTCAGAAAATTCATTTGCAAACATTCTTCTTTTGTCTTTTGGGTTTTTGATTGTAGGTTTTTCTTCGCCTGTATATCTCTTTAAAATTGAAACGACTTGTGTAGGCATATTCCACATTTCAGCATATTTATCAATCCATCGTTTATCTATTTGATTAAATCCTTTAAGATTACTTACCAATTTAACCTGTAAATTTTCTATATCAATGGCTTTTTTTAATTTTATAGTTACTTGAACTTGAACATCTGTTTTATAACCGGATATTTTTACAGCTTCAACATATTCAATTTCCGAAAGGTCATATTTCATTAAAATTAACCAAGTTTGAGCATCTTTATCTTTTTTCCAATTGTTGAACTTTTTAATAATATCCTCTTCATTTTTAAAACCGTCTTTTGCTGTTTGAGAACCTCTTTTAATTAAATCCATGCTTATTTTGTTGTAAATAAATTATTAACGGTATATTCCCTTAACCTTTGATAGGCTATCTCGACATATTCTTTTGAAATCTCTGAGCCAATCCATTTCCGATTCATTAGTTGAGCGACTTTTGCCGTTGTACCGCTCCCCATAAATGGGTCATAAACTAAATCATTTTCGTTAGTCCATGTGTAAATTTGGTCGTAAACAAGCTGTTCGGGAAAAATAGCTGGATGCTTGTAGGCAATTTTGTCTTTTGTAGAAATTCCACCGCCAACAGAATAGAAAAAAACATTTCCTACTTTTTTTTCTTTGGTTCTTTCAACTTTTTCATAATCAAGAGAACCATTTTTTCCACGATTTTTTATATTGGCAAGACCTTGATATTTTGTAGGTTCTGTTATAGGATTAAATGTTTTAGGACTTCCTTTTGAAAAAGCAAACATATATTCAAAATGTTGATGGTATCTGTTTCCTGTCTGCGGCATTGGATTATTTTTGTAATAAATCATTGTATCGTGTAAACGAAATCCTACAACTTCTTTGAAATACAAAGCTTGTTTAAAAGATGTTCCTGTTTCACTACCGTCAAAGGTTGCGTCAGCTACTACCCAAATAACTACCCCTCCTTGCTTTAAAATTCGATATAATTCTTTTGCAATTTTTTCAAATTCAAACTGATAACCGTTGTAATTCCTGATATCATCATAAGGTGGTGATGTGATTACAAAATCAACAAAGTTATCAGGCATATTTTTCATTGTAATCAAACAGTCCTCGTTATATATTTTTCCAAATTCCATGTTACAAAAATAATAAAACTTTGATAAGTGTCTTCATTTTAATATGCACTATAACGTGATTGGGGTTGGTATTGGAGCGACTTTTGAAACACTTCCTTTTCAATCCCGTACCAAAGGTAAATAATAGCTCCGAAACTTCCAAATATGCAGTAAATTAAGCTCTTATACCAACCCCATGTTACCGCCTGGTGTTCTATCTTCCAGGCTTGTAAATCATTGTCATTTTACTTTCTTGTCTTTCCGTGACGGCTTGTGTGTCAGCGTTTTTATTTTTTTTTGTGTCGGCAAATTTTCATTGTAAATTTTTGCAGTGTGTTGGCTTTATAAGCTCTTTGACAAAGCTTCGGCTGGAGCGTTTGCACGAAGGGTCACTGGCAATTCCGATAAATCGGAACAGGTCGTGATTGCAAAATGAGGAGGCTCTTAGTTTTTCGCAAACCTCAAAATTGTTACAATTTGACTTTTATTATAAAATTTCAATAAATATATTCCTGATTTTAGATTACCTGTAAAAACTTTAGTTAATTCTGAGTTAATATTATATGTTGAGATTAATCTACCTGTAATGTCATAAATATCCATCTTATCAGCTTGTATTCCGTTCAAATTTAAGTTTATGAAATCTTTTGCAGGATTCGGGTAAACATATATTCCGTTTTCGATAGTTTGAGATGGATCAGCTGTTTCAATATCTACAATATTGATACTGATATTTTTGCTGTAATTACCTAAGCTGACTGTCAAATTTTCGATTCCCAGACTTAAAAGCGTAACATTTTCGCCGTTGAAACTTACTCTTCCAAATGTTTCATTCCAAGTTACATTATTTTCAAGTCCAACGGTAAAATTTCTACTTACGCTGTCCACATGGTTGTATTCTTCTTCGGTTTCAAAATGCAAATATACTGGTGTTGCGGCTACTAATGCCATGCTATCATTTTCCAAACCTAATGGAATTGGGTAACGCCCCTCTGCATAAGACCAACCATCGCCTAACATTGCCTGCAATTCTGGGCTTGTTCCTGTTAGTTGGGTGGTTAGTTTACCTTCGGCGGAGTTGGGAACATCGACATCTGCTATACCTTTACTTAGGCACATTTGTTTGTCGTAGAAGTTGTTGGCAATTGTTAGAGGATTGATTTCTAACTCATCATCATTGGCAATAATGGCTGAACTGTTTGTGCGACCAATATTTAAGCAATTGTATATTGTATCAGTAGTTGGTCCTATTATTCCAAATCCGATACCCCCAGTATATGTAGAACCACTTACATTGCCACTGTTAAAGCAATTACTGATACGATAACCAGCACCATTCCCGTAAATACCTCCAATACTACTCTCTCCCGAGATATTTCCGTAATTGCTGCATTTATCTATTAAGGTATATTGGTTTATGTACCCTGCTATGCCTCCGCAATACATAACTTTCCCTTCAATATTTCCGTAATTAATGCAATTAATAATATGTGTATCTCCTACAATATAACCAGCTACACCTCCAACACCAGTCGAAAAATTATTACCAGTAAAATAAAAATCTCCATAGTTATTGCAATTGCTGATAATGACCGGCAGACCATCATAACCAATTATATTATACCCTCCAATCCCCCCTCCCGAAGACCCATCATATAAAGCATTTTCTATTAAAATATTTCCATTATTTATACAATTAACAACCATTGCGGCGTTCATATCTTCGGATGTATTTATTTCCGATGATATTCCCCCAACCATGGTACCGTACAGATCAGAATTATTTATGCAATTTTGTATTATTCCTCCGTCATTCCTAAAACAAATTCCTGAACTAAAAATATTCCCATAATTGTCAAATATTTCAGTAATTATTTCATTATTTGAAAATACAGAAGAAAGATTATTTATACAGTAATTAATCTCTCCATAATTATACCCGACAAGGCCTAAACTTGCAAAAATATAGCCTGAAATACTTAACGAATCCAAATAAGCGTCTTCGCCAAGTTCAGGAAAAAGGCAGTACTCAATTTCTGTGTAGGAGTACATGACGCTGTCACGCAAATCCATACCCAAAACTATGTTATGACCTTTACCATGAAAGCTTCCGTTAAAAGGGAAATTACGCTTACCAACAGGGGCTCTTAACGAATCGGAAATATCATTCATCAAATCGAAATGAATACCGGTAAAGGAGTTTCCCGACAACAGGCTGTCGCTTAGTTCTTCAATGTGGGATTTTGTGTAAATCCGGTACGGGTCAATATTTGTACCTGTGCCGCCGCCAAACTGACAAAAAACACTTGTACTTACTGTTATCAAAATAATAAAAAATACATATTTTCTCATAATACAAAATTTATAATGCTTACTAAAGGGCTTCCCCAAATATTAAATCCGGGGTCGCCCAATATAAAACAGTTATTCCAAAATCATTATTTTTGCATTTGCTGTCTGCTTATCTTCATCAATTGCGCTAATTATATACATTCCCGGCTTACTGATCTTTACCGAATTAAGGATCCCATTATCTGTTGTCCCTGAATCAACCATCCTTCCTGACATATCAAATATTTTGTAAACGATATTTCCGGTAAACATATTGCAAATGAATTGATCTCCATCAAAAACCCTAATCTCTGCTATTTCATCAAAAGAAGTCAGATCTACTATCTCTCTTGAATATATAGCCTGTTTTTTATCAATGATGTTTTTTATTTCATCACAAGCTTTGTTGTAGCTAGATTTTGCTCCGCCACACAGCTCAGACGCAGACAAGGAATAACTTGAATATGATGTTACATCATAATAAGTTGTATATGCATGGGTTTGTGTTATTGCAGACATGGTAGAGTCAACATAATCAAACTCAGGCATAGTAACAATTATTTCGGAATCACAATTATCATAGTTTAGATCAAATGTTTCCACAAGGTAGGCAGTATCAGAAACAGCTCCAGAAGAATACACATTATATGTCCCATCGTCAAAAATAATATTGTTCAGGTATGCCTGCTGCGTAATATATTGAGTTGAAACCCACGGGATCGTATCAAGATCCACATCATCCATAAACTTAACTATATAGTTTGTCGGATCATATAAATCGAACTGTGCAATATAGCGTTTTTCAAAATTTTCAACACCATCAAATCCATTATGATGTCCCAGAACAAACAGGTTCATAAAATTGTGGGCAGCATCAATTATCATTACTTTCTCAGACGGGAACTGATAAATATTACTGTAATTTACCTGTCCGGAAATATAGTTTATCTCCGTTACCCACAGGCCGTCCCCGTTTGCATTACGTATATCCTGAATCAAATAAGCAATACTGTCATAATAATACCCGTTGCCGGCAAGCACATGATCATTAGTCCCTTCCGAAAAGTAGAAGTCATCCGAACGTAATAAATGCAAAACACTATTGGCAGGATATAATGTAAATGTACCTGGAATATACCCGATTACATTATAATTACCAATGTTACCACTTAAAATATGTTTTTTTCAACATTGTCCCAGGAAACAGCACATATCTGGCCATTATTAAATTTCAGCCCGGGATAATAAAGACTCAAATCATTTTTAATCCTGGCAAAACTACCGCCATTATATGTTGTAACAAGATTATACATTTTGTATGCCGGTGTAGTTACATTACTCCAGCAACCATCAACAAACATCGAATTAGCATAATTAAGGAAACGATATCTAACTGAAACTGCAGCCTGACCACTCATTGTTATCTTGATAACAACCCCCCTGTCATCAGAGTCGCCATATCCGTAAACGACAATATTGTCCTCTTCGTCAATGAATCCTCCTTTCAGAAGTATTTTCCCATAAGTATCAGATAACTGAAACGCCCTAGAGTTTGCATTGTCGGGTTGTGGGAAAGGCGTTGAATAATCAAGAGGTGTTACAAAAATTTTCAAATCATCATCAGTACCAACCATGTAATGATAATAATTATTCATGTCTGATATTGTTACTGCGCTAATAATGTCAGCAGAATTTGATTCAAACATACTGTGTGCATTTTGTCCAAACGCAAAGCCACTCGAAAAAACGAGTGCAACTATTGCTAAAAAGAATTTATTTTTCTTTTTGATACTCTCTAAAAACATTTGTATGTGAAATGAAATTATATAAATAAAAAACAAAGTGTTCATAAGAATTATAGCCGGAAAATTTATTAAATGAATGGTTAGGCTAGTGAAAG
>Ga0209409_1002335_pt1 | contig 14240 bp, 9 predicted proteins | sample AD_JPNMR1_MetaG_FD_184424 | JGI IMG/M metagenome (GOLD analysis project Ga0209409, IMG submission 184424) | Active sludge microbial communities of municipal wastewater-treating anaerobic digesters from Japan - AD_JPNMR1_MetaG (SPAdes) (version 2) | ecosystem: Engineered > Bioreactor > Anaerobic >...
AGTAATAAATGATACCGGGAAACCATAAGTGTCAAAACCGAACGATGCCGTCAGGTTGTTGCCGTATTGCCCGGCGGTTAACTGTCCCCGTGCATTCATTTCAGTCATTGTCCATCTGGTGGCGCCGCCGGTCGATATTGAACTAAGGTAACCGTTGGAGTTATAGTTGTTGGTTTCGGTTATGCCCGATGGATGGGTAATAGTATACAGCCTGCCAAGTCCGTCGTAAGTGTATGAGGTGGTGAAGGCCGAGGAACCCGGGATTGTCTCGGTAATTGAAGCAAGCCTGCCTTTGCTGTCATACACAAATGAACGGCTTACATTATTGGTAGAACTGATGCCTGTAAGCTGTTTGTTTGAGTTATAGGAATAAGTAATGGTACCCTCAGGAGTAATTTTCTGTGATATTGTACCATCCTGATTGTAATAAATATATGTTGCCTGATTTCGGGCATTTACCTGCGAGGTTAATTCACCGAACCCATTATAGCCGTAAGTTATCGTTCCGGCACTCGGGTCAACAAGTTTAATCTGGTTTCCGGTAATATCATAATACATCCTGGTAATGATATTGCCGGGTGCTATTATTGTTCTTGGTTTACCATCGGGATAATACGTATAGGTGATTGTGCCTCCGGCATCTGTTGCCGAGACCAGTGTGCCGTCAGGTGCCAGAGTTTTGGAAAATGTTTTTCCTGCTGTTGTTTCAGTAACTGTGGCACCGTTGTATTGCCATTGGGTATTTCTTCCCGAAGGTCTGTACAACCAGGTCTTTCTTCCATAACTGTCATACTGGTACCTATTCCAAAGAACCTGGTCTCCTGAATAATAAGGCTCTGAAATGCTATCAGCCTGGCCTTTATAGTTGTATCGCGTTTCGGTAATAATCAACCTTCCATCGAATCCTTTTACATCTGATCTTATTTCCCGCCCGAACCTGTCGAACCATTTTTTACTCTGGGAGCCGTCATTTCCTAACTCGGTAACGGAATATCTTGCATTTAATGGTGTGGAAGCCGGGTTTTCCCATGACAGTGTTGTGGTGGTCTGGTTGCCGTCGGTTGAGCTTACTATATAAGGTCTTCCCATACCATCGTATTGGTAAGTAACAGTATTACCAAGATAATCCTGTCGGGTATATAATCTTCCGTAACTATCGTAAGTGCTGGTTGTTGAATGAGAAAGCGGGTCGGTAATGGTATGAACCCTGATATTATCAGATTCATAAGTGTAACTGGTTGTTCTTGAGACATTGTTGGCTGTAGTGGTTTCATATTGCAGAGTACCGTTTGCATAATACCCGTACGATTTTGTTATCTGATAATTTGTTCCCTCAAACCATGTTTCAGACAACAGATTATTATTGACTGTACTGAAAACTCTCGAGCAAGTTCTGCTTATGGTAGTGTCACCTCCTGTGTACTGGAGGGTTGTTGTATAAGGCCTTCCAAGAAGCCACTGTGAAGATGATACAATGTTTTCGTAACTTGAGATTGTCGTTTCAGTAATACCGTTGCTATAGGTTTTAACTGACTGTGTAAGGTTCCCAAAATTGTCATACGAGGAATTTGATGTAACAGTATGGCCTGTCAGCTTATCGGTATTAACCGATGTCTGGATATAAGGGAAGATACGTTTTCTGGAAGCATCCAGAATAATCCTGGACCATGTATTTCTCACAACCGAAATAGTATCGGAACCACTCAGCTTTGAATATGAAGAGATCGATTCAGGATAAAAATATGTCGAATTATATCCTGTTATATTTCCGTTTTCAATACCGGTAGCTGAATCAATTGCTTTGATTTTGGCGAAACCCAGAAATCCTTTCCCCTGCAGATGTATTTTTGCACCTTCATAATAGTAGTTTTGTGTATTAAAAGAACCTTTGCCATTATCTGTAAATATTGAGCTTACAACACTCCAAGGTCCCTGGAAATCTGTTACAGGAAACACTGCCCCTGATCCTTTCTGATAAATATCCGTGCCGTATTCAGACAGTCTTGCATAATTGATTTTTGTAAGTACCCCAAGCCCATCCGATATTTTATCCATCAGAATGGAAGAATTGCCTGATGTTCTATAAACTACATACCCGTCCCACCACGGAGCCCCTTCAAGATCTGTACAGATAAAATCCGTTCTGCCATCACCATTAAAATCAGCAACATAACAATTGTGGGCTCCTGTCGGGTACCTGACAAGGATGCTGGTATACAGATTTGCACCTTTGTTTTTAGAGATAAAAAAATAGGCATTGTCATATGTGCTGCCTGATGCCATTATATCAGTACAGCCATCACCGTTGAAGTCACCAACACGAACATGATCATCTTTCAGATTTGCTTTCTTTTGCGGAATAAATATCGTCTTAAAACCAGTTCCTGTGGATAGTCTTATTTGCCATTCGGACCAATCGTAAGTATTGTATCCGTATAAAAACATGTCCGCTTTTCCATCCCCGTTAAAGTCACCCGGAATAAAATGATGGTTTTTAGTAGGCCAGTCAGAGTTATAAATAACACTTAATGAACCTTCAGACAATGAATATATATTAAGCCCGGTTGTCTCAAAACTCCAGATATCTGCCTTTCCGTCGCCGTTGAAGTCATTGGTTATGATATGATTACTTAATGTTGAAATATTACCAGAACCTAAAGTCTTAACATTTCGATAACCAGGAGGATATAGCACCCCATTATCACCTCCAAAAGAAGATATTGTCCAGTCTCCGTATTCGTTGTATATAAATACATCATTAATACCGTCACCGTTAAAATCTTTTCCACTGAATTCTATATCTTTGCCTCTTAAATGAATTGCTCTCTCTTTCCACCCTGAGGTTTTATAAAGATCAGATGAAAAACTGACAAAGAATTCATCTGGATCAGACAATGAAAAGCCGTTAGAAAGCATTACTAAAAATTTTGTAGTTGGAGGTGACTCCTCGTATATTTCATATAAAATATCATCCATCCCATCAGCATTTAAATCAATTGCCTCAATATCTTTAAGTTTATTTAAATCAATTACAATACTAGAATTACTCCATATATAATTAAACTTATCATTACCGTTTCCATAGCATACTTTCACACCAGTCCACGTTGCCCTGCCCGGGATTGGGATGCAGAAAAAATCGCTTTTACCGTCGCCGTTAAAATCACCTGCAACCAACTTTGATTTATATGTAATATATTGATGATCCTGATTATACTCTGTTTGCTGAAACGACACATTTTCAGGAAGAGTATAAGAAAATACAGTTGAATTCAGTCTGTTGGTCCCAGTACCGTATTCAATAACTTCATTAAGTAATGAGTAAGAATTGTAATCTGATCCCTGGTATGAATGTTTAAATTCATATGTTTTTATAATATTTGAATTGTACTGTATTGTGATTTTTTCAAGCAACAGGTTCTGTTTTATTTTAACACCTTTAAAATATGAACTGATAGTATCAAATCGGCTCTTATAATAAAATGTTATCTTGTTTGGGCCATATACAATTTCTGCAGGGTATACCAGATTATTTTCCCTTAAATAACTGAAATCAATATGGTTACCAAAAAGATCCGATATTTTTGAAATATACCATTCCATGATTGGATTGAAACCATTTATCTTTTGCTTCGATTCCTCCGAATTTCCATATTCATAAATAAATCCTGTGCTGGTTTCAGCTTTAAACCATTCCGGGCCGTTTTCGCCAGCATTGTGAGGTGTAACACGGGTAAAAATATCCAGTTCTGTCTGATATTGTGCAGATGGATCACCGTAATATGATGAAGTGTTTATCAGTCTCTGGCCGTCAAGATAGAATCTGTCGTTGTTGTCAAGTTCAACGCCCCTTGCAGAGCCATCGTTATAAAAATTTTGTGGTCCTCTCTTAATTGATGATAGGCCTGAAATATTCCATCCATAACCAGCTATCCCAGGTCCGCTGTGACTTGAATACACAAGTGATAGTGCTGGAGATAGTCCGTTAACTCCCGGGGGTAATTCAATATTAATATTGTAAGTTGCACCTCCTGCGGCATCAACATTCAAACTTCCATTGGTTGATCCCACATGAAGATTAGTGTTAATAATACGTGTTTCCGGTTCAGGTATTTCAGTACCGTATAAATAGGATGCAAATGATATGACCTTTTTAAATAAAATATTTGAATAGGCAGTATAACCGCATAAATTGTCAGTTACCTTTCTTCTGTAATACATATTTACAGATTGTGGAGTTGAAGGAAAATCCTTATTAGTGCATCCGGTATTGGTCCATTGACTTTGTCCGTTTTCAGACTTTTCCCATTCATAGGAATAAATACCCGAACCTCCGCTTGCATCCTGCAGTCCGGTAATAGGGCCTGAATAGCCACCATAACTGGTATTGTCACCTGAAATTATACCGCCACTTACAGAAGTTGAATAAAAATCTATGGTCACAATATTTGATATTCCTGACATACAGCCATTCGCATCAGTAACTGTTCTTCGAAATTTTGTTGGAATTGTTAACGCTGGTGGAGAATAAGTGGTAGATGTAGCACCGGGAATATTATTCCATGTGAAACCTCCGTCCGTTGAACTTTGCCACTGATAGCTATAAGGAGGAACTCCTCCTGAAGCAGAAGCAATGTTAATTATCAGTTCGGGTACTGTATTATAACAAATTGTTTGGGAGCTAGATATTGATCCACCCGAAGGAGAAAATTTAATATTTATTTCCTTTGTACTTAGAAGACCACTTCCACATTCATTATAGCCACAAACTGAAATAATAACCTGCGCTGACCCACATCCAGAATTGATCATTGCAGATGTACCATAATATCCAGGAACCGGATTTCCGTCTACATACCAAGAATAGGAAGTTGCTCCTTCAACCGGATTAATATAATATGTAGCACCAGTACTACAACATATAGAAGAGGGACCATAAATTTCATCTGGTGCAGGCAATTGCTCACAACCAACATCCTGGGATACTGTAACATAATAATCTGTTTCAGTCCAGTAATCGTGTATCACTACAGTTCCCTGCCGATATCCTTCATGGTTTGCATCTGCATAAACAGTTACAATGTGCTCATAATAATCTGTCCATACATATATCCAACTATCATTGGTATAAGCTTCATAACTCTCACACCCTCCGGTTGATAGATAAATGTCACCATAACCTCCGTTTCCTGGAAGTTCTATATCAGTTGTGCTTATATAAAAAATGCACTGGCTTGCAGCAGGTTGGCTTATCAGAATTAATCCGGCCAACATGGCAATTAACAGGAAAGCATTTTTTAAATGTTCTCTAGTGCTCATTCTTCATACCGGTTCTTAATGGTTATGAATAACTCTTTATTGAACATTCCGCCAATATATCAGACACTATTTCTGAACTGATGCTCTGAAAGCAGCAGCTTTTTCTTTTTCAGCTTCCATCAAAGACATGAGTTTGTCAAACGCATCGGGAGGCATAACTTTTTTCAATTCCTCGTTCCTGTTTTGGGTACATTGAACATATGCTTCCTGTTTGGCAGTAATAAAAGCATCCGTGACATGAACAGAATCACTAATCATCTGGTACTTAAGGTTTATCCTGTAAATATCCTCAAATAACTTCTGGTCCAGGTGCAATGAATTTATCATCCATTTTGTTTGACCTTCGGCTGCTCTTTCCGGTGTGGTTCTCTGTTTTGGGAGGATTTTGGCTTCCTGCCCATTTGTGGTATTTGTGCCGGCTAACCATAAAAAGCCTGACACAAATAAAATGTATAAAAAACTTGGCTTTTTCATGGAATCCTTATTTAGGTTAATACAGTTATTAAGTTAGTTGCTCTTTATAATTTTCCAGTCCGAAACACTCTTATTGATCTTTATCCTCATTATATAAACCCCATCTCTGAAACGGCTGATATCAACTTCCGATGGCGTAACGAAATCCTTTTTTATAAGTAACCGCGTCCCGTTCAGATCATATATGCTCAGTTCATTCTTTGCCTCTGAAGGCATGTTAATTATTTCAATATTAAGGAGGCCCCTGGAGGGGTTCGGGTAAATAATTACAGTCATTTCCCTGTTATCCAAATCAGTTGCTTTTATTTCACTGCCTGATTCACTCATTAGTCCTGATTTTGATTCTCCATGCATCATCTTCTCAACAATAAGTGTACGACTGGTTCTGTTTCCTCCCGGATCGTAAGTAAACTCTATCGTTTGAGCATTAATGCAGGTTAACGATAACAGTATAATTACCAATCCTGAAAGACCTGTTTTTGCCTTATTCATAACATTCATTTTTAATAAGTTACTTCTATGTTTTTTAAAAATACCCTTACGGGATTGCAGGTGACTTTTTTATTTCGTTTAAATAAGGAAGGATTTGTTACCCGATTTCAGACAATAATTATCAACAGATTATTAACAGCTTATTAACATCGCATTTGGGAAGTGTTCTCAACATGATAAATTTTATAGGGTCTATGGAATTCAAACTTATACAACACGTGGCCCTGGGTCGTTCTTGCTCAGATTATCCTTTTTGAAATTCAATCCTTATTACATGGTCAATATAAAGTCTTTTATATTCCACTTTTGTAGTGCATGTATTAATCCCCAAAATAGCTGGACATAATTTGAAAAACAAATTAGGTTTTATTAAATTTTTAAGCCTATGTAAATCATTACAATAATAAACGGCAGCACGGAATTCTGAAAAAACTCCTATGCAGATTAGGAATGAATACTACTAGTCATTGTCAACCGATAACCTACTGACGACAAAAGTATCGGAGGGGTTGTCAGAAGTTTTGGGTTGTGAAGACACTTTGACCAATCCGAAGATATAGCTAACTTTGTTTATCGGTTGATGAATGGAAACGAAATAAACATTAAACGAGAAGTACTAAACTCTTTTGAAAAATCTATCCAGTTTATTGGGGGTTAAGACAATAATTTATTGGGTAGTGTCCATAATTTTGTGTAAATGAAAAGGCAGCTGCATTTGGGACGCCAACCGGACTGGAGCCGGAAAACGAGCTCAAAGTCCGGTTGGTTAGGAAGAAAAAATTAATTTTAACCTTTTAAAAATGCAGCATTATGAATGAGAATGAAAATGAATTATTTAATATTCCGGAAGAGGCCTTAAAGAAAATAAGGACTCAGGAGGAATTTGAAGATTACTTTCAGACGCTTTATAAAAAAGGCGTAGAGGCACTTCTGAAAGCTGAGATAAAGGAGCATCTTGGTTACTCTAAGCATGAGCCTGCGGGTCGTAACACTGGTAACAGTCGCAATGGTTACAGTAAAAAAATACTCAAGACTAATCTGGGAGATATACCGCTGGATGTACCCCGTGACCGCAACCTACATTTGAGTCTGTTGTAGTACCGAAACATCAAAGAATGTCTTCAAAAATTGAGCATGCCATCATTACTATGTATTCCAGAGGCATGACAACAAGGGACATTGAAGAAACTATAAAAGACATTTACGGTGTTGAGGTGAGTGAGAGTTCGATATCCAATATTACCAGTGCGATAATAGAGGACATAAAAGAGTGGCAGCAAAGGCCTCTGGATCCGGTTTATGTGGTTGTCTGGATGGATGGTATTGTAATAAAAGTCAGGCAAAACGGGAAAGTAACAGGTAAAACCATCTATCTGATGATCGGGCTTAAGCATAATGGTCTGAAAGAAGTGCTTGGGATGTGGATCAGTGAGAGCGAGAGCGCTTCATTCTGGCTTAATGTCCTTACTGAAATTAAAGCCAGAGGCGTAAAGGACATATTGATTGCATGCACCGACAACCTCTCAGGTATAAGACAGGCTATCAAATCCGTATTCCCAAATACCGTTACTCAACTGTGTGTGGTTCATCAAATCCGTAACAGTATCAGATATGTTGTATGGAAAGACCGTAAACACTTTCTGTCAGATTTAAAGAATGTTTATGGTGCAATTAACAGGGATATGGCTTATGATGCCCTGGAAAACTTCGCAGAAAAATGGGGCTGAAAATATGCTTATGCTATTAAATCCTGGAAAGATAACTGGGATGAGCTCACTGCTTACTTCGATTATCCAATGGAGATACGTAGAATTATCTATACCACAAATGCCATCGAAAGTCTTAACAGCAGTATCCGTAAATATACTAAAACAAAAACAGTCTTCCCGGATGACCAGGCTGCCTTAAAAGCCGTTTATCTGGCTATTGCTAACGTGGAGAAAAAATGGACTTACCCTATCAGAGATTAGGGTGCCGTTATTAACCAATTAATAATTATTTTTGGTGATAGATGCAGTATATTTTAATCCCAAACGCTGCCCGTTTACACAAAAATTTAAACAGGCTCATTTATTGATTTATAAAATATCAATCTGATTCTTCTTTCACTCCAAACAACCTACCCTGCCCATAATCCTCTCCATTCTCCTCTAATTTTTCAATCGGCATATCCTCTTCTTTAATACTGTATCCCTTCTTTTCACTCAGATTCTCCTGGTACTTTTCCCACACTTCTTTTATCCTTTTCAGGTGCGCCTCCATATCAAAAGCAGGTGCCAGGCGATCGTAAGCTTCGAGAACAAGTCGCCGGGTACGATACTCCCCGTATTTGCACATCTCCTTATCTTTTAGTACACGAAATGTTTCGCCGGGAAATTCCTTACCATACACATCCTGTGGATCAAGAATATACCTGAGTTCATCCCTGCTAAGGCCTTACAGTAATGCATACCAAGCATCTAGCTCCGCCTTCAGCCGTGGACGGCGGTCTTCATCTTCTATTGATTGTCCGATGACCGGAGGAAACAAATTAGATTTTGGGCATCATTTTCGTATAAAAGAAAATTTGTTGGTTTAGATATCTGGTAATTTTCACCTGATAAAATCTTCCGGGTTATTTAACAATCTGAAAGTGGATAAATGTATTTTTTATCATAAGATCTTTCAGATCAATATATTTAAGAGAACTTCTAAGAATAAAATTTTAAAGTTTGATAATGTTTTCAATTTCATTCCCGATAGCTATCGGGATTATTCGGTTATATTCCTTTAAAAATTCAGCCGGTTTGAGGGCTCCCTTTTTCGCCCCAAGACATTTTTGTGTTAAAAAGGATATACAGCTTCTCATTGAGGTAAACCATCTGTATTCAACCCAGGTATAAGTTCCTTTTTCTCTTTTGCTTTTTTGCAATTCCATCAGTGCAAAGTGATCATCATAAACTTTTATCCGGTCATTGTCTGTAATTATTATTTCCATTGCCTGTTATTTTTCAACCATGCCTCAATATCCTGTTGTTTAAAATAAACTCTTTTGCCCTGCTTAATATATGGGATTTGTCGGTTATTGATCCAGCCATAAATGGTTTGTCGGGCCGGATGTTCGGGTAAATATTCTCTTAACTGGTCAAGAGTCATCAGTTCCGGTCTATCCTTTTGCTTTTGAATAATTGACAATAATACATCCATTTTATGGTGCAATTCTTCAATTGCTTCCGGCAGGTCGTTATATGTGAGTTTTTTCACCATACCTTTTAAAACTAAAAACCACAAAAAAATTCTGCATTATGATTTCATAGATGCTTATAGTTGTTTATTCGCAAAGATACAAACGAAAGTACTGGATAATAAGGAAATACAGGAAAAGTTACTCACACTTTTAGTTAAAATGCTGTTAAAAAGAGCATTTTATAAATAAATACAATCGCTCTAACTACTGATTCCTAAATGACATTAAAAATCCATTATGACTTAATTGTTAATAAGTTTTGCTATTTATAATAGTGCTTATTATTGCTATCGTTCTGGCTTTAAGGTAATTTTTACAATGATTATCCATATTTCTATTATTCCCGTTTATGAAAATTGACAACTCTCCTGATTGCATCAAAGTTCTTTGTTTAAAATTACTTCACCCGCCATTCTAAAATGTGGAATTGCAAAATTTTATTTTATTGCTTTTTCTTTTTGTGTAATTAATTCCTCTATCTTTTCTGCGTGCATTTTCCTGTGTTCCCTGTCAAAGCTTTTTAAATATGCTTTCGTAACATTCACCGATGAATGTCCTAACATTTCACTAATAAATTCAACCGATGCACCGGAATTTTTAGAAATAGTTGCCCAGCTGTGCCGGGCTGTGTAACTTGTAACATTTTCATTAATTCCGCATCGCTTTGCTAGATGTTTTATGTGTTTATTCACAACTTTAATAAATTGACGTATCGCTTTAAACTGACTCTCTTCATCCATTTCATGATTTAACACAGGGAATAAATAGGGGTCATAACCTATTGCCCTGTTTTTGTACCTGTCAATTATTTCCCTCATCCGGTCAGTTACCGGCACATGAATAAACTCTCCTCTGGCTTCTTCTGACTCCGTTTTCTTTCTGATGAATACTATTTCGCCGTCTGCAATGTTTGATTGCTTAAGCCTTACCACATCTGAAAGGTTCATGCCACAGGCAAGGAAGCTAAATAAAAAAATATCTCTTGCAAATTGTTCTTTTGGGCCGTCAGTCTGAAAGTTAGCAATAAGGCTTACTTGTTCGGGTGTTAAGGCAATTTTACGACCTTCACCTGTTTTTATCTTGTATTGGTCAAATGGATACCGGGCTTTAATTTCGTAAAGTTTTACTGCTTCATTAAAAAGTGTCCTGATGTTTCTCATATAAATACCTATAGAAGCCCGGCTTTTGCCCTGGGCTGTCAGCCATGTTTCAAAGTTCTTTAACCATTTTGGTGTTATATCCTGCCACAGCAAAGGTTTACCGGATAAATAGTCGTTAAGTCTTGTTTCAACTTTCTGCCTGCAGTTATAATTCAGGGGTTTGCCCTCATGAAATTCTTTTACAGCCCTCAGGGTGCTTTGAAAACTTTCAGAATATCCGAAACGTTTTTCAGTTTTCAATTGTTGAATTTTGTTGACAAATGCTATAAAAACATTATCCCAGCTTGTAGGCTTATTGAAATATTTTTCCTCAAACTGTCCGAAGCTGAATAATTCCAGACTGTCAATAATATTCTCAGCTTCTTTTATTATCCGCCTGTATTCGTTTGCTATATCCCTGTATGTCCCCTTTGGACTGGCCCCGGTTACTTTTTTAATATCCTCATCAGAGAGATAAAGCCAGTTATCATTTCTGATTACAGGTTTAAGACTGTAATATCTCCTCTGCCTGTTAAATGTTATACACAGTTTTACCGGGCAGAGTCCTTCAGCGGTTCTTCTTGCTGGTGCTTTCTGAAAAAATATCCTTGCAGTCGCTTGCATGATTTTTTATGTTTTTTGTGTATTCAAAAATTTACTGAATACACAACTGAATACACAAAAGTAAAAAATATAAATAAGAAAGCAAAAAATAATTTTTAATGAAAAAATTCATAAATATTTGATATACAATATTATTGTAGGGTTATTAGACAAATATCAGATGAGAATTAAAAAGCATAAAAAAGGCCTATGTAGTGACTGGCAGTCACAAGGTCAGGGGTTCGATTCCCCTTATCTCCACTATTGCCCTCCAGAGTTTAAGCGAAAGAGGGATTTTTTTACCCTTTGCAACTGGCTTGAGTTGGCGGGTTTACGGGTTAACGGGTTAAATGGTTAACGGGTTAAAAGTTCCAGGGTTCCAGAGTTTTAAAGGTTTAAAGGTTCAAGATTAAATATTCAATGGTGGAGGTACGAGGTAATTATCAGTTGGCAGTAAGCAGTTGGCAGTCAAATCAATGCCTAATTTAATATTTTTAACATGGGGAATATTCATGAAGAATCATACCCTTGAATTATTATTTATTAGATTATTATCAACCACATTTCTTTACCTTACGGCCAAATTTAATGAGAAAGAATGTGTTATATTTTTTAGGGATCATGAATATATGAAACGAACTAAAAGATTTATTCCTTATATATTTTAAAAATTCAACTTTACATGTTGGTCATACAATATTAAACGAATTGTGCAGAATCTGAACAATACAACATTTTATCAAAAGCATCAACGGTCTGATATGGAAGTTCTTCAAAATGGGCATCGTTTCATATGTCGAGCCGTCACAAGCAAATTGCTCTCCGGATTTGAAAAGTGTAACCTCAATTAATATTCCTTAACAAATAAAAATCCTATATTTGATTTGATTGATATAGAAATGTAAATGGGAAGAAAAGCATCGCTCATTCTGCTATTTAGCCTTATATACTTTATTCAAATATGTGGACAGAAGCCTCAGTTCGAAATAAAGACACCGGAAAAAACTTTATCAGTAGAAAAATTCAGTAAATACTATTATTCGTCATTTGATCTTGAAAAGGCTTCTATATTAACCTTGTTATCAAATATCACCATCTCAAACATTGAAATCAGCCCGTTAAACAAACATATAACTTTCAATCAGGTTGACAATAAGACTCTAAACTTCACTCTTTCAGAACCCGGGCAATATTTAATCAGAATAAATGATTCGATAAAAATATTTCTATTCGCCGAAAAACCACTAAAATTTCCTGATAGCCTGCTCGTTAACATAGTAACCCGGTACAAAATTGATTCGACCGGAAAGAATAATGAAACGCTTAAAATTCAACAGGCATTAGACGAAATTTCTGGTTCTGGTAAGATATTATATTTCCCACCTGGAATTTATAAATCAGGACAATTGTATCCCGGAAGCAATTCAAGAATTATACTTAGCAGAGGGGCTATTCTTAATTCAGACACAAGCTCCATTAAGCCATTCTTACCTTCAGATAATGTTGAAAACAGAAGGTTCATTTACCTGAACGGAGTAGAAAATATTGAGATAATCGGACAAGGCGTCATTAATGGAAATGGGAATTATCTAAGAAATAGATTCGGAGATGATGCAAGATTCAGATTAATACTTGCAGTAAAATCAAAAAATATACGAATTGAAGGATTAATCCTGAAAGACCCTGGATCATGGAACACCCAGATTATCCAATGTAATGGCGTAACTCTTCGTAATCTGAAACTTCTCAACGATATTGATCTATCAAACACTGATGGTTTTGACCCTGACGCATCAACTAATGTCTTAATTGAAAATTGTTTTGCCTATTGTGGTGATGACAATGTTGCAGTTAAAGTAACCGGGAAAAAAGGTCTGGCAGCTAATGTCAATAATATAACAGTAACAGGTTGCGTGTTCTTAACAAAAAAATCAGCATTAAAAATAGGCACAGAAACCCGATCTGATTCAATAAAGAAGATAACTTTTATAAACAATGATATTATCGAATGCGACAGAGGAATGGCTATCTATGTTTATGACGGTGCAGTTCTCGACAGTATCGCATTCATTAATAACAGATTTGAAAGAAATCATCCAGATGCTCAAAAAAAAGCAATTCATTTCGAGGTTGACAAACGTAATCCTGACAGCAAGCTTGGGACTATAAAAGATGTTTTAATAAAAGATTGCAGCTTCTTTAAAGCATTCCCAAATGAATCAGTAATTGAGTTCCATGGTGAAACAACAGGAATTAATGTTACAATTGAAAACCTTACTATCAATGGGAAAAAAGTTGAAACACTTGAATCTGCAAAGATCAAAGCCATTAATTCAAGAGTCAACTTCAGGTAATACATGATTATAAGCAATCTCGCAATATTTTTCTTTTAAATAAAAAAGACATGGCTGAAAAAATTGTAACGTCAAAAACAATTAAAGCTTATTAACTTGCTGAAATATTATACAACTCCTTCGTTTCGCAGTTTTTGAGAAACTCATTTTTCAAAACATACCTGCTACGTAAAAGTGAAATAGAGTATTTTATGTAATCGGCAAGGTTATAACGGCCAACCGGCGAGAGAGATTCTTCATTTTTTATTATTTTCAAAAATGATTGCCTCATCTTTCTGAAATAATCAAACACTTCAAGAAACTCCTTCTCAGAATAACATATTCCTTTGTATCCTCTTCTATATCCCATGATTATGTAACATTGTTTCTGTAAAATTAAAAAAGCCACGGCTGAAAAAAATAATTATAATAGTGATAAACTTTAAAAATTTTATCAGCCATGGCAAGAAAAACGAATAAAATTACAAAAGATTTTTCACAAGAGCTACAAGATTTAATAGGAGGAACAAAAAATTCTGGATTATTGGGCAAGATAATAGAGATAGGATTACAGAAGATAATGGAGCTAGAGCGGGACGCACATATAGGAGCGGAGAGTTACGAGCGTACTGGGAGTCGTAAGACTTACCGGAA
>Ga0209409_1002338_pt1 | contig 14227 bp, 10 predicted proteins | sample AD_JPNMR1_MetaG_FD_184424 | JGI IMG/M metagenome (GOLD analysis project Ga0209409, IMG submission 184424) | Active sludge microbial communities of municipal wastewater-treating anaerobic digesters from Japan - AD_JPNMR1_MetaG (SPAdes) (version 2) | ecosystem: Engineered > Bioreactor > Anaerobic...
CATCATCAGTGATATTACCCGTTTCAAAGGTGCCAACAATTATTAATTCGGTTTGGCCCAAAAGCTGGCCTGTTTTTGGATCAATTTGAGGAATAGTAATCGTATCTCCTACGTTTAATTTCGTTTCGAAAAACTCTAGGTCCTGTTTTATTGACTTGCCAACAATAATTTCATTATCATTTTGAAAACCCCTGCCCTCAATAATATGCGCTAGCGGACCGTCTTTTTCCTTTGCTGGATCAATACCAGTAATAGGAAGTCCAATGGGGCTTGGAGTTTTGATGGCTGTGGGAGGGATTAAGGCATTCACCCGAGGAGAAACGGAATCAACATAGTTTAGTTTTTCAATTCTCTCGACATAATCAGCAGGTAAGGGAGTTTTTGTAGTTGTTATTTGACCGCTAAGAATTGATCCTTCTGACCCCACAACAATTGTACCGGCAACCTCAGTAAAAGTTTTTTCCACTCTTTGGTTCATTCCTTGAGACAAAGACAAAAGAAAAGTCATTAAAGAACAGCCTAAAGCCACGCCCAAAATTGCAAGGATTGCCACTCCTTTTTTTCGAAAAGCGTTGCGGAATGAAAAGTTGAATAGCGATAGCATATGTGATAATATATAAAAATTAAAGACAAAATTCAAGTTTCAAAATTAATTTAAAAGTTTTAAAAATTTAAAACTAGAAATTTAAAATTAGAAATTAGAAATTTTATTTATGTGGCATTCTCTTTCACCTGAAGAAGTAATCAAAAAATTAAAAACCAATTCTCAAAAAGGGCTTTCAGAGAAGGAAGCCAAGAAACGTCAGCAAGAATTTGGCAAAAATAAACTTCCCGAAGAAAAAACTTTATCGAGCTTTAAAATATTTTTGGAGCAGTTTAAAAGCCCCTTGATTTATATTTTATTAATTTCTGGCATTATTACTTTATTTTTGAAGGAATATACTGATAGTATTGTTATTTTTGCAGCAGTTATTTTAAATGCCATTGTTGGCTTTATTCAGGAAAACAAAGCCTCAGAGGCATTAAGGAAATTAAAAAAAGTTTTAAGCATCAAATCCCTTGTTTTAAGAGATGGTAGGAAAGAAGAAATTTTAGCTGATAATTTGGTGCCTGGAGATATCATTTTATTAAAGGCGGGAGATAAAGTACCGGCTGATGGAAGGTTAATCGAGATTCACGATTTAAAAATTAACGAAGCGGCTTTGACAGGCGAGTGGCTACCGGCGACCAAAAAAATAGATTTATTGCCAGAAAATACGCCTTTGGCAGACAGAGACAACATGGTTTATATGGGAACCGTGGTTGAAGATGGAAGAGGGAAAGCAGTGGTTACTGAGATTGGAGAGAAAACAGAGATTGGCAAAATTAGCGCCTTGGTCAAAGAAACAAAGGAAGAGAAAACTCCTTATCAAAAGAAATTGGCTAATTTTTCAAAAATTATTGGAATAATAATTGGAGTAATTTGTGTTGGAATTTTTGTTGAAGGAATGTTAACTGGCGGTGAATTTGTTGAAATGTTTACAACAGCAGTTGCTGTTGCTGTGGCAGGAATTCCTGAAGGATTGCCGGTAGCAATGACACTTATTTTAGCTACTGGAATGCAAAGGATTTTTCAAAAGAAGGGCCTAGTAAGAAGATTAGCATCGGCTGAAACTCTTGGAAGCACAAGCATTATTTGCTCTGACAAAACCGGCACCTTAACTGAAGCAAAAATGCAGGTGGCGGAATTTTACCCCCAAAATAAAGAAAAATTAGCCTTTAAAATTGCCATTTTATCAAGCGAAGCATTTGTTGAGAACCCAGAAGACCCACTGGAAAAGTGGAAGATTCGGGGAATGCCAACAGAAAGAGCCTTAGTTATCGCCGCCGCAAAAAAGGGAATTTTTCAAAATCAAGTTTCAAAAGACGAGGAAGAAATAGATGAAATTCCCTTTGGTTCCGAATATAAATATTCAGCGAGCTTGCGAAAGGTTGTTGACGATGATTATGTTTTATATGTTAAAGGAGCGCCAGAAGTTTTACTTGAAAAATCAAGATATTTTGAAGGTGAGAATGGCAAAGAATTATTAACAAAAGAAAAAATAGAAGAATTTCAGAAGAAGCAAAAAGGATTAACAAGTAAGGGTTATCGATTATTAGCAGTTGCTTATAAAAATTTAAAAGAAGCGCCTTTGGGTTTAAAACATCAAGATATTAATGGTTTAACCCTTGTTGGTATTTTTTCTCTGGAAGATCCCATAAGAGAAGATGCAAAAGAGGCAATTCAAGCATGTTATCAGGCTGGGATGAGACCGATTATCGTTACTGGTGATCATAAGTTAACAGCAAAAGCCATTGCCAAAAAAGTAGGGATTAAAGTTGGGGATGAAAATATTTTAGAAGGAAATGATTTAGAAAAATTATCAGAAGAGGAATTTCAAAAAATATTGCCAAAGATCCAAATATATGCTCGAGTTGAGCCAAGGCATAAATTAAGAATAATAAAAGCATGGCAAGAGAGGGGAGAAGTAGTGGCAATGACCGGGGACGGCATTAATGACGCACCAGCCCTAAAACAAGCTGATGTTGGGGTAGCTTTGGGATCCGGCACCGATGTTGCAAAAGAAGTTGCTGACCTTGTATTACTAACTGATAATTTTTCAGTAATTGTGGCGGCAGTTGAAGAAGGAAGAGCAATTTTAGACAATATTAGAAAAGTTATTACTTATCTTTTGTCTGACAGCTTTACTGAGGTAATATTAGTAGGTGCAAGCTTATTTTTGGGCTTGCCTCTTCCTGTTATTGCTGTTCAAATTTTATGGGTCAATTTAATTGAAGACGGGCCTTTATCTTTATCTTTAGCGTTTGAGCCGAAAGAGAAAGATTTGATGGAGCAAAAGCCAGGTGGCTATAATACGCCTTTATTAACCAGAGAAATGAGATTTTTAATTTTTATTATTGGAATAGTAACCGATCTTTTCCTCCTAGGATTATTTTTTTGGTTAATGAAATATTCTGGTTACGAACTTTCTCATGTTCGATCGATTATTTTTGCCGGACTAGCTCTTGATTCGCTTTTTTATATTTTTTCTTGTAGAAGCTTAAGAAAAAATATTTGGAATTTTAATCCTTTTTCTAATAAATTTTTAAACTGGGCTTTGCTACTTGGGGTTTTGATGTTATTAGCCGGTATTTATTTTCCACCTTTGCAAACGCTTTTAAAAACAACACCTTTAAATCTTTTTGATTGGGGCTTGATTTTAGGAATTGGATTTTTAAATATTCTTTTAATTGAAGCCACTAAATGGTATTTCATAACGCGCCATAAAACAGGAGAAGTATGACCCTTTGGCTTTCTGTTTTAATTTTTATTGCTTCTTGCGCAGGACTTTATTTTGCAGGGGAGTTAGTGGTGGAATCTCTAACGAGAACAGCTAAATTTTTGGGTTGGCGAGAGTTTGTAGTAGCTTTTATTGTTATTGCATTTGCTGCTTCTTTGCCTAATCTTTTTGTTGGTATTACTTCAGCCATTAATAAAATTCCCGAGCTATCTTTTGGTGACATTGTTGGAGGGAATGTAATTGATTTAACTCTGGCGGTTGCTTTAGCAGCCCTGGTAGCAAAGAGTTTACCGGCAGATAGCCGAACTGTTCAAACTACTTCGCTTTTTACCACCACGATTGCAATTTTGCCGCTTTTATTAATTTTGGATGGTAGGTTGGGTAGAGGAGATGGAGTGGTTTTAATCTTAACTTTTGGATTTTATCTTTGGTGGCTTTTTTCAAAGCAAGAACGTTTTACAAAAGTTTATAATAAAAACAAAACCCCTCTTTCGAAACGACTTCCCACGCTTTTAAAAGATATTGGGAAAATAATCTTAGGGATAATAATTTTAATTTTAGCTGCCAAGGGCATTGTTGAATCAGCTTCTTTTTTTGCCGAAACATTTAACTTGTCATTGTCTTTAATTGGTATTTTAATTGTTTCTTTGGGAAATGCCTTACCAGAAACATATTTTGCAATTGCTTCTGCCAGGAAGGGCCAGACCTGGATGATTTTGGGAGATTTAATGGGATCGGTTATTACTCCTGCTACATTAGTTTTGGGAATAGTCGCTTTAATTTGTCCAATTCAAATTCCCGACTTTTCACCGTTTGCTATTGCCCGGCTTTTTTTAATAATATCAGCTCTTTTCTTTTTTATATTTTTGCGCACCGGAAGAAAAATTACCCGCAGAGAAGCAATATTTTTACTTATAATTTATATTGTTTTTGTTTTAGTTGAAATTTTCACCAGTTAATAATAGTCTAATAGCACGAGAAATGTTCTCGTGTTATTATTTAGAAAGGGTTGAAATGTTTTGAAAATTTAGATATAATAAAAATGTATGTCTGATATTGTGCTCATTGTCTTAGGGGTTTTAGTAAGTGGTGTAATTATCGGAGCCATTTTTTATTTAAGGAAAGATATTAACTCTTTAAAAGAGGTTCAGAAGAATGATAATTCTTTGAGTATTTTGAAACAAGACATCGAGGCGATGAAAAAAAAATTTGAAGAAGGATTGTTTTCAACCCAAAAAGAAATTCAACAAAGCTTTGAAAAAACTTCAGAATCATATGCTCGAATGCAAAAAGAGTTAGGAACGCTTCAAGAGATTGGTAGTCAAATGAAGGGAATTCAAGAATTTTTACAATCGCCAAAATTGAGAGGAAACCTAGGAGAGCAGGTTTTAAAGGATTTACTTGAGCAGATTGTGCCTCAAAACCGTTTTAATTTGCAATACAAGTTTCAAGGAGGAGATGTAGTTGATGCTATTTTAAAAACAAATCAAGGTATTATAGCTATTGATTCAAAATTTCCAATGGAAAATTTTCGAAAGATGATGCAAGCGAGTGAAAAAGAAAAAGAAATATTTGAGCGTGATTTTAAAAGAGATATTAAAAAGCACATTAATGATATTTCAAGAAAATATATTTTGCCAGACGAGGGAACAGTGGATTTCGCTGTAATGTATGTGCCTTCGGAAGCGGTTTATTATGAAATCGTTGCTCATCAACCAGAAATTTTGGAGTATGGATATGAAAAAAAAGTTTATCTTACTTCACCCAATACTTTTTATTATTTTTTAAAAATAGTAATGGTTGGACTTGAGGGGGCGAAGATTGAAGAAGCATCAAAAAAAATTTTAGCTACATTAAAATCAATCCAACAGGAAGCAATAAAATTTGGAGAAGAATTAAGGGTATTAAGTTCGCATATTCAAAATGCAAAATCAGCAGCAGATAGAGTTAATGTTAAATACGAAAAATTAGCAGGAAAAATTGAGAGTGCTGGCGAGTTAGAAGAAGGCGAAGAGAGAAAAACAATAGAAAATTAATATGATACGAATCTAAGGAATGCAAATACATCAACAAATTACGATACGGATTTAAAGGTAAATTAAGGGTTTAAAAATTAAACTTTAAAATTATGGCCTTAGCAGTAATAAAAATAGGAGGAAAACAATATTTAGTTTCTCCTGGCGATAAAATAAAAATTGAAAAATTAGATGCAGAAGAGGGGAAAGAAATAACCTTTAATGAGGTTTTATTATTGGGAAAAGATGATAAGATAGAAATAGGGACGCCATTGGTAAAAAATGCCAAAGTATTGGGAAAAGTTTTAAAGCAAGAAAAAGATAAAAAAGTAATAGTATTTAAATACAAGCCAAAAAAACGTTATCGAGTGAAAAAAGGCCACAAACAGCCATTTACTGAGGTAGAAATAACAAAAATAGAGTCGCAATAAACGATAAATAAATTTATCAATAAAGGACTTGTCAAATTTCGACAAGCCCTTTTTAAAATATTACACTTGACAAAATTATCAGAAAGTATTAAAATATATTTGTACCTTAAAAATTTAAAGGAAAAGGAGGAAAAAGAAATGGTGATTGGTATTTATCTTTTAAAGAGTGGTAGGCATAGAAGGTTAATTATTTTACCTAAGTTTCAAAGGAAATTTAGGGGAAGAATTTTATTTTCAAGAAAAAGAAACAGTTATTTTTTTCTTTTAAAATAGAGAATAAATTTTAAAAAAAAGGAGGAAATTTGAAATGCTGATAGGAGTATATTTTTGCAAAGTAGGAAAAGACGGAAAAATAATTATTCCACTAAAGCTTCGGAAAAAAATAGAGAATAAAATTTTTATTTTTGAAACAAAAGATTACTTGTATCTTTATTCTGACGAAGAAAAGTTTAAAAAATTTCTCGAAAAAATAAAAAGTAATGATCAAAAGAGAGCATTTTTAGCAAGTATTGTAGAAAGAAAGATTGATAAACAAGGAAAATTAAAGATTTCTGATTTTAAAAATTTTTATTTAGAGGAAGATAAAAAAATAGTTATTGTAGAAAAAAATGATTATCTTGAAATTTGGAGTGAGGAAAGGTGGATTAAGCAAGTATTAGAAAAAGAAGAGGGTAGAAAGGAGGAATATTCTTTGCCTTAAAAAATTAGTTCTAAAAGAAAGGAGGCAAGAAGATGAAAGATCAATTTAGAATAGGAGATATTGTTTGGGTAGAGTTATTGCCACTTGATAAAGAAGGAGAAGAAAAGGCAAGAGGCCAAATTATTGACATCTATGATTATGGAGATTTTCAGACGTTTGAAGTTCAATTTGAAAACGGAAGAAGCAAAGAAGTTTTAAGGAATCAAATTATAAAGAAAGGAAGAAATTCAGAATTAAAAAGCTGTTTTAAAAATTAAAGGGGGTAATTAAAGTGGCAAAAATAACACCGTCTTTTCTTCAGTTTATATGGGATAATTTAATTAAGGAAGAGGAAAGAATTCCTTATGATCAAATAACAATAAAGGAAGCTCAACTTTTTTTTGAAAATGGTATTGCTGTTGAGTGTGATGGCGATAGAAGAGAAGTTGTATTAAGAAGGGAAGAATAATTTTAATTAATTTTTTGGGACAAAAAAGTTTGGCCCGATGAGATTCATAAAGGAGGTGATTAAAAAAAACAAACAAAAGGGAAGGTTAAACCTTCCCTTTATTTTTTTCTAAAAAATCTTTTATTAAATTTTGAGATTCTTCATAATTCTTTACCCAATAAATTCTTTGATCAGCGGTGAAATCATCAAATTGATGGTTAAACCAAGTCATTTGACGTCTAGCATATCCTTCAATGTCTTTTTCTAAATTATTAAACATTTGCTGATAAGTAATTTTATTTTGTAAATATCTAGCAATCCACTTATATTCAAGACCAAATTCTTCTAATCTTTGCCAAGAAACACCAGATTCTTTTAATTTTTTAACTTCGTCTACCATTCCTTCTCTTAATCTTTTTTTTAATCTTTTTTTAATTAAGATTTTTAATTCTTCTTTATCTTTTTTAATTCCAAGCATTAAAACCGGATAGGGGAGCGGATTTTTTTCAAATGGTGGAACTTTTCCTAATTTTTCAACAATTTCAATTGCTCGAATTAATCTTCTTTTATTCTTTTTTTCAATAGTTTTTGCCCGCTCCGGATCAAGTTTTTTTAACATTTTATAAAGCTCCTCTGGAGATTTTTTTTCTAATTCTTTTCTTAATTTCCAATCTGGTGGCACAGGAGGAATATAAATTCCATCAATTACTGCTTTAATATAAAAACCTGTGCCCCCACACAAAATTGGGATTTTATCTTTTTTTAAAATTTTATTCATTGCTCTAAGTGCAAATTTTCGATACTGAACAACAGTAAATTTTCTTTTTGGCGAGGCAACATCCAATAGATGATGGGGAATACCCTGCATTTCTTTTTTTGTTATTTTACCTGTGCCAATATCCATTCCTTTATAAACTTGTCTTGAATCAGCCGAAATGATTTCAGCACCCTTAATGCCAAATTTTTTTTGGGATTTTTCAGTTGAAAGCCAACGAGCCACTTTTACTGCTAATTCAGATTTTCCGGAAGCAGTTGGACCTAAAATTACGATTATTTTTTTATTTTCTTTTTTCATTAATTTTAGCTATAAGATCTCTTAAAACTTTTTCTCTTCTCTTTTTTTCTTCCAGCGGAATATTATCTTCCATTAAAAAAGCCGCAGTTCCCGGGCGAGGGGAGTATTTTGAAATATAGGCCCAGTTAAATTTGACTTCCTTAAAAAGTTTAACTGTGTTTTGAAATTGTTTTTTCGTTTCGCCCGGGAAACCAACAATAACATCAGTTGATAATTTAATATCAGGTATTTTTTCTCTAATTTTCTTAACTAAATTTTTATATTCTTCTACCGTATAATTTCTATTCATTTTTTTTAAAATTTCATTGTCTCCAGACTGAACTGGAAGATTTAAAACTTTGCCAAATTTTTCACAGCTTGCCAGTGTTTCAATTAATTCATTAGAAAAATTTTTTGGGTGAGGAGAAGTAAAAAAGAATTTAAAGTCTCCAGGAAGATCATTAACCATTTTTACTAATTTAGCAAAATCTATAGTTTTTATTTTTGAGCTATTAGTTGTTAAATTAAATTTATAATCATTAACATTTTCTCCTAAAAGCCAAATTTCTTTTGCCCCCTTTTTTACAGCTGTTTTCACTTCTTTTAAAATTTCTTTCGGATCGCGGCAAATTAAACGTCCTCGGGTAAAAGGAACAACACAATAAGTGCAAAAGTTGTTACAGCCGGTAGAAATTGGAATGTAAGCTAATTTTTTATTTTTTCTTTTTGGATTGATCTTTAGATAGTTTCCATTTCTTTCAATAGCAGGAGAGAAAAAATTATTTTCTTTTTGAAGAATTTCTGGCCATTTTTCAAGGGTATTTATTGGCAAAATAAAATCAAAAAAATTTTTGAATTTTTCAAAATCTTTTTTTGTGATACAACCAGTCAAAACAGTTTTTAATTTTTGATTTTTAGCTTTTAACTTTAAAAATTCTTTTGCTTTGCCATAAACTCTATCAACAGCTGACTGCCTAACCGAACACATGTTAACCAAAATTAAATCTGCTTGCTTTATTTCTTGAGCGGGTTGATATCCAGTATTTTCTAAAACTGTTGCAATTCTTTCAGAATCTGCTTTATTCATTTGGCAACCGAAAGTAATGATATAATATTTTTTAAACATTTATTCACTTATACACCGTTAAATTTTTTGCAAAGCAAAATTTTTTCGGGTGCGGCCGAAGGTAATAATATAATAGTACATTAATTTTGAGATTTTTGAAGCTAATTTTTAAAAAATTTATTTTTCTAATTCTTTCTGAATTTTTTCTAAGAATTTTTCAATTGTCATTTCTCCAATATCTCCTTTTTCTCTTTGGCGAACTCTTACACTTTTATTGTCTATTTCCTTATCTCCTACAACCAGGAGATAAGGAATTTTTTGGATTTCTCCCTCCCGAATTTTTTTAGAAACTGTTTCTTTTTCATCTTTTAAAATTATGCGATTTTCTACAAATTCGCTATTAACCTTACTAATAATTTCTTTTGCTACTTCTTTTGCATATTTAACGTGATTTGAACCAATAGGAATTATCCAAATTTGTTCTGGTGAAAGCCAAAAAGGTAGCGCACCTGCATAATATTCAAGCAAAACCCCAAGAAATCTTTCGAGTGATCCTAAAAGCGCTCGATGTACCATAATTGGTCTTTGCTTTTTTCCTTTCTTATCAATGTAAGTTACGTCAAATCTTTCCGGCAAATTGAAATCAACCTGAATAGTTGTGCATTGCCATTCTCTTCCAAGAGTATCTTTTAAGTTAATATCAATTTTTGGACCATAGAAAGCTCCTTCACCTTTAGCAATTTTATATTTTAAATTTAATTTATTTAATGCATATTTGAGAGAATTTTCTGCTTTTCGCCAAATTTGAGGAGTACCAATATATTTTTCTGGCCGAGTAGAAAGACAAATATTGTATTCTTTAAACCCAAATTTTTTAAAAATTTTTAAGGTTAGTTTTAAAACCGCCACTAATTCGTTTGAAAGCTGTTCTGGAGTAGAAAAAATATGAGCATCGTCTTGGGTAAAACCTCGAACTCTTGTTAATCCATGAAGTGTTCCTGATTTTTCATAGCGATAGACAGTTCCCATCTCTGTGTATCTTATAGGCAAGTTCCTATAACTTCTGACATTTTGTTTATAAATTGCAATATGAAAAGGACAATTCATTGGTTTAATTTCATAATCTTCCTTTTCTTCTTTATCTATTTCTTGCATATGCATCGGTGGAAACATATTGTCCCGGTAGAAATCTAAATGTCCAGAAGTTTTCCAAAGATCAATTTTAGCAATATGAGGAGTGCTCACTAGGTAATATCCTGCTTTTAAATATTCTTCAAGGGCATAATTTTCAACAATTCTTTTTAAAATTGCTCCTTTTGGGTGCCAAAGAATAAGGCCAGGGCCAATAATATCATCAATGTGAAAAAAATCTAATTTTTTTCCTAACTCTCGATGGTCTCTTTTTTCAGCTTCAGCTTCTCTTTTTAAATATTCATCTAACTCTTTTTCTGTTTCAAAAGCAACGCCACAAATTCGGGTTAACATTGGATTTTTTTCTGAACCCTTCCAGTAAGCTCCGGAAATTTTTATTAGTTTAAAAGCATTTACTGGAATTTCCTTTGTTGATTTAACATGAGGTCCTTTACAAAGATCAATAAAATTGCCAGTTTTATAAATAGAAACTTTTTGATTATTTTCTTTTTCTAAATCCTTAATTAGTTCAAGCTTATAAGGCTGGCCTTTAAAAATTTTCTTAACTTCGTTTATTTCTAAATACTTCTTTTCAAATTTTAAATTTTTCTTAATAATTTCTTTCATTTTCTTTTCAATTTTTGGTAAATCCTCAATATTTGGACTTTTAATATCTCTAAAGTCGAAATCATAATAAAACCCATCTTCAATCGCTGGTCCAATACCAAATTTAACTCCAGGATAGAGTTCCTGAATTGCATAGGCTAAGATATGAGCCAAAGAATGGCGAACAGTAGTAATTTTATTCATAAAAATATGAAAAATTCCAATGACCAAATTCCAAATTTCAAACAAATCCTAAATTTTAATGTTCAAAACTATATTGTTTAGATTTTTTTTAATTAGAATTTGATTGGTTATTGGAGTTTGAAATTTTTAAATAATTTTTGATTTACTTTATTTCTTTTACGTCTTCGCAAATGATTTTTGGAGTTCCATCTTTATCAGAAACATGTCCTTTAATTTCTAAAACCTTATTTTCTTGGAATAAAAGAGGATTTCTTTCAAGGATATCTGGAAAAACTAAAACTTCAATACTCGCAGTTAAATCCTCGATTTCCACAAATAGCATTGGGCTTCCTGACTTTGTAATAATTTTTTTAATTTTTGAAATCGCACCAGCAATCTTAACAGTTCTTCTGGAAACTACTGAATTAATTTCTATAATTGAAAGAGTGTTTTTGATTTTGTCTTTTACTTCTTCTAAGGGATGAGAAGAGACAAAAACACCTAATAATTCTTTTTCCCAAATGATTTTTTCATTCTTATCTATTGGAGCAGGCGGATCATCTAGCTTTAATTTTAAAGTATTAGAATTTTCAGAATTATTGCTAGATTTTTTATTAAATAAAGAAAACAACGAACCATCACCATTTATTTTTTTCCGTTGAGATTCTCTTGCAAATTCAAGCAGTTTTTCAAGATTTAAAAGAAGCTTTCCTCTTTCTTCTAACTTATCAAAAGTTCCTGCTTTAATCAAGCTTTCCATTGATTTTTTATTTAAAACTGTCGCTGGCATTCGCTCGATAAAATTTTCAATTGAAAGATATGGTCCTCTTTTTTTTCTTTCTTCAACAATTACATCTACTACATTTTGACCAACATTTTTAATAGCTGCCAAACCGAAGCGAATGGTGTTTTTATCTATAATAGTAAATTTTGCAAGACTTTCATTAATATCTGGCGGTAAAACCTTAATTCCCATTTTCTTTGCTTCCTCCAGTAAAACCTTTAATTTATCAATGTTTTTTTGCTCGTTATTCATTAAGACCGCCATAAATTCTACAGGATAATGAGCTTTTAAGTAGGCTGTTTCATAAGCAATAAGAGCATAAGCGGTGCTGTGGCTTTTATTAAATCCATAACGGGCAAATGGCAAAATCCATTCCCAAATTTTTTTGGCAGTTTTTTTATCTATACCATTTTTAATCATTCCATCGATTAATTTCTTTTCCTGTTCTAATAGAAGAGATTTTATTTTTTTACCGACTGCCTTTCTCAAAACATCAGCTTCAGCTAAAGTGAATCCAGCTAATTGTTGAGCAATCTGCATAAGCTGTTCTTGATAAATCAAAACCCCATAAGTATCTTTTAAAATTGGTTCTAATTTTGGATGAAGATAGGTAATTTTTTTCTTTTTATGCTTTCGAGCAATATAGTCAGGAATAAGCTCCATTGGCCCTGGTCGATAAAGAGCGACCATCGCAATAATATCTTCAAACTGAGTTGGTTTTAATTCTTTTAAATAACGCTTCATGCCAGATGATTCAAGTTGGAACACCCCTGTAGTATTTCCTTCTTGGAGTAGTTTATAAGTTTTTTTATCATCCAAGGGCAGTTTTGAAATGTTTATCGTTTTATTATGAATTTTTTTAATCACTTTTAAAGTATCCTCGATAATGGTTAAATTCTTTAATCCCAGAAAATCCATTTTTAAAAGTCCCAGAGCCTCAATGCCATACATATCATATTGAGTAATAATAGTTTGGTCATTCTGGGAAGCTTTTTGGAGAGGAATAAGGTTGGTAAGAGGAGTGTTGGATATCACCACACCACAAGCATGAGTTGAAGCATGACGGGCAACTCCTTCCAATTTTTTTCCAATATCAATCATCTTTTTTGCTTTTGGATCAGTATGATAAATTTGGTTAAACTCACTAACTTTTTCTAGGGTTTGATCAAGAGTAGATGAAAAAGGAATCATTTTTGCAATTCGATCGCAATAACTATAGTTATAGCCAAGAGCTCTTCCAACATCCCTTATTACTTGCCTTGCAGCCATTGTCCCGAAAGTAATAATTTGAGAAACTTTATTCCTACCATATTTATTTGCGACATAATTAATAACCTCATCTCTTCTTGTGTCGGCAAAATCAAGGTCAATATCCGGAAGAGAAATTCGGGAGGGGTTTAAAAAACGTTCAAATAAAAGATCGTACTTTAAGGGATCGATGTCAGTAATATTTAAAAGATAAGAAACTAAAGAACCTGCTGCCGAGCCACGACCGGGACCAACAACTATTCCGTTTCCTTTCGCCCAATTAACAAAATCTTGCACTATTAAAAAGTAAGAAGCAAAACCAGCCTCTTTTATTACTGACAGTTCATAGTCAAGCCTTTCTTTTACTTTTTGATCATTTTGCAAAATTCTTTTTTCCAATCCCTTTAAACAAAGTTCTTTTAAATACTCATCAGGAGATTTACCATTAGGAACCTCAAAATAGGGAAGTTTTACTTTATTAAGCTCAAGCTCTAAATTACAAAGATCCACTATTTTTTGAGTGTTTTCTATAGCTTCAGGAACTTCAGAAAAAGCTTTTATCATTTCTTCCGAAGTTTTTAAAGAAAAATCATCTGCCTTCATTGTTAATCTTTCGGGATCATTTGGATCAGCACCAGTATTTACAAGCATTAAAATATCTTGAGCTTCAGAATCTTCCTTTTTTAAATAATGGCAATCATTAGTAGCAATTAAAGGAATATTTAATTTTTTTGAAAAAGAAATTAAAACTTTATTAACTTTTTCTTGTTCTTTAATGTGGGGATGATATTGGAGTTCTAAATAGAAGCTGTCTTTGCCAAAAAGATCTTTATATTCCAGGGCTAATTTTTCTGCTTCATCAATTTTTCCAGCAAGAATTAATCGAGGAATTTTTCCTTGGAGACAAGCAGTTAAGCAAATCAGTCCTTCGGAATGTTCTTTTAAGAGTTCTTCATCTATTCGAGGCTTATAATAAAAGCCATCGAGCCAAGCCTTTGTTGTTAATTTAACCAAATTTTGATAGCCAATGAAATTTTTCGCAAGAAGAATTAAATGATATCTTTCATTATCAATATTCGGTCTTTTTTGACTCATTCTTTCTTTTGCTAAATAAAATTCCTCGCCAACAACTGGCTTTATTCCTTTTTCTTTTGCTTTTTGATAAAATTCAATTATTCCATACATTACTCCATGATCTGTTAAGGCTATCGAATCCATCCCTAATTTTTTAGCATAATCTAAAAGTTCATCAATTTTGGGTA